>ERZ773138.2897-NODE-2897-length-11980-cov-2.825744_pt1 | contig 11980 bp, 6 predicted proteins | sample MGYA00511114_ERZ773138 | MGnify/ENA primary metagenome ERZ773138 (study PRJEB29015, sample SAMEA2737805) | human gut metagenome | biome: human gut; feature: human-associated habitat; material: faeces | place: China | collected 2012 ...
CTATCCTGCGATCTACATGACCGATGCGCAGAGCAATCCCGACAAATCCATGACCATCGACGAACCCCCTGCCGAGACCTCGATCACCGTCTCCGCCTCGGTGGTCGCCGAGCATGACATCCACATTCAGCTCGAAGTGCGCCCCGACCTGCTGGCCGCCTATAACGACAAATACGGCAAGAACTACCAGATCCCGCCCGCCGACAGCTATTCGCTCAGCTCGACGGAAGCGACCATCCTGGCCGGCTACAACACCTCTTCGGAGATCGGTTTCACGGTGACGTCCGTCTCGGAGTTCGCCGAGGGCGTGACCTATTGCGTCCCGGTGAGCATCAAGACCGTATCGGGCGGGATGACCGTGCTCGAACCGAGCCGCACGCTCTTCATCGTGCTGAAGACCCCGGTGATCAGCAAGGCGATCTACCTGGGATCGAGCAACATCTACAAGGTGACTTCGTTCCAGGAGAATTCCGACCTGGCAGCCCTTCCGCAGCTCACGCTCGAAGCCCGCGTATACATGCTCGGCTTCCAGACCCGCGATCCTTATATCAGTTCCATCATGGGTATCGAGGGCATCTGCGGCGTACGTTTCGGCGACGTGAAGGTCGATCCCGACTGCATCCAGATCTGTCACGACTCCTACCAGCCCGCAGCTACCGACAAGCCGTTCGACAAGGAGAAGTGGTACCACGTCGCCGCAGTCTGGACGGGCTCTTCGTGGGACATCTATATCAACGGGCAGTATGCCACGGGCGTGGAAACGCAGGGCGAGACCATCGACCTGACGAGCGACAATTCGGGCGGTTTCTACCTGGGAGCCTCCTATGGCGGCGGCCGTACGCTGAACGGCTATGTCGCCGAGTGCCGCGTATGGACACGCGCCCTCTCGCAATCCGAGATCGCCAACAACATGAACTATGTCGACCCCACGTCCGACGGGCTGCTCGCTTACTGGCGCATGAACGCCTGGGAGCCCAACGACAGCGGTTCCGGCAATATCGTGCGCGACCTCACGGGCCATGGTTACGATGCCGTCGGCGGCAGCTCCAACCCGACGATGATGGACACCAAGTGGAATTAGTCCGCTTATAGACCGACAGGGGCCGTGCGACCCCGGCATAAGCCGGGTTGCACGGCCTTTTTCATACTCCTGCTTCGGGCTGTCTCTGCTTCGGGCTGCAAACCCGCCCCGGATGGCGGCCCGTCGCGGCCTGTCGGCAGTCTGTCGGCGGTTTCGGTTTCCGGCTGTCCCCGTTCCCCGACGGTTTCTGGACGCGGATTGCACTTGCTTCCGGCTGTCCCCGTCCTCCGACGGTTTTCGGCTGCGGTTTGCCTTTGGCTGGCTGTTCTCCGGCGGCGCTCTTCCGGCTGCGGCCACGGCTCGCTCCGCCCTCCTCCGGCTTTGCCGGTTCATCCCGATTTGTTGTTGTACCCGACCTAAAGACCTTATGAAAAAAATCACGCTTATCTCTTTTTGCCTTGCCGCTTTCGCCTTTGCTTCGTGCGCCGGCGGCGGGTGCCCGGCCACGGGCATCATCCCGGCCCCGCAGCAGGTGACGTGGGGCGAAGGTGCCTTCCGTATGCCTGCCAAGCTGCTCTACACGACCGACCTCGACGGGCAGGACAAGGCCGACCTCGCGGCGTGGATGCAGCGTGCCGCGGACGGATTCTTCCCCGCCTCCTTTGCCGAGGCCTCCGACGGCGACATGCCCGCACTCGAACTGCTTCGTACGGGCGACGGCGCCCCCGAAAGCTACCGTCTCGACGTCTCCCGCACAAAGATCACGCTCACGGCCCCCGATGCCGCAGGGTTGTTCTACGGACTCCAGTCGCTCGCACAACTGGCCGGGCACCACGGCCGCCGCATTCCGGCCGTCACGATCGTGGACGCCCCGCGCTTCGGTTACCGGGGCTTCATGCTCGACGTCTCGCGCCATTTCCGCGACAAGGAGTTCGTCGAACGTCAGCTCGACCTCATGGCGCGCTACAAGCTCAACCGCTTCCACTGGCACCTGACCGACGGAGCCGGATGGCGCATCGAAATCAAAAAATACCCCGCCCTGACCGACATCGCCGCCTGGCGTCCCTATCCCGACTGGGAGGGATGGAACTTCGGCGGCAAACGCTACTGCCACCGCGACGACCCGGCGGCCGCTGGGGGCTATTACACGCAGGACGACATCCGCGAAGTGGTCGAATACGCCCGTGCCCTGCATATCGAGGTGATTCCCGAGATCGAGATGCCGGGGCACAGCGAGGAGGTGCTGGCCGTTTACCCCGAACTCTCGTGCAGCGGCAAACCCTACACGAACTCCGATTTCTGCATCGGCAACGAGCAGACGTTCGAATTCCTTGAGAGCGTGCTCTCCGAAGTGATCGGGCTCTTCCCTTCGGAATATATCCATATCGGCGGGGATGAGTGTCCCAAACAGAGTTGGACGAGCTGTCCCGCCTGTCAGCAGCGTATCCGTAATGAGCGGTTAGAGCATGAAAACGAATTGCAGAGTTATTTTGTCCATCGGATTGAAAAATGGCTCAACGCCCGGGGGCGCAATCTGATCGGGTGGGACGAAATACTCGAAGGAGGGATTTCAAAGACGGCTACGATTATGTCGTGGCGCGGTGCCGATAGCGGCGTTGCCGCTGCCAAGGCCGGGAATCAGGTGATCATGACCCCCAACACGCATTGTTATCTCGATTATTTTCAGACGCAGGAGCCGGAGCGCCTCGAACCACTCGGTATCGGCGGTTACGTGCCGGTTCGTAAGGTTTATTCGTTCGATCCCTATGACCGTCTTTCTTCAGCGGAACAATCCTGTATTCAGGGAGTACAAGGGAATATATGGACGGAATATATCGCTTCTTTTGCCCATGCACAGCATATGGCCTTGCCGCGGCTGGCCGCATTAGCGGAGGTGGGATGGGCCTGCGACCGCCGCGATTTCGGGGATTTCACCCGGCGCATGACGGTATTCCGGAAACTTTACGACAAATGCGGCTATCGCTACGCCTCCTATTTCTTCGATGGAACGGGCGAATAAATCGGTCTACCGGTGCTAAATATACTGCGATGATGAACCCGAACAGACGACTTTTATCTTTGGACACCCTGCGGGGGGTCGATATGTTCTTTATTATGGGCTTTTCAGGGCTCGTGACCTCGTTGTGCGCACTGTGGCCCGGATCTTTTACCGATATGCTTGCGTCGCAGATGCAGCATGCGGCGTGGAATGGACTAACGATTCAAGACACGATCTTTCCTCTGTTTCTTTTTATCGCAGGCGTGGCGTTCCCCTTCTCGCTGGCCAAACAGCGTGCACGCGGATTCGGCAGAAAACGGATTCTGGACCGGATTTTCCGCCGCGGACTGATTCTTGCCCTGTTGGGAATGGTTTATAACGGGTTGTTCGAGCTCAATTTCTCCTCGTTGCGCATAGCAAGCGTGCTGGGACGGATCGGCTTGGCCTGGATGTTCGCCGCACTGCTCTGCGTGTATTGCAGCGTGAGAACTCGGATAGCTGTTGCCGGGATTATCCTAATAGGCTATTCACTGCTGCTCGGCCTGGTCGTAGCCCCCGATGCTCCGGTCGGTGCCGATCCGCTTTCGGTGGAGGGGTGTCTGGCCGGATGGATTGACCGACAGTACCTTCCCGGACACATCCTTTACGGGGCATTCGATCCGGAAGGGATATTGAGCACCCTGCCGGCAGTCGTATCGGCTCTATTCGGAATGTTCACCGGCGAATTTTTGCTCGATGGCCGGAGAGGGCTCTCTGGCTCTTGGAAAGCGTTCTATATGGCCGTCGCCGCACTGGCGATCACGACGGCGGGCTTGTGCTGGAATCTTATCATGCCGGTCAACAAGAATTTATGGAGCAGTTCGTTCACTTGCGTGGTCTCCGGTTATTCGCTGGGGATGACCGCCTTGTTTTATTACCTGATTGACGTGTGCGGGTACAAACGATGGACGTTCGTTTTCCGGGTTATCGGATTGAATTCCATTACGATTTATATGGCGCAGCGGATTATTCCACTGCGTTATGCGTCCGATTTTTTCGTCGGCGGACTTGCTTCCAAATGCAGTGAAACAGTAGGGGCGGTGATCTACGATATAGGTTATATCGTGCTCTGCTGGCTGTTTCTCTATTTCTTGTATCGAAAAAACACTTTCCTTAAGGTATGACCGGCAAATAGCCCGAAAATTACAATAACCTCATTTAAATAAATTTAGCATGAACCAAACTTTGAAGTTCTCGTTCCGGAACTTGTTTTTGTCCTGTGTGTGCTTGCTTCTGTTTGCATGCGGCGGGAATCCGGAGATAATTTCTCCCGACGGGCGCACACGCCTTTCGTTCGTGACGGGCGCCGACGGCTGCATGGCCTATACCGTCGAACGCGACGGCAAACCTTTGATCCTTCCTTCTGCCTTGGGCCTCGTGGTGCAAGAACGGAACCTCGCCGGCGGCTTTTCGGTACGGGAGATTGTGAAAAGGTCCGTGGACGAAACATGGACGCAGCCGTGGGGCGAAAATAAAATCCTGCGCGATTGCCACAACGAAATGACGGCGGTATTGAAAAACGACGACGGCGTGTTGCTGACGCTTCGTTTCCGGGCTTTTGACGACGGTGTGGCATTCCGCTATGAATGGGAGGTGCCGGACCTCGATTCGCTGACCGTCACCGATGAACTGACCGAATTCCGCTTCGCCGAAGACGGCGTGTCGTGGTCGATTCCTGGAAATTTCAACACCTATGAATTGTTGTATCGCGAACTGCCGGTTTCGGCCGTCGAAAACGCCAATACGCCTTTCACATTCCGTGTGGACGGCACATACGGTTCGATTCACGAAGCGGCGCTGTACGATTTCCCCGAAATGAATCTCTACCGGACCGATTCGCTGGCCTTCAAAGCCGAGTTGGCTCCGCTGCCTGACGGTATAAAGGCTCGTATTCCCTCGAAATTCATGACGGCGTGGCGGACGATCCAAGTGGGAGACAAAGCGGTGGACCTGATCAACTCGTCGCTGATCCTTAACCTGAACGAGCCTTCGAAGATTGCTGACACTTCGTGGATCAAACCGCAGAAATATATCGGCGTATGGTGGGGACTGCATCTCGGCACCCATACATGGACAATGGGACCCCGGCATGGAGCGACGACGGAGAATGCTCTGCGTCATATTGACTTCGCAGCGGCGAACAATATTCAGGGAGTGTTGTTCGAAGGGTGGAACGAAGGCTGGGAGAACTGGGGTAAAACGCAGCACTTCGATTATGTGAAGCCCTATGCAGATTTCGATCTCGACCGCATTGCCGCGTATGCCCGGGAGAAGAACATCGAGTTGTGGATGCACAATGAAACGGGTGGTAATATTCCTGAATATGAAGCGGCTCTGGAAACGGCTATGCAGCGCTATGCCGGATTGGGTGTGCATGCCGTCAAAACGGGATATGCCGGAGGCTTCAGGGACGGCCAGCTCCACCACTCGCAGTATGGCGTGCGGCACTACCAGCGTGTCGTCGAGACGGCGGCCCGTTATGGGATCGTCATCGATGCCCACGAGCCGATCAAGGATACGGGCATTCGCCGCACGTGGCCCAATATGATGACCCGGGAGGGGGCACGCGGCATGGAGTGGAACGCATGGTCGGAAGGGAACTCCGCGGAGTATCTCTGTACGCTGCCTTTCGTACGGCTCCTGAGCGGTCCGATGGATTATACGCCGGGGGTATTCGATCTTGATTACTCGCGCGTCCGGGGCCGGGAAACCGGAATGCAGGAGTGGAACGGCGACAACAATTCGTGTTGTATCAAGACTACGCTGGCACGTCAGATTGCCAACTGGGTGATTATTTATTCTCCGCTTCAGATGGCGTCCGATCTGATCGAAAACTACGAGGGACATCCGGCTTTCCAATTCTTCCGGGATTTCGATGCCGACTGTGACTGGTCCGAAGCATTGCAGGGTGAACCCGGCGAATATATTGTCGTCGTACGCCGTGCGGATGACAGTTTCTTCCTGGGCGCCGGCACGAACGATGAGCCCCGGACATTGACCCAGAAACTCGGCTTCCTGAAGTCCGGTATGACTTATACTGCAACGATCTATGCCGACGCTCCGGATTCTGCGGAGAATCCCGAAAACTATCGCATCGAAAAACGGACCGTGACTTCTGCCGATATGCTCGAAATTGCAATGACTGCCCGTGGCGGGCAGGCCGTGACGTTTGTTCCCGTAAATGAATAGAACCATGATGAGACTTGTTTTTTGGGTCGTGCTGCTGTCGGTCGTTCCGCTGTCGGTCGATGCCCGCAGCGAAGGGTGGGTAATTACCGCACGAGATACCACGGCTGATTATTTTGCCGTCGCCATGGCCAACGGAGAAATTGGCGTAGCCGTGGGTCGGGAGCCTTTTGCCCTCGGTTCTGTGATTCTGGGAGGGAGTTATGAGCCGGGGTTCGGAGATGATGTGAGTCGTATTCTGGAAGGGATCAATCCGCTGGGGTTGACAATGGCTGTCGATGGTCATCGGTTCGATCCGTCGGAGGTCCGTCCACAGCATCAGTCGGTCGATATGCGGCGTGCAGTGCACACGACCCGTTTTTCAACGGACGGTGTGACGGTCGTCTATCGTATACGGGCCTTGCGGAACATGCCTTACGCTCTTATGACAGAAGTGGAAGTGACGGCGGAACGCGATGCAGAGGTTCTTTTTTCAAACGGTCATACCGTTCCCGGAGAGTTCGCCGACACCCTGCGGGAGTCGCGCACGGTCGGATGTGAGGACGGCAGCCGTATTGCCGTACAGCGCACTTCCGGCAGTTACAACCGCGGCCGCGACCATATTGTGGCTTCGTCGACTTTTCTTTGCGGTGAAGGGTGCGAAGCGGTCTCACCGGAAAGCGTGAGGATTGTTCTGCGCAAGGGCGGCCGGGCGTCGTTCTCCCTTGTGGGAACAATCTGTACTACAGCCGCTTTCGCCGACCCGTGGAATGAATCGGAAAGGCAGGCTATTTATGCAGCCCGGGAGGGAGCGGCGCAACTCGTTGCGGCACACGAACGGAAATGGGCGGAGTTGTGGCAGGGCGATATCGAGATCGAAGGCGATCCCACGGCACAGTTGGATGTGCGTTTCGCCTTGTTCAACCTTTACGGCTCTATCCGTGAAGGCAGTCGCCGGAGTATTCCGCCGATGGGCCTTTCGGCCCGGGGCTTTTACAACGGTCATATCTTCTGGGATTCTGAGATCTGGATGTATCCGGCGCTGCTGGTGCTCCGGCCCTGCCTGGCGCGCCAGATGCTCGATTACCGAACCGACGGACTCGATGCGGCCCGTCGTCGGGCCTACGCCCACGGCTATCGGGGCGCGATGTTCCCCTGGGAAGGGGATGACCGGGGCGAGGAGGCTACGCCGACCTTTGCCCTCACCGGTCCGCTCGAACATCATATTACAGCCGATATCGCCATCGCCAGCTGGAACTATTACTGTGTGACGCAGGACCGGGAGTGGCTGCGCCGCGAGGGTTTCTCGCTGATGCGCGAGGCTGCACGTTTCTGGTGCGATCGCGTTACGGCGAATGCCGACGGCAGCTACTCGATCCGCAATGTGATCGGAGCCAACGAATACGCCGTCGGCGTCACGGACAATGCCTTTACCAACGGCGCGGCCCGCCGGGCACTGGAGTACGCTTCGGCTGCGGCGGAGCTTTGCGGCGAGCGTCCCGATCCGCAGTGGAGTGCGGTAGCCGCGGGCCTTCGCATCCCGCACTTCGCCGACGGAACGACGCGCGAGCATGCCGGCTACGACGGCGAGATGATCAAACAGGCCGATGCCAACCTGCTGGGCTATCCGCTGGGCATCGTGACCGGACGCGAAGCTCAGTTGCGCGATCTGGAATACTACGAGCGCCGAATCGATCCGCGTAACGGTCCGGCGATGAGTTACTCGGTTTTTGCGATTCAGTATGCCCGGCTCGGAATGGCCGAAAAAGCCTGCGAAATGTTCCGTCGCTCCTACTTGCCCAACCTGCGGCCGCCGTTCGGGGTGTTTGCCGAAACGGCCACCAGCGGCAATCCCTATTTCATGACGGGTGCGGGCGGCATGTTGCAGGCCGTGTTGTTCGGATTCGGCGGGCTGGAGATTACGGCGGACGGTCTCGTGCAGCGCCCGTCTGTCCTGCCGCCGCAATGGAAGAATCTGAGAATCAAAATAAATGGTAAAATCTATCAGGCAACGAACCAATAAATATTCCGATGAAAAAGACAATGCTTTTTTTGCTGCTTGCGTTCTGTTTCTCGAACTCGGTCCAGGCCGGTCAGGATGCAGTATCTATCAAACTGATTTCTTTCAATATGCGTACCAGTTGGGGGCGCGACGGCGACAACAGTTGGCCGAACCGTCGTCACGCCACGGCGCAAATGCTCCGGCAGGAGGCTCCCGATGTGATGGGCGTGCAGGAAGCCATGCAAGACCAGTTGTATTACATCGACACCGAATGTCCCCGGTATGCCCGTGTCGGCGAAGATCGTGACGGCGGGGCCGAAGGCGGCGAAACGATGGCGGTGTTCTACCTCCGCGACCGGTTCGAACTGCTGGACAGCGGCACCTTCTGGATCAGCGAGACTCCCGACAACGTGTCGCGCGGATGGGATGCCGCCTGCAACCGCACGGTAACATGGGTCGAATTGCGCGACAAGAGTTCGGGCAAAGAGTTTTTCTATTTCAACACTCACCTCGACCACCAAGGGAAAATTGCCCGTGAGGAGGGCGTGAAACTGATCGTGACGAAGATTCGACAGATTGCCGGTAAGAAAGCGGCGGTTATCTTGGGCGGAGACCTTAATACATCCATTGACAATCCGCATCTCAAGCCGTTGACCAGACTGATGGCTTCGGCACGCGATACAGCGGCGGAAACCGATCAAAAGGGAACATTCAATGGTTTCGGATCGGCTCCGGACACGATTATTCTCGATCATCTTTTCTACCGCGGCAGGATGAAATGTCGAAAGTTCGTCACCCTCGACGGCGATTACGGGGCGCCTTACATTTCGGATCACTATCCGATAGCAATGGTTTTTACGCTCTGAAAGCGACGAGGCCGATTCGTCGAACCGGCCTCGTCGTACCGTCCGGAATTTGAACTCCGTTATCGGAGAGCCTGGATCAGTCCGGTTCGAGCGTCCGGTATTTCATCGAGCGGATAGTACCGGTGGATGATCGTTCGATCCTTGATGACAATAATCCGCACTCCCGAAGGAGCGTCTCCCAACGGTCGGCCCACGGCACTCGTGGTTATCATTCCGATGTTGTCGTACGATGTCTCCGCGTTGTCGTGCAAATGTCCCGTAAAGACGGTTTGCACACCGGTTTCCCGGAACAGTTCGAAATATCTCCGGCGTTTTTCCGGCGAAATGGTCGAATAGCCGTCCGGTTCGTCGATTTGCCGGAGAAAGAACGGGTGGTGTGCGAAGACAAGAGATGTCCGGCTGGCCCTTTTCTTTTTGAGCGAACGGGCCAGCCACCGGAACTGATTCTCTTCTTTCGAGGGGTCCCGGGTTTCGTCTTTCAGGTAATCCGAGTTGATGCCGGTCAGTAGGATCCCGTTCACACGCACACAGAAGCGGTCGGTTCCGAGGTGTTTCGTGTAGGGTTCCACATCGACGGAACCCTCTTCCAGCCGGACGTCGTGGTTGCCCGGGAGATAAAGGGTCTTGATGCGGGGATTTATTTCTGCGACGATCCGCAGGAATTCCGTCCATTGGCTCTCGTCCGCTGCATTGTGCACGTAATCGCCGGCGAAGACGACGACATCGGGGCGGAGCCTGTTTATTGCTTCGACGGTTTTTGTGAGGGTGCGGGTTTCATAGGCCATGTCGCGGTTGTCGGCATAGAACCCCATCTGGGGGTCCGAAACCTGCATGATGATCGTGACCGGAGATTTTTCCCTTGCGGATGTGAGTGCGGCCGTCAGACAGCAAAGAGTTGTTAAAATGATCTTTTTCATTGGATTATAGATGAATGCATAGCCAAAAATAACGAATGGGTTGCCGAAATCCAAAAAAAAACGAAGGAATCCCACTTTATTTTCCTTACGGTGTTTTTCCGGTAAAATTTCGACCTTTTTTCTAAATAAGAGAAGAATTTTGTATCGGCATTTCAACCGAAACTACTTTATCTGAAAATTGTAAAATGAAACATGCTCATGACACACGTTTACGACATTACTTCTTATCCCGTTCTCTATTTGTAGTCGGGTCCCATCTCTACGAATCGCTAATGTTTGATCCCAGAAAATCATGAAATGTATTAAGATTGATAATATGTTGCGGACTGCGCGGTTGATTATGCTCGCCGTGTTGTCCGGAGGTATTTTCGCGGTTCCTTGCGGAATATATGCACAGTCTGCTCCCCGAACGGTTTCCGGTACTGTCACCGATGCGGCCACCGGAGAGCCGCTGATCGGAGCCACCGTACAGGTAAAGGGTGTGACCATCGGTACTACGACGGACCTGAACGGAATGTTTTCGATCAACCTGCCGGCAAACCGGAAAACACTGCTTTTCTCCTATGTCGGGTATGAAGCCCAGGAGATTGCGGTTGGCCGTGAGAATTATCTCAACGTGGCGTTGAAACAGGACGCCAATGCGTTGGACGAAGTTGTGGTGGTGGGTTACGGCCAGCAAAAGAAAGGCATGCTGGTGAGTTCGGTACAGTCCATCGCTCCCGCGGAACTGCGGATGCCTTCGTCGAGTTTGTCGACCGGGTTTGCCGGACGCCTGGCCGGTGTGATCGCCGTGCAGCGCAATGGACAGCCCGGTGCCGACCAGGCGGATTTCTGGATACGTGGTATCTCCACGTTCGGTTCCGCGACCAAGCCGTTGATCATCCTTGACGGTGTGGCTATCGACGCGAATGAACTGAACGGGCTGGACCCGGAGATTATCGAGAGTTTTTCGGTGCTCAAGGATGCTACGGCGACCGCTCTCTATGGTTCGCGGGGAGCCAACGGCGTGATGATCGTTACGACGAAGAACGGTAAGAATCTGGATAAGGCTATTATTAATTTTCGGTTGGAAGGAGCTATATCTACAATGACGCGTGTGCCCAATATGGTTGACGGTCCCACGTATATGAAAATGTTTAATGAAGCGGTATCGCGTCCGGGATGCGATGTAAGCCCTTATTCACAGGAAAAAATTGACGGTACTATTGCAGGATTGAATCCTTATATTTATCCTAATGTAGATTGGTTTGATGAAATATTTAATAAGAGTGCTTTTTCTGAACGTGCCAATTTTAATATACGTGGAGGTAGTTCGAAAATGGATTACTTTATGAGTGCCAGTTTCAAGCATAGTAACGGACATTTAAAGTCATTAAGCAAGGACTATTTTTCATATAATAATAATGTGCGTAATTATAATTACGACTTTATAAACAATTTGAATATTAGTGCGACCAGAACTACTAAAATATCTTTAGGGTTGAATCTTTCTGTTGCCGATAAGAAATCTCCTTTAATGGATGTGAATGATATTTTCCAACTTTCTATGGAAGCAAATCCGGTAGATTTTCCAGTACGTTTTCCTGCAAATATGTCAGACCGTGATTTTGTTTTATGGGGAGACAAACCTGGTGGCATTCATGGACAAGGATGGTATAGAAATCCGGTGGCGGAATACGTGACAGGATACAAAACAAATTTGCGTACTACTATTACTGCTAATTTCAAATTGGCACAAGAATTAGATATGATTACTAAGGGTTTGAAATTTACAGGATTATTTTCATTTAAAAATTATAGTAGTTCATCTACAGAACGTAGTGCTAGCTATAACCATTACTATATGTCTTCTTATGATCCTTCATCCATGGAATATAAAATAACCCGTATTGGTGACGAACAAAGTACCGCATTGACAAATGACGGTAGTCGGAACGGGGATAGGAAAATGTATTTTCAGGCTATCTTGGA
>ERZ773138.2899-NODE-2899-length-11972-cov-3.851389_pt1 | contig 11972 bp, 9 predicted proteins | sample MGYA00511114_ERZ773138 | MGnify/ENA primary metagenome ERZ773138 (study PRJEB29015, sample SAMEA2737805) | human gut metagenome | biome: human gut; feature: human-associated habitat; material: faeces | place: China | collected 2012 ...
ATTTACCAGAGAATGCAACCAATATAGATTTTTCATGGACTGCATCAGACACAAGCGTTTTGAGCGTATATTGGAATAAAGTAAGAGGTCTAAAAGAAGGGAATGCTTACATTATTATAAAAACGCCAGATGGTTCACTGGAAAAAAGAATAAAAATTAATGTAGTGGATAAAAATAATGTTAAAGTACAACAGATTATACCAGAACAGGAAGAATATACCATAGGCGTTAATGAAGTAATTGATATTAATTATAGTTATTTACCAGAGAATGCAACCAATATAGATTTTTCATGGACTGCATCAGACACAAGTGTTTTGAACGTATATTGGAATAAGGTAAGAGGCTTACAAGAAGGAAAAGCTTATATTATTATAAAAACACCAGATGGTTCACTGGAAAAAAGAATTAAAATAATTGTTGAAGAACAATAGACTAAAAGAGCTCTTTTTATAAGTATTGAAAAGGGCTTTTTCTATAAAATGGTATGCAAATTTTGTCGGATTATATTGAAAAAAAGAAAAAAGTCATATATAATGGATTAAAGCAAAGGAGGTTATAGTGTGAAAATTAATAAAATAAAATTTATGATTACTATATTTATTTTTCTAGTCATATGCTTATTAGGAATGCATATTTCAAATGCGTCTTATACAAGTTATGATATAAAAGGAATAGATACTTCAAAATATTCAGGGTATAAAGAATTATTACAAAAAATTCAATCACAATATCCTAACTGGAAGATAAAACTTCTATATACAGGTCTTGATTGGAACTATGTAATAGAACAAGAAAGACAAGGACATGGTAGTTCTCCTAAAAGTTTAATATATGATACATATGATGAGGCATGGAGATGTCAAGAACCAAGCTGTAAAGGAGTGAAGTATGATGTTTCAAAAAGATGGTATTGTGCTTCACGACAAGCCGTTGAATATATGATGGATCCAAGAAACAGTTTGGATGCAGCATACATATTTCAATTCCAAGATTTATCTTCATCAGTTGGGGATAGAGAAGCAGTAAAAAAGATGACAGAGAATACATTCTTATATAATGATTCTTACATAGATGCTATTATAGAAGCAGCTCAAACGGAAGGCATTAGTCCATTTCACATTGTATCAAGAATTAAACAAGAACAAGGTGCTACTGGTGCTGGTGCAATGAATGGATATTTATATAGAACAAAAACAGGAGAGTTTGTAAAAGTATATAACTTATTTAATATTAATGTTAGTGGAAATGATACAGAAGCGGGATTGCTAGCAGGAGCCCAATATGCATATGATCAACAGTGGTTTTCAGTAGAAGCGAGTATTAAAGGCGGAGCTAAATTCATAAAAAAACAATATATTAATCAAGGACAAGCAACACTTTATTTTCAAAAATATAATGTAGTTGATAGTAGCAATTTATTTAACCATCAATATATGCAAAATATCAGGGCGGCAAATGATGAGGGAAATACTATGTATCGAGCATATTTAAAAAATGGAATATTAAGTAGTACTTTTGAATTTACGATACCAGTATATGAAAATATGCCTGTATTAGCAGTACCAAGACCTCAATATATACCAGTACAAAAAATCACAACGGAACAGGAAACTTATATAATTGGAGTCAATGAAGTAATTGACATTAACTATGGTTATTTGCCAAGGAATGCAAGCAATACTGATTTTTCATGGACAGCGTCAAATAGTAGTGTTTTAAGTGTATATTGGAATAGAGTAAGAGGATTAAAAGAAGGAACATCACAAATTATTGTAAAAACACAAGATGGCTCAATTGAAAAGCAAATTACGATTATTGTTCAACCAAAGGTACAAGAAATCATACCAGAACAAGAAGAATATACAATTGGAGTCAATGAAGTAATCGATATAAATTATAGCTATTTACCAACAAATGCAGCTAATATAGATTTTTCATGGACGGTATCAGATACTAGTATTTTAAGTGTATATTGGAATAAAGTAAGAGGATTAAAAGAAGGAACAGCATATGTGATAGTAAAAACTCTAGATGGGTCAGTTGAAAAAAGAATAAAAATAGTAGTACAGGGAAATACAGAAATACAAATAACACCAGAAAAGGAAATTTATACAATTGGTGTAAATGAAGTGATAGACATTAATTGTACATATTCACCAAATAATGTAACAGAACAGGATTTCACATGGACAGCAGTGGATAGTGATGTTTTAAGCGTATATTGGAATAAAGTAAGGGGATTAAAGGCAGGAACATCAGAAATTATCATAAAATCATTAGATGGAACAGTAGAAAAAAGAATAACAGTAGTAGTACAAGAAGATACAGGAATAAAAATAACTCCAAAACAAGAAAAATATACGATAGGAGTTGGTGAGGTAATAAATATTAATTGTACATATTCACCCAATAATGTACCAGAACAGGAATCTACATAAATTAATTGAAAAACAATTCTAGTTGACAATTCAATATCACTAGAGTTGTTTTTTATCTAACAATTTCTATTTATTATTTCATTAAGTAATAATTTTGAATTTTACTCTTCCGTCCCCGATAATCAGCAAAATTTTTACTGCCAAAAAACGAAAGTTAAAACAGATAAATTATTGTAAAAAGAAATATAGTGTGATAGAATAATTATGAATAAAAAGAAGGAACGAATAAATAATGAAAGAAAAAAGTATAAAAAGCATAATTAAAATATTATATTATATTAAAAATAGGGGTATGTATCTTTCAAGTATTTTTAGGCAATAGTATTTGGGCAGCTAAATTAGTATCTAGTATCCCTATATTGTTATTATTAATTGCTAGCAATACTACGATAAAGAAATTATTTGGAAAAAGGACTTCTTTTTTATTTCAAATTTTTCTATTAGGTATGCCTCAAATTATGAATTATGCAATTGAAATAAGAATGTATACATGGGGACTTTTCTTTGTTACAATGTTTTATTTGTATGGTATAAAATGGAAAAAAAGTAATAAAAAAATAGACCTTGTAGTCATGACTGTATTTGCACTATTATCAGGATATATACACTATTTTGCCTTAGTTTCAGTGATATGTATATATATATATGTTGATAGATACAATTATGAATAAGAATGCAATGGAAATAAAAAGAATTATAATTTCCATTGCTATATCATGTATCTTATATTTGCCATGGTTAATTGTATGGATAAAACAAGTGATGACAGTAAAGGAGAGTTATTGGATTGGAGAAATCACATTATCTATTTTTTTTTTAGTTATTTTGAATTACCTTATGCAGTAGAATCAAATAAAATATTTACTTATATATTGGCAGGAGTTTTATTAATTGCAGTACTTTTACTATGGAAAAAAAGAAAGGAAAAAGAGAGTAGATATTGCTTATATGGACTTTTGACACCAATCGGAACAATTCTGATAGGTGTAATAGCTTCTTTATCATTAAGACCAATTTTTATTGGAAGATATATAATATGCAGTTTAGGGTGTTTATGGTTAGCAGTTGCGATTATATTGGGAAAAGTTAGCAATAAAAAACGAAGTTACTTAGGAGAGAGTCTACTAATAACAGTTTTATTGATTATCACAATAGGAAATGAAATCAGTCTAGTGAAAAAAGAACGAGAATATGAACAAGAAATAGATAAAACTTTATCTTATATTAATACAATTTCTGAAAACGTCTTACTTTTTGATGGAAACCAGATACAAAGAGTAATTGCCTATTATTATCCATCAACAGAAACTTATGTATATAATAAAGAAATAGCAGAACTAACGAAACTAGTATATAGGCAAACCAATATGAGAATTATAGAACAATTAGAAGAGATTCAAAAGATGGACAAAACAGTTGATGTGTTTACAATAGAAAATACTATTTTAGGCGAGTTACGAGATAAGGGCTATGAGTATAAAAAATGTGGAACTTATCATATTGAACATTATGAATTTTCCATATATGAAATAATTAATAAAGGGGGAGAATAGTTATGAAAAAAAAAGTGCTACTATTTGGGTATTCAAGAGCAAATCTTGGAGATGATTTATTTATCTATATTTTAGCTAAGAGATATCAAGATATTCAGTTTTATATTCATATTAAAGAAGAAAAATATAAAAAACCATTAACAAATATTGAAAATATAAATTTTATAGAAGAAGATAGGAATGTTGATCTTGTTAAAATAGAAGAATTTGACGCTTTTATTTATGTAGGTGGATCCATATTTATGGAATCAGAATATGCAAGACATGAGGCAAAGGAATTTAATCGTTTTATAAAAAAATGTAATAAACATAAGAAACCATTTTTTTATATGACATGTAATTTTGGACCTTATCAAACAGAAGAATATTTAAATATGGTAAAAGAGAATTTTCAACTATGTCAAGGAGTAAGCTTTAGGGATAAAGCGTCTTATAAAACATTTAAAGAAATACCAAGTGTTTGCTATGCACCTGATATGGGTTTTACCTGTGAGTTTAATGAAATTGAACAAAAACAGGACAAAAAGAGATTAGGGATATCTGTTATTGATTTATCTATTAGAGAAAAGCTAAAAGATAAAGAAGAAATCTATAACGATTATATAAAAAGAATGGTTATTAAATTTGCAAAAAAAAATTATAAGGTTTCCTTAATATCATTTTGCAAATTTGAAGAAGATGAAAAAGCAATTTCTAAAATAAAAGCAATGATTCCAGAGCCATATTTAGAAAATATAGAGGAACTTTTTTACCAAGGCAACATAGAAGAATTTCTAAAGAAATATAGTAAGATAAAATATATGGTATGTACTAGATTTCATTCCATGATTTTATCAATTATATTAAAACAAAAAATATATAATTTATTTTATAGTGCAAAAACAGAAAATGTAATTAAAGACTATAAAATATTTCGAAGATTTGATAATATTGGAGATATAACATATGATATAAGACTTAGAAAATATAATTTTAAAAAGATAAATAACAGAAAATTAGAAAAGATAAGGAAAGAAGCAGAAAATCAATTTACAAAATTTGAAGAATGGCTTAAAAATTAAAATTAGTGAAATATAGGTTTAAAATAGATATGTCACAAGAAGATTGAAAATAAAATATTGAAAAGAGAGCACAAAAATGATATTGTTTAAATGACCAAAAATAAACATATCGGAGGTGCTCTCTTATGGGTAATAATATCACAGATAGATTAAAATATAAAGAGTCAGTAGTAAAATTTTCAAAAAAATATGGAGTAGCAAAGGCGGCATATAAATTTGGAGAATGTAAAAGAACAATATATAGATGGCGAAATAGATATGATGGAACGTTAGAAAGTTTAAAAGATAAATCAAGACGTCCGCATTCGCATCCAAATCAACATACAGAGGAAGAAATAAAGTTAATAAAAAATTATAAAAGAAATAATAAAGATACAGGATTAGTAGTATTATGGATAAAATTGCGTAAGGCAGGATATACAAAAACAATACAAGGATTATATCATGCAATGCAAAGAATAGGAATATATGAAAAGACACCAGGTAAAAAGAAGGAAAGTGAGCCAAATGAATGGGTATCAGGAGAATATCCAGGAGAAAAAATACAAGTAGATGTAAAATATGTGCCCAAAAAATGTATGAGTAAAGAACTACAAGAAAAAGGCGAAAAATTTTATCAATATACAGCAATAGATGAGTATTCAAGATTAAGATATACATGGTTTACAAATGCACATGATACATATGCGTCAAGTGAATTTGCGAAAAGATTAGTAAAATATTTCCCGTTTAAAGTAAAGACAATACAAACAGATAATGGATTTGAATTTACAAATAGATTAAGTTGGCAAGCATTTTTGAAAAATAAAAAAACAATGTTTGAAAAAACATTAGAAGAATTAGGAATAGAATATAAAGTAATAAAGCCACATACACCCAAACAAAATGGAAGAGTAGAAAGAAGTCATAGAAAAGATCAAGAAAGATTTTACTATAAAAGAGTATTTTATAGTTTAGAAGATTTAAGAAATCAAGGAAAAGAATGGAGAAAAGAATATAATAATTTTCCAATGAGACCATTAGGACGGTTGAGTCCCAGGGAATTCATAGAAAAATATAAAAGTCAAGAAGAATCGTTATTTACAATATAGGTGCTCAAAGTATTTATTTTAAATAATTTGTGACAAATGATTGACTAACCTACATGGCTTAAAAATTAAAATTAGTGAAAAGCCTTTACAATAAACTGAATTATGATATAATAAGAAAAAATTGAAAGGAATGTATCTTAATAATGAAAGAAACAGAAGAATATAGTATAATTGTTGATAATGTATACAAAACATTTAGTGTTTATTTAGATAAGGCAAATACAATAAAAGAAAAATTATTATTTTTATTTTCTAGAAATAAAAAAGAAAAAAGAATAGTTTTGCAAGGAATTAATGCTAAAATAAAAAAAGGAGAAGTTGTTGCGTTAATAGGAACCAATGGCAGTGGAAAATCGACACTACTAAAATTAATGACAAAAATAATATATCCCAATAAGGGAAAAATAACAACCTGTGGGAAATTAACTTCTTTGCTTGAATTGGGAGCAGGATTCCATCCGGATTTTTCAGGAAGAGAAAACATATATTTTAATGCTTCTATATTTGGTTTAACAAGAAAAGAAATTAATGAAAGAATAGAAGAAATTATTGAGTTTTCTGAATTAAGACCTTTTATTGATAATCCAGTTAGAACCTATTCATCGGGAATGTATATGAGGTTAGCTTTCTCAGTAGCCATCAATGTAGATGCTGATATTTTATTAATTGATGAGATCTTATCAGTTGGAGATGAGCACTTTCAAAATAAATGCTTTAAAAAAATGTTAGAATTAAAAAAACAAGGAAAGACCATGGTATTTGTAACCCATAGCATGGAATCTGTAAAAAGATTATGTGATAGAACCATCTGGCTATATAATGGCAAAATAAGAATGGATGGAGATACAAAAGAAGTGGTAGAAGAATATGTAAAAGAAACTAGATAAAGGAGAGTATATTGATGAACGAAGAAGAAAAATATTTTGACTATAGTATGATACCAGGAAAAGAATTAAACTTAAATCAATCCATAAATGACAAGGAACCAATTATCAGTATCATAACAGGATATTATAACGCTAAAAAATATATTAGACAAACAGCCAATTCTATTATCAATCAAACATTTCCTTATTGGGAGTGGATTATCATAAATGATGGAAGTACAGAAGAAGGAACAAAAGAAACACTAGAAGAAATTGCTAGTTTAGATAATAGAATCAAAATATATCATGAAAAAAATCAAGGAAGAATTATAACCAGAGACATTGCTATAGCAAAAGCAAAATGTGATTTGTTATTTATTCTAGACGCAGATGATGTCATAGATAGAACGATGCTAGAATGTAGTTATTGGACCTTGCAAACCAATCCAAAAGCATCTTGGGTTTATGCAGATTTAGTTAATTTTGATGGACAAGAGTTTTTGTGGAAACAGATATTTAATATCAATACTGAGAAAAAAGAAAATATCTTGCCAGTATGTTCGTTAATCAAAAAGGAAGCTTTATTAGCTGTTGGGGGATATGGTGTAGTTGACAACGATGTCCATGAAGATTGGCATTTATGGCTTAGAATGTTAGAAAAAGGATATTTTCCAATCCGAATGAATTATTATGGCTTTTGGTATAGGAAGAAAAAAGAAGGCGGAATACTAGACTCTATTAATAAAGATAAAAAAAGAGATAAGCACGCAAGAGAAGAAATTGCGAAACAAGCAGAAAAAATAAAAGAAGAGGTATACGCCATTCAATTTCCAACCACAACAAAATCTAACTATGATTCTTATCCTTATACATTTTCTTGGGATAGAAAGCCAATTAATAGAAAAGGTGAAAAAATTAGACTTTTATTTATATTACCTTGGTTTAAAGTAGGAGGAGCTGACAAATTCAACTTAGACTTAATATCTAGATTAGATAAAAACAAATTTGATATTACAATAGTTACAACAGAAAATTCGGACTATGTTTGGAGACAAAAATTTGAAAAATATGCAGAAGTATTTGACTTAACCAGCTTTTTACATAGACAAGATTGGCCAGCATTTATCCATTATATGATAAAATCAAGGAATATAGACATTGTTATGCAATCGAATAGTTACTTTGGATTTTATGCTATACCATGGCTAAAATCAGAATTTCCAGAAGTAGTATTTACAGATTATTTACATAGCGCAAATTGGAGCTGGAGAAATGGTGAATATCCGAGAGATTCAACAGCAATTGATAGCTTTTTAGATAAAACCTATACATGTACAAAAGTTTTAAGACAATCAATGAAAGAAGATATGGGAAGAACTATTGATAACGTAGAAACAGTATATATAGGAGTAGATGAAGAAGAATTTGATAGCCATAAAATAAAGATTTCAGACAATAAAGATCTAGAAAAACAAAAGGACAAGTTGAAAGATAAAAAGGTAATCTTGTTTTTATGTAGAATATCAGAAGAAAAAAGACCAATTTTTATCGTAAAAGTATTAAAGAAGATATTGGAAGGCAATAAAAATATTGTGTTGATGGTAGTGGGAGATGGTCCAGAACTAAAGGAAATGAAATATACAGCAAAAAAAGAAGGAATCTATAAAAATATTATCTTTTTTGGAATGCAGAATAATGTCAAACCATTTTACAAAGTGGCAGATGTAAGTGTAATATGTTCCTTAGTAGAAGGATTAACTATTACGACCTATGAATCATTAGCTATGGGAACACCAGTAGTAACAGCAGATGTTGGAGGACAAAAAGAATTAGTAGATGAAAGTTGTGGAAGAGTTGTGCAAAACATTCAAACTGCTAAAAATGGATATAACAATAGAGATTATTCAGAAGAAGAAATTAATCGATATGTAAAAGCTATCCAAGAAGTATTAAAGGATACCAAATTAAAAGAAAATTGTAGAGAAAAAATACTAAATGGTTATACGGTAAACAATATGGTAGAAATATTTGAAAAGGAGTTTGAAGAATTTGCAAAACGAGGAACACAGATAGATCCTAAAAGTGTAGTCAATAAGGACTTGTACAAACAATATATAGTTATGTATAATCAATTAGATATTAGAAATTATTTTCCACAAGAGGTAGGAAATTATTCAGAGCCTGAAAACTTAAAACGATACAAAATAGCTAGAATAAAAGGAATGTTATGGAAAAATCCACTATGGAGAGGCTTCATAAAATTCTTAAAGGCGACAGGTATTATGGGGATAATCAAGAAAACTGGAATAAAAGAAAAAATTAAAAAAATGATATAAAATAGAATGAAGGAGTAAAAATGCTAAAAGTATTTAAAGAGTTATATAAATACAGAGAATTATTAAAAACAAACGTAAAAAAGGAAATAAGGGGAAAATATAAAAACTCATTTTTAGGAGTACTATGGTCCTTCTTAAATCCTTTATTACAAATTGTTGTATATGCTATTGTATTTCAATTAATTTTAAAAAATCCACAAGAAAATTATGCGGTATTTATCTGTTGTGGCTTAATTCCATGGACGTTTTTTTCATCAGCAATAACAAGGTCAGCATTCACCATGGTAGAAAATGGAAATATTGTAAAAAAAGTATATTTTCCAAGAGAGATTTTACCTATTTCTATTGTAACAAGTGAAGCAGTTAACTTTTTAATATCAACAATTATTATCCTTGCATTTGTTATTTTTGGAGGAATAGGAATTAGTAAATACATTATTTTTTATCCTCTAGTATTAGTAGCACAATATGTATTATTGATTGCGATTGGTTTGATTGTCTCAAGTATATCCGTATATGTTAGAGATTTGCAACACTTGATTGGTGTAGCTTTACAACTATTTTTCTATGCTACACCAATTGTATATTCAGCCGATGTGATACCAGCAGAATATAGATGGATTTTAAACATAAATCCAATGACCTATATTATTGAGGCCTATCGAGATATATTTTATAACCAAACTATGATTGATATAGTACCATTATTATTATTAATTGTAGGTTCTCTTGTTGCTTGTGTGATTGGATATATGATATTTAATAAATTGCAAAAGGGTTTTGCAGAACAATTGTAAGATTGAAAATAATTACAATTTAGCTGTGTCAATTTAATTATTTTTTTCAACCAGATTTGTAAATGAGGAGGAAGCAGATAAATAATGAAAAAAGTAGGTAAAAATACGATTATAGAAATTATAAAGAAATCAGCTATATTTTTATTGATAGAAATAGTAGCAATATTACTAATAACAACATTATTATTTTTAGTTGGAATAACAGTTACAAGATGGCATCTACCAATTATAACAATAATTGCAATAGCAGAATGTATGCTATTTTATAAAAAAGATAATTGGAAAATAAATATTATAGCAATTGTCTTAGGAATGCTTTTATTTGTGGGTACTACATTTATAGAAGGAAAAATATATGACTTTACGGCAGATGGAAATACTTATCACAAATTAGCAATTGGAAGTATGAAAAATGGATGGAATCCAGCTTATGAAGATAGCAAAGACTTTAAAAAAGAGAATGGAAATGTATTTAATACATCAGAAGATAACATTAATACATTATGGATAGATCATTATGCAAAAGGAACTGAAATTTATGCAGCTGTTATTTATGCATTTACAGGAAATATAGAAACAGGAAAAGGTTATACAGTTTTACTAATGTATGTAGCATTTGGCATTCTATTTTCTTATTTATACAAAGACAAAAAAAGAAGCTTATTTACAAGTTTAGCAGTTTCTGTTCTTTTAGCATTTAATACTATTACCATAGTACAAATATTTAATTACTACGTAGATGGAGCTTTAATGATATCCATATTATTGATATTATATGCTTGTATCGTAGAAAGTGATAAAGAAAAATATAATCAAAAAGAAAACTTACTAGTATTAGCAAGTAGTATACTTTTATGTATTAATATTAAATTTACAGGATTAGCATTTGCGGGAATTTTCTGCTTTGCCTTTTATGTATATTGGCTAATCAGAGCATATAGACAAGGAAAAGAAGAATTTATTGACACACTAAAAAAATATACTATATTTTATATTGTAACAGTTCTTGTATCCATAGGAATTGTAGGCTATTCTTCTTATACTAGAAATATGATAGACCATGGAAATCCATTATATCCTTTATATGGAGAAGGACATGTAGAAAATATGGTAGTAAAAGAACAACCATCATCATTTAGTGACAAAAATAATTTGCAAATATTTTTAATATCTATATTTTCAAAGGGAGAAAATGTATCACCAACCTATTCATCAGAAAATGTACAACCAACTTTAAAAATACCATTTACGTTATCTAAGGAAGAGATAAAAAATTATTCTATTCCAGATATAAGAGTTGGTGGATTTGGACCATTATTTAGTGTAGTATTTGTTGCATCTATGATAGGAACGATATATATAATTATAAAATTAATAAAAAATAAAAAATGGGACATGCTAATTCCTTATCTAATCATACTAGGAATTACTGCAATATTAATCTTAGCTTTAGATGGAAGTTATTGGGCAAGATATATTCCATATTTCTATGCTGTTCCAATACTTATGCTTAGCTACTTATTATGGGAGAAAGATAAAAAAATACATTTTGTGTTAGGTGTAATGATATCAATTATTATGTTAGTAAATACATTAATCGTATTATATACAACGCTTACCAATACAAGGAATAATGATGCTTACATTGGTAAAAAAATAAATGACTTTGTTCAATGTTGTCATGAAAATGAAGTAGTAGAAATTAAACTCAATCACATAGGAGTACAAGGGGCTTTGTATAATATGGATGATTTAGGAATCAAGAATTATGAAGTAAAAGAAGAAATAGAAAATGAAAGAGAAGGATATTTCTTTCAATATTAGATA
>ERZ773138.2900-NODE-2900-length-11967-cov-4.631716_pt1 | contig 11967 bp, 9 predicted proteins | sample MGYA00511114_ERZ773138 | MGnify/ENA primary metagenome ERZ773138 (study PRJEB29015, sample SAMEA2737805) | human gut metagenome | biome: human gut; feature: human-associated habitat; material: faeces | place: China | collected 2012 ...
GAGAAGTTATTGTGTTTACCACTTCCGTTAATGCCTTCAAATGGTTTTTCATGAAGTAGGGCAACCAATCCATGTTTTTTGGCAACTCGCTGAATCAATTCCATTGTCAATTGGTTATGGTCTGTTGCGATATTTGTCGTTGTAAAAATTGGGGCTAATTCATGTTGAGCAGGGGCTACTTCGTTATGTTCCGTTTTAGCTAAGATGCCAAGTTTCCACAATTCTTGATTTAAATCCGACATGAATTCTTGTACACGCGATTTAATAGTTCCAAAATAGTGATCTTCCAGTTCTTGTCCTTTAGGGCATGGTGCACCAAATAGTGTACGTCCTGTATAGATCAAGTCTTTTCTTTGTTCATAATATTTTTGGTCAACTAAGAAATATTCTTGTTCAGGTCCTACGGTTGTTTTAATGGTTTGAACATCGTCATTTCCAAATAGTTTCACAATACGTAAAGCTTGCTTATTAATGGCTTGCATACTTCTAAGTAGTGGGGTTTTCTTGTCTAGGGCATGTCCTGAGTAAGAACAGAATGCGGTTGGAATACAAAGTACGCCATTTTTAATAAAGGCATAACTTGTTGGATCCCAAGCTGTATAGCCTCTAGCTTCAAATGTGGCTCTTAGTCCACCATTTGGAAAACTTGAGGCGTCAGGTTCACCTTTGATTAATTCTTTACCACTAAATTCCATAATGACTTTGCCATCTTTATCGGGATTAATAAAGCCATCATGCTTTTCAGCTGTAACTCCTGTCATTGGTTGGAACCAGTGTGTATAGTGTGTTGCACCTTGTTCTAAAGCCCATTCTTTCATGGCGTGGGCTACCGCATTTGCGATTTTGATATTTAACTGTTTCCCTTCGCGAATGGTTTTTTCTAATTCGCGGAAAGTATCTTTTGCGAGTTTTTCTCGCATAACAGATTCATCGAAAACTTTGCTTCCAAAAATTTCTTCTACGTTTGATTTCATAATGGCTCTCCTTTACATAAAAAAGGGCAAGGACACTAAAAAAACTAGGGTTTGACCTATGTTTTCTTTGGCGTCCTTGCCATGTATGCATTCATTATAAACAGATATTTCGTGTTGTCAATGAAAAAATGTAAAAAGATTTGAAAACAATATGAAAATAGTGTATTAATTATTCGAGGTGGAATTTATGACTTATGAAGATGTATTGAGTTTTTGTGAAGAGCAAGACGTTCGTTTTATTCGTCTTTCTTATTTTGATATTTATGGTAGACAGAAAAATGTTTCCGTTTTACCAACCGAATTAAAAAGAGCATTTACGGAAGGTATTAGTTTTGATGCCAGTGCCATTGATGGATTTTTAGATGAAGTGCATAGTGATTTATTCTTATTTCCAGATCCAAATACGATGAGTATTCTTCCTTGGCGAAGTATGGATGGCAGTGTAATTCGTATGTATTGTGATATTCAATATCCGGATGGAACGCCTTTTGAAAGGGATGTAAGGTATATACTAAGAAAGGCAGTTAAAAAGGCAAAGGAAAAGGGAATCACAATTAATTTTGGTTCGGAATTTGAATTTTATTTATTTAAACAAGATGAAAATGGCAACAATACCTTTGTTCCTTTAGATCAAGGTGGATATATGGATATTGCCCCTTTAGATAAGGGTGAAAATATTCGTCGTGAAATTTGTTTAACCTTATCTGAGATGGGTATTGATCCGGAGGTTTCACATCATGAGATGGGTCCAGGTCAAAATGAAATTGATTTTCGTTATTCACAAGCTTTACAGGCAGCCGATAATGCCGCTACTTTTAAGTGGGTTGTAGAGGCTTTAGCGAATATGCAAGGTTTAGTGGCGGACTTTTCACCAAAACCAATAGAGGATGCTCCAGGTAATGGTATGCATATTAATATGAGTGTACAAAGTCATGAGGAGTTGTTGATGCCTTTTATGGCTGGAATCTTACATCATATTGAGGAAATGACTTTATTTTTAAATCCATCAAAAGATTCATATAAGCGTATGGGTAAGGATAAGGCGCCTAGTTTCATTTCTTGGTCCTACCAAAATCGAAATCAATTGATTCGTATTCCGGCTACGCATAGTTCGAATCGTATGGAGTTAAGAAGTCCGGATTGTAGTTGTAACATATATCTTGCGTATGCCTTATTGATTTATGCTGGTTTAGAGGGTATTGAAAAGAATATGATTCCAGATCCTTGTACGGATGTAGTTAGTGTTGATACAAAAAGGCTTCCTCAAAGTTTAAAAGAGGCAAAATTAATAGCTTCAAATGCATCTTGGTTAAAAGAAATATTAGGGAACGATATAGTGGATATTTATGTTGGGTAAGTGCGTATGGAGGCAAGTAAAGTATTAGTAATAGGAAATGAGAATTTCTTAGCTTTATTAAAAAATACGGCCAATTATCAATATGTACTTTCAAAAACATATAATGATGCCTTTAGCAAGTTAAGGAATACTCAATTTGATATTGTGGTGATCTTGTATTCGCAAACGCAAAGTGGTCTTTTGAATTTTGCGAAGAGTTTAAATGCGCAAGTCCTTATGGTGTGTAAGCAGGAAATCTATGATCAAGTTTTATATCAATGTAAAGATAGTGGTATAATACTTTTGTCGTATCCCATTAAGAAACAAGTTTTGTATGAAACTTTCCAAATGATGAAGAGTTTAAAGACGAAGATTTTGATGTATGAAAAGAAGATCCATAAGCTTGAGCAGAAATATTTAGAGCTTAAGATGGTGGATCATTGTAAGTTGGTTTTGATCTCAAATTATCATTGGAGTGAAGAAAAGGCGCATCACTATATTGAAAAGATAGCGATGGAGCAGCATAAAACGAAGTTTCTTGTGGCCAAAGAGTTATTAGAGGAGTTTTCAAAATGAAAAAGATTCAAAAGACAAATGCGATGCGTTTTTTAGATCAGCATAAGGTGGAATACAAAGCGCATACGTACAAACATAATGATGGTGATCCTGTAGATGGTGTGCATGTTGCACAAATGATGAATCAACCTGTCGAAAAGGTGTATAAGACATTGGTGACTGTATCAAACACAAAGGAGTATTTAGTGTATATGATTCCAGTTGAAAAGGAATTGGATCTAAAGAAGTGCGCAAAAGTAGCAGGGGTTAAATCTTGTGAAATGATTCATGTGAAAGATATTAATAAGATCACGGGTTATATTCGTGGTGGTTGTTCTCCTTTGGGTATGAAAAAGCAATTTCGTACATTTATGTATGAGGACAGTTTAAATCAAGACACAATCTATTTTAGTGCCGGTAAGATTGGCATGCAGATTGAGATGGATCCTAAAGTATTAGTGGATTTAATTCATGTGCAAGCTGTAGATATCATAAAGGAGTAACATAGCATGTGGGCTAATGAGAGTGTATTTTATCAAATCTATCCTTTTGGAGCTTGTAATGCGCCATTTGAGAATGATCATGTTCTAGAACATAGAATTCATAAATTAGAGGATTTTATTCCGCATTTAAAGAAATTAAACATAGATTGTGTCATGTTGAATCCAATTTTTGAAAGTCGTACACATGGTTATGATACAACGGATTTTAAAACGTTAGATACAAGATTGGGTACCAATGAAGACTTAAAGGAAGTTGTAAATCAATTCCATAAAAATGGCATTCAAATTATTTTAGATGCCGTGTTTAATCATGTGGGACGTGATTTCTTTGCGTTTCAAGATGTATTAGAGAAGAAGTGGGATTCACCTTATAAGGATTGGTTCTATATTGATTTTAATGGAAACAATCACTACAACGATGGCTTCTGGTACCAGGATTGGGAAGGTAATGACATCTTAGTGAAGTTGAATCTTCAAAATTCACAAGTAGTAGAATACATTTTAAGTGTAGTGGATTTCTGGCAAGAAGAATTTAAAATTGATGGTTTAAGATTAGATGTCGCCTATTGTCTAGATAAAAACTTCCTTCAAACATTACACAATCATGTAGATAGAGATTTCTTCCTTTTAGGTGAAACTTTACATGGAGACTACAATCAGTGGATGAATGAGACTATGTTGGATTCTGTCACAAATTATGAGTGTTATAAGGGATTGTATTCAAGTTTTAATTCAGCGAATTCCTATGAGATTCTTTATTCATTGAATCGTCAATTTGGCAAAGATCCATGGTGTTTATATACGGGTAAGCATTTATTTAATTTTGTCGATAATCATGATGTAGAAAGAGTTGCCTCAATTTTAGAGGATAAAAACCAATTGCCTTTAATTTATACCATGTTATTTACAATGCCAGGTATTCCATGTATCTATTATGGTAGTGAATGGGGTATGGAAGGTACAAAAAATTGGAATGATACGGATCTTAGACCGGAAATCAAAGTGTTTGAGTGGAATGAATTAACGAATCGTATTCAAAAGTTAATCAACTTGAAACATAATCATTCCGCTTTATCTTATGGAGACTATACACAGATTGGTATCACAAATACGGCTTGTATTTATCAAAGACAAGATGAAAAGGAATGCCTATGGATTTGTATGAACATGAAAAATGAAGTTCAAACATTAGGTTTTAATGGACAAGGTAATTTCATCGACATCGAAACAAATGAAGAGGTTCCTATTAATAATGCACTTGAGTTCAAGCCTTATGAAGTAAGAATATTAAAAAGATCGAGCGATTAAAGTCGCTCGATTTTGCATATGTGTTTTCTTGTTTTCTTGTCGTACGTAATTCCTACGAGTAATAAATTGTCTTTGTATTTTTCTAAAACAGAAGGATACTTTTTTTCTTTGATTTGTGTAATGGCTGTATTTACATCTTGGTTCCATTTTAATTCAACCAATATGGCTGGCTTATCTGTTTTAGGGATAAAGGCTAGATCCGCAAATCCTTTGCCGGTTGGAAGCTCTCGAATCACAGTATAGTGATCTCTGGCGGCATAGTAGGCAAGATCAATTGTATAGCTTAGAGCATTTTCATCATTATATTGAATGTGGCTAGTTTCTAGATGGGCTTGTTCAATATAATCAGCTACTTTTGTTTCATTCATATTAAACGTAGCATCTAATAAGTTTCGTGAATTTTGAATGGCTTTAGTGGTCGCATTCCAATCTGAATTTTTAATGGACGTAAAGAATGAGTCCATGACTTCTTTATTTGGAATGTAGCATGTTTGATCTTTTTGGTTGTATCCCAAATATCCTAAATGAATCAGTAATGTAAGAACATCATCTTTTGAACCAAATGTGGACATATCATTTTCAAATGAAGATGTGTCGATATATACTTCTTTTCCTGCCATCATTTGAATAATATTGTCTTTTAATCCATCAAAGTTTAAATCGATATATATTTTTAAAGCTTCAAAAGATTCTGTTTTAGTCCAATAGTTTGAAAAATCATGTTTTGAAATAGCTGCAACTACAGATCTTGGTGAAAAAGTTGAAATAGTGTCTGTCATATGGTACCCATCATACCAATCTTTCATTTTTTGATAATCTACATTGTGCTTTCGACATAAATTCGATACTTCTTCTTCGGTAAATCCCATGTAGTTTGCCAGTGGTTTTGATTGCGTCATAGATATTTCATCAAACATATTTAAGGCACTGTGAGTTCCGTATTTTTTGATTGGTAATATTCCTGTCATGTAACACATTTCAATATAATTCTTATCTTTTAAAAGGCTCCTTAAGAAATCTAAATATGTTTCTTGTGCAGTTTTGTCTTCTTTGAATTCTCTAAAGATACAATCCCATTCATCAATAATAAAGATAAATTTATTTTTTGTATACGCATAGACTTCATTGAATGCATCGATGATTTCGGTTTCAGTTATGACATCTTTAAATTCAAATTTCAAGTCTTTTAAAATCATTCGATTTATTTTAGAAAGCATTTCATCAATTGAATTTGTGGTACTTAAAAAGTCTTGTATGTTTAAATGAATCACATTGTGCTTATTTAAGTGTTCAAGAAAAGTAAAACGAGAACCAATGTTTAAAGAATTAAACAAGTCTTTTGAATTTGTACCCTTTGAATAATAAGCTACCAACATATTCGCATCTGTACTTTTCCCAAATCGTCTTGGACGAGATACACAAATACAATTGTTTTCAGTGTTGATAATCTGATTAGTGTATTCAATCAATAATGATTTATCTACAAAGATGGGACTGTTACACAATCTTTCATATCGATCACTATCTGGATTTAAATAAATGCCCATAGTTGCACCAACTTTCTTAAAATATTATAACATATTTATTGTGTTATAATTAAGTAGACATGAGGTATTTGCGTATGGAAAATTGGATTCGAAATCATGATTCGTTTTATGTGACAAAGGAGAATCAAAAGATATATTTTAGTGATGATTTCATCAAATCAGAAGAAAGAGTGACAGGCTTAGGTAAGGGTATTTATACCACTTATAAATATTTTGATACATATATTTGGAAAGAAGATAGTACAAATCATTATTATTTTGAGTGGATTCCCAAAGTGGATGAGAATATTAAAGAGGTACATTTTCCCGATAGTTTTGTGTGTGAAGACAAGGATGGCTATTCGACCATTCCTTATATGCAGGGATTATTGATTCCCAATCGATATGATTATGATTATAGTCATATTGCCTTTGATGGTCAGTTTACAAGTTGTGCTGCCTATATGCCTTGGCTTAGTCAAACCAATAATGGAAAAGGGTATATCGCAATCAATGAAACGCCTTGGGATTCTAAATATACAATTGATCATGATGATAAGGGAACAAGACTTCAATTTGTATGGTTAACAAGTCTAGGTAAGATGCGTTATAAGCGTGTTGTTCGATATTCTTTTGAGCCTAATATGGATTATAATCGTGCTGCTAAGATTTATCGAGAGTATGTTAAAGAAACCGGTTTATTTAAGTCTTTAAAAGAAAAAGAAGTTACACTTTCTAAAATATCAGATCTTCAACAGTGTGCTGTTGTTCATACGGGTATTAAGGCGCATACGGAAAAGAATTCACGTTTTTATAATGGGCAAGAGGATGTGATTCATTCTTTTGATTCGGTAAAAGAGATGATTCAAAGTCTTCATGAATTTGGTTCACACAAACTCTATCTTCATTTAGACGGTTGGGCAGATCCTGGTTATGATAATTGTCATCCGGATTATTTGCCGGCATGTATTGAAGCTGGTGGATGGGCTGGTTTAAAAAGACTTCAACAGAGTTTAAGTGCGTCTAATGATTTGTTTGGCTTACATGATCAGTATCGTGATTATTACTATACGGCCAAAACGCATAATGAAAACCAAGCGATTCAATTAGAGGATGGTGTAGTGTTTGAACATGCCAATTGGGCTGGAGGAAGACAAAACTATTTGTGTGCTAGTCTTGCACCAAAGTATGTAAAGAGAAACTACACTGAAATCTTAAAACATATTAATTTAGATTGCGTATACTTAGATGTTTTTTCTTGTAATGAAATGGATGAGTGTTTTAATTTAGAACATTTGATGACAAGAAAAGAGTGTATGGAATACAGAAGGGCTTGTTTTCAATATATGATCTCAAAAGGAATCATTCCTTCAAGTGAGGAGTGTAGTGATTGGACAATGCGCGAACTTGTATTTTCGCATTATGGGCCTTATGAGTTTATGATGAAAGATGAAAATGAGAAAAGAATGGGAATAGCAGTACCTTTATTTAATCTTGTGTATCATGATTGTTTTATTTTGCCTTGGCCAATGGATCAAAAAAATGAAGACTACATGTTGTATGCGTTACTAAATGGTGGTATTCCATATGTCGTAAGGAATGCACCATATGATAATGTGGATGGTAATTTTGGTTCAGATGGTTTGTCCATAGAAGATAGAATTACTAGAGCCAATATTGTTCTAGATTTTTATCAAAAAATTAAAAATGAAGAAATGGTAGAACATAAAATCATCAATGATCATGTTCAACAGACCACTTTTAGTAATAACATCTCAGTTGAAATCAACACAAAGGAGAATACGTATAGAATTGTATGAAAGTATTAGTTTTAGTTTTACTTTTATTAACGGGTTGTATACAAGCACAGCCGGAACTTAGAGAAACTAAAGAAGTTCAAACATCAATCCCTTATTCAGATGAGGAATTGATTGAAAGTGCAAATGATCAAATTGAGGATGAAGCATATTATGTGGATTCAATCACTCAACAGTCGGATACAGAAGTGTGGTTTTCATTAAAGAATAAAGATTTAAACAAACAATATGTTTTCAAATATAAAGGTAATGAATTAATTCCTGATAGATTAGTGGATTAAATGGAGTGTTATATTATGATACCTAAAATACTTAATTTTGAAGAGATGGTTTCTTTATATATTAAGATTTTAAAGAAAACAATAACGGATACAGAACTTGAATTGTTTAAGTATAATTTGGAAATTTCTTGTTGTGTGCCAAATGCTATATTTTTTAAATTAAATAGTGAGGCAAAGAAAATATTTGGTAAAGATGAGTGGAGTAAACTATATAGTCCAGATATTGAAAGAGAATTTCATAGTGGTCCAATAGAAACAAAGAGCTAGAGTCTTTATGATTCTAGTTTTTTTATTGGTGGTGGAATTGAACTGAATGGTTAGTTTTTTTGAAAAACATTCTGCGTTTTATTGACTGAAATTTGTGAAATAATATATAATTTTAACATAGATTAGGGCTATGTTGGTTATGGAGAAACTTATGAATAAAATAATGAAAAGGTTTGGGGCAGTATGTATAAGTATATTTATGGTATTCACGCTGTGTATGCCTTGTTTTGCGGATGAGACACAGAAGACAATTCGTGTGGGATCTTTTGAAGATACATTTAATTATGTGGATGATCATGGTGTTAGGCGTGGATATGGTTATGAGTTAATGCAGGCTTTGGCTGGGTATACGGGTTGGAAATTTGAGTATGTGAAGTGTGATTGGTCAAATTGTTTTGATAAGCTTGAAAATGGTGAGATTGATATCATGGGTGATATTTCGTATACGGATGATCGTGCTATAGAAATGTTATTTTCTGAGGAAACGATGGGTGAAGAAAAGTATGTTTTGTATGCGAATTTATCGGATATGGATATTGTGCCTTCGGATTATAAGTCCTTGGATGGAAAGCGTATTGGTGTACTTAAAGGTGCTAAGCCTGAATATATGCTTACAGAATGGGAGAATAAGTATGGTATTCATACTGAGCATGTGAATGTAAGTGGTAATGAGGATGTTAAAAAGAAATTAGAGAATAATGAGATTGATTGTTTTGTGTCTTTAGAAGAGTCAATTTGGTCTGAAAGAGGGATTTCTAGTGTAACTACAATTGGAAAGTCTGATATATATTTTGCGATCAATAAAGAGCGTAGTGATATTAAACAAGAATTGGATTATGCGATGCGCCAGTTGGATAGTGATAGTCCTTTTTACAAGGCGGATTTGTATAAAAAATATTTTACTTTGGATTATACGCAGTTTCTTACAGGAAATGAAAAGTCATGGTTAGAAGAGCATGGTGGTATTCGAATTGGTTTTTTAAATAATGATCCTATTGTGTTTTCAATGGACAAAAAGAGTGGAGAGATTCGTGGTACACTTTCTGAATATATTGCGTATGCCAAAGATTGTTTGGGAAATCATACTTTAAAATTTGATATACAGGCTTTTGATGATTATGAGAAAATGATTGAAGCTTTACAGAATAAAGAGATTGATGTGATTTATTATGCGAGTCGAAATTCAAATGTTGCCGAAAAGAAGGGGTATGCACTTTCGAATACGGCTTGGACGTATAGTTTAATGGCGGTTACGGAAAAGGAAGATTTTAATGAGAATGATTCATATGTGGTAGCTGTACCAAAAAACAAGGTAGCTTTAAAACAACATATTGCGTATTATTATCCACAATGGAAACTCGTCGATTGTGATACAATCAACGAAGCTGCGAATATGGTTGTACATGGTAAAGTAGATTGTTTTATCAAGGGATCGAGTCAGGTATTGAAATTTGATGGTAATAAGAATTTTAAAATTATTTCTTTGACAAAGACAATGGAGGCTTGTTTTGGGGTTAAAGATGGGCAGGCAACACTATTATCCATATTGAATAAGACGATAAAGGCTATGCCTTCGGATATGTTGACAAGTGCGATTGCAATGTATGATAGTACGGCTTATAAAACGACTTTTTATGGTTTTTTAAAAGATCATTTGGCTGTTGTTCTTATTTTAGGCTTTAGTATTATTATTGTAATTCTTCTACTTTTACAAAAGGCAAGACGAGCAGAGGCGAGTGCTAAGGTTGCATTAAAGAGTGCTGAGGATGCAAATTTAGCTAAAACGCAGTTTCTTCATAATGTATCGCATGATATTCGTACGCCTATGAATGCGATTTTGGGCTATTCTGAACTTATGAAGAATGAGTTGAAAGATAATGATTTGTCTAAGGTTGTAGAGCATTTAAATAAACTTCAAAAGGCGGGGACTATTCTTTTATCAATTATTAATAACGTTTTAGATATGGCTCGCATAGAAAGTGGTCATATGGAATTGGATGAAAACTATGCGAATATTGAGGATATAAGACAAAGATTGTTTGAAATGTTTGAGGATGAGGCGAAGAAAAAGAATATTCATGTGAGGTACACGTTTAATGTTGAGCATAAACATGTCATGGCCGATGTGACAAAGGTTGAAGAAATTTTTGTGAATATTTTAAGTAATGCCGTTAAATATACACCTTCGAATGGTTCTGTTGAAGTTAATGTGGATGAACTTTCATGTGATGAGCCTGGATATATGATTGTTCGTACAAGTATTACGGATACAGGTATTGGTATGAGTCAGGAGTATTTAGAGAAGATTTTTGAATCTTTTTCAAGAGAAAGAATGACATCCAGTAAAATTAGTGGTACAGGTCTTGGTATGGCCATTGTTAAGAAATATGTGGATCTTCTTGGTGGTACAATTGATGTGAAGAGTGTTCTTGGCAAGGGTAGTACGTTTATTGTCACGTTGAAATATAAAATTGCGGATGAAAAATATTATCTGAATAAACAAGAAGAGAATTGTGAAGTTGATAATGCAATTTTTAATGGTAAACATATTCTTTTGGCTGAGGATAATGATTTAAATGCAGAGATTGCACAAACCATATTAGAACGTGCAGGACTTTTTGTAGATCGTGTAAAGAATGGTATTGAATGTGTGAATAAGGTCATAGAAAATCCGGTTGGTACATATGATGTCATTTTAATGGATATTCAAATGCCTAAAATGGATGGATATAAAGCTACGTGTGAAATTAGAAACTTGCAAGATAAGGCAAAAGCATGCATACCTATTGTGGCAATAACGGCTAATGCGTTTGAGGAAGACAAGAAAAAAGCGATAGATGTTGGTATGGATGGTCATATCGCAAAACCAATTAATATTGAAGATTTGTTTGTGGTATTAACGGATATTTTCAATAAACAGAAAAGCTAGAGTCTATGGATTCTAGTTTTTTTATGCAAAAAGTTAAATTTTTTTCGAAAAAGTGTCTTTTTTTTCGTATAAGAGTATGTAGGCAATCTGACATTTAGTTTCTAATGCATATAGTTAAATCCTTCTTTGTTGTTAAAAAACGAAGGTGAAATTATTTCTTGGTTTATGATAGTTCGTTTTTCTAGTACAATGGATATAAAGTCTGTAGCTTCCATATTAAATATGTCTGTGGATGAACTTGAAAGGTATATATAAAAAAAGAAAAGTCACTATTTGTGACTTTCTCTGTTTTCTAGACTTGCCTTTACTAAACCAACAAACAATGGGTGAGGGCGATTTGGTCTAGATTTAAATTCAGGATGATATTGAACACCAATATAGAATGGATGATTTGTATATTCAATAGCTTCTACTAATTGTTTATCTGGACTTGTACCAACGATGTTCATACCATTACGTTCGAATTCACTG
>ERZ773138.2901-NODE-2901-length-11965-cov-11.861377_pt1 | contig 11965 bp, 13 predicted proteins | sample MGYA00511114_ERZ773138 | MGnify/ENA primary metagenome ERZ773138 (study PRJEB29015, sample SAMEA2737805) | human gut metagenome | biome: human gut; feature: human-associated habitat; material: faeces | place: China | collected 2012 ...
ACGCCAAGTACATCGCCCTGCGGCCCAGAGCGGAACGGTTGGGGGAACACGGTCTGTTTAGTGATGACGCTACCGTTGACCTCGCCGCTGTCGCGGACGAATTGGATCATTACACCGGCAACGTGTGGACGCACATCATCTCCCTCCACCGGGAGGACGCGGAGCGGCTGGGATACAACCACGCGGAAGCGTGGCGCACACTACTTAGGACACACCGCAATGACATTGCGGCAGCGATGAAGATACCGCCGGAGGATTTCCGCTGGTACGCGGCGTTCCATGACGAGGGCAACCATCCCCACGTCCACATGATGGCATGGTCGGTGAAACCGAATCAGGCATACCTGTCCAAAGATGGGATACGGCAAATCAAGTCCACGCTCACCAACCAAATTTTCCGTCAGGAGCTGCTGCACGTCTACAAACAGAAAAGCAAATCGCGAGACGAACTGGTGGCGGAAGCACGGAAAGCCATGCTGGAGTTGGTGAAGGCCATGCAGGAAATGACCTGCATCCACCCGGAGGCGGAGCAGATGATCTGGGATCTGTCGCGGCAGCTCGGTCAGGTCGGCGGCAAGAAAACCTATGGCTATCTGCCGAAACCGATGAAGAAGCTGGTGGATGAGATCGTCGACCAAATGGCGCGGCTGCCCACTGTGGATACGTGCTACCAGACATGGTGGGAACTGCAATGTCAAGTGGAGAATTACTACTCCGAGGGAAAGAAACGGCTGCGTCCGCCGCTGTCTCAGCAAAATGAATTTCGCCAGATCAAGAACGCCGTGATCAAAGAGGCGGAGCATCTTCGCATGAACAGATTTTCCTTTGAGGACGAGGAAATGCAGGATGACGGCGAACAGATCAGCACCTATGACATGAGTTATGCGTGTCTGGATCTGCAAAGCGTGGCCAACGATGATAGTTTTTCTCTGAAGGAACGGGACGAAGCGGCGGAGCAATTGGAGCAGCTTGCGGAGGACGGTGACGCCTACGCCCAATACATCATCGGCACGGCGTACCGCGACGGCGGACTGCTGATACCAGACACAGCCAAAGCACAAAAGCTGTTGGAACGCGCCGCCGAACAGGACTTGGACGCGGCACAGTACGCCCTCGGAAAGCTGTATCTCTCCGATGATGCCGACGTTCACGATTCTGCCAAGGGCATCTATTGGCTGAAACACTCGGCGGACAACGGCAACGATTTCGCCGCCTATCGGCTGGGAAAGGAATATCTCAGCGGCAAAAATGTATCAAAAGACACTTCGACTGCGGCGGAATACCTGCGGCAGGCCGCGAACAATGGAAACGCCTACGCACAGTACCTCTTGGGAAAGCTGACCCTCATGGGCGAGGGCGGTCCCAAGGACCCAGACGCCGCCTACGAATGGTTCGAGGCGGCGCGGGATAACGGCCACACTTACGCGGAATTTTTCTTGAAACGCATGGAGCGCGGCGAACAGGAGCCGCCCTCCGTCCTGTTGTCAGCCACCCGGCTGCTCTACCACATGGGCAATATCTTTCGGGACAACGCCCCGGCTCCCGCTGCCACCGGTGTCCAAATCGACCGCAAGCGGTTGCAGGAGCTCCAACGCAAACGCATCGCCCTTGGCCACAAGCCGGACGACCATGAGTTGGAACAGCAGCAGGGATTTTCAATGAAATTCCATATGTAAAGCGGGTCGAGGTGTTCAGTTTTTGCGCCGCAATAGTCAAAGAAACATTTGCAAAAACAGTAGCTTTGTGAGCGGAGTTGTGGTATGTGTTGTGGCTACCAAAAGGAGGTGCCGCAATGTATGACTACATGAAAGCCCTGCAAAAGCGTTTCGACCATCAAGAGTATCCAGAACTGGCCGAGCAGGTCGAACGTGCCCAGGAAGAACTGCGGCGGGACATGGACGCCACGGGGCGCAGAAAGCTGCTCCGGCTGTTGGACGCGCAGAACACATTGCTGGTTGAAGCCACGCTGATGAGTTTTACGGCGGGCTTCAAGCTGGCGTGGGGCATCGCTGGAGAGCTGGGAGCGCCCTACTCCTTCGATGCCGACGAGGAAGAAAAAGCAAAGGAGATGATCATGAATGGCTAAGAAACGCGCCAACGGCGAGGGCAACATCCGCAAACGCGCAGACGGGCGTTGGGAGGGGCGCTACACCGCAGGCTACCACCCCGAAACCGGAAAGCGCATCATCAAAAACGTGCTGGGTAAGACGCAGGCGGAATGCAAGGCGAAGCTAAAGAAAGCCATTGAGGAAAGCCAGGCATTGGACGTCGGCCGCGCCGATGAATACACGGTTGCCGCTTGGCTACGGACGTGGTTTGAATTGTATGCCAAGCCGCACATTCGCCCATCCACCATGAACTACTACCACCGGAACATCGAACAGCATATCATCCCTGCTATCGGGGATATCCCGCTGAATAAGCTCACCACCCGTGACCTGCAAAAGCTCTACAACGATCTGCAAAGCAATGGGCGGCTGAGAAAAGTACAGAAAAAGGAAAAACCCGGACTGAGCAATTCCACTGTGCGCGGCATCCACATGATGCTGCACAACGCCCTTGACCGGGCGGTGAAGGAAAAACTCATTCTCAGCAATCCCACGGAGAATTGCATCATCCCCAAAATTGAAAAACAAGAGATGAAGATCCTTCATCCAGACCACATCAGCGCATACCTTGACGCCGCTGAGCAGCGCGGCGCGCTCCCCATGTTTTATCTGGAACTGGTCAGTGGATTGCGAAAAGGTGAACTGGTGGCGCTCCAATGGAGCGACCTCGACGAAGCCAACTGCACCATCTCCGTCAGTAAGCAGGCCAGCTGGGACACAGAGGGAAACCTCATTCTGAGCCAACCTAAAACCGGGAATTCCATCCGAGAGGTGTCCATTCCGCAGGATGCCGTGGAGCTATTGAAGCAGGAGCACGCCAAGCACCCGGACAATCCGTGGATGTTCCCGTCCAGCAGAACAGGAGAAATGTACCACCCAGACTCGGTGGTAAACCTTCATAAGAAAATCCTCAAGGACGCGGGACTGGAGCATATCCGCTTTCATGATCTCCGACATACCTTCGCAACGCTGGCACTGCAAAATGGCGTGGACGTCAAAACCGTCAGCAGTATGCTCGGCCACTATGATGCGGGCTTCACACTCCGCACCTACACCCACGCCACTCGGCAGATGCAGCAAAAGGCTGCGGAGAAAATGGGCAGTTTCATGGCACAGATTCGATAAGACCCACAGGCAAGCAGAGCACCGGAAAGGAAACGGTTTCCTCTCCGGTGCTCTTTGGCTCTTTCCGCACAGTTCGTTGTGTGGGTCACGGTGTGGGTCAGAGCTTCTTCAAGATATGAGCAAAGGACACACCTTCGGTAACGGCAACCCACCGATTCTCGTAATTGCAAGCAAATGGTTGAAATTGCATGGCACTTATTCCGTAAGCAAGTATACCACAAGCCTGGCAGAAAATGAAGCGAGAATTTATAATTCACCCCATTCTTAGCGTTCAAAAAACGCACCGCTGTAACTAAAGAGCAGGCCCGCCCCATCTCTTCATAGACAAAAAGTCATAGCTTTCGCTACCCACGCATAAGGGCAACATTTAAAAGAGTTGTTTAGAGCAAGGCAAAAGCGCAAGCGACGCACCAGATTTGGTGCGCCGCTTGTGCTTTTATTTAGAAGAAGCAACCGATATGTGTATTTCTGAAATTTTGCCCAATATCAGTGCTCATACCGGGTCCAGTCGAGGTTTTTGTTCATGCCGGTCCAGGTCTCATAGTTTCCAGTCTTGTGCTGGAACGCGTGGGAGTTGGTGGCCTCCTGGATCGCCAAGTAGAACCAGTCGCCGGGGTTGCAGTCCGGCCAGGTGTTCATGCCTGCCGGCAGGTCGCTGTTCTCCTCGGGGATGCGGTTCAGCACCCGGTTGATCATGGTCATAGCCTGGGCACGGGTGATGTAGGCATCCGGGCGGAAGGTGCCGTCCTCGAAGCCCTTGATCCAGCCCAACCCGGCAACTCGCCGGATATACTCCTCAGCCCAGTGTCCGCTGATGTCGGAGAAGGTCTGGGTGGAGCCGCCGGCACCGGTATCAAACCGGGCGCAAATGGCGGCAAACTGAGCCCGCGTGATGGGGGCCGCGGGATCAAAGGTAGTACCGCTATGACCCTGCACGATGCCCAGACCCGTCATGGTGGAGATGGCGGTATTTGCCCAATAGTCATCCGGAACATCGGAATAGGTATTGCTGGTCAGAAGATTGCCGTCACGCACCTCATCTTTCAAAAGCCGGAAGAAAACGGTGGCGGTCTCCACACGGGAGATCAGTCCATTTGGGTAAACATTGCCATCATTGTGACCGACGATATATTCGTAGGTATGATTGAGAATTTCGGACGGCTCCTGATGCAGTAGCCAGCCCCGGTATTTGTCCTGTTCGGCTTTCATTTTCTCATAAAGGCGAGCATTGTAATCTGTTACGCTCATAGCGAACACCTCCTTCAAAATAGAAATAGCCGCCTGATTTCTTTTGAAAACCAAGCGGCTATGTATGTGGTTTATTCTGCTGTTAAAACAAGGCACAGGGTGCAGATCGGCGGGATCAGTTCATATCGTTATTATCTTTAATGCCTTCGTTCATTTTCTTAATCTTCCTTTTCCACACAGAATACTGAGTTACCCAAGCAGCGAGGAAGATCGCTACGAATATGCCTACATAAGACAGAATTCCAGCGGTCGAATGGGGAATCCAGTTGGCAAAATAAGAGATAGGGAACATAATCACGCAAGCAATTGCAAAGTAAATCCCGCTTTGCTTTGCAAGACTCCACGAATCGATCTCCCAAATAACCGAAGCCATTGCAAAGCCTGTGCCCATTATTCCGCTCAGACCGGTTTGAATGAGAACCGCATTTAGTTCGCTCCCTATTTTATTCACAAGCTCCGGATTGACCGGATAGAAGAAGCCATCCCCAATGCAGATTGAGATAATCACCGTAATGACATATCCGATTGCAATGCCAACAGGGAAACCAATTACACCTCGTCCAATCAGTTTTTTCTTCATTTCTGCCACCTCACATTCCTAACAGTTGTTTGATTTTGGCGACGGATCGCCGTGAAACATAAGTAACCGTACCGTTTGAAAGCGTGATGCAAATTGTCCCGACAAAGCTCAAATCAAAGCTCTTGACCTTTCTCAGATTGATAATATCCGAGTTTGATATTCGGACAAAAGTCTTGCTGTCAAGCCGTTGTTCCACCTCGTATAGCCTCAGGCGGAGCGCATACTCGCCGTGATTTGTCTCGGCAAACACCTTACCTGATTCAGCAAAAACACGGTAGATTTCAGACGGTTCCAGAACCTCGACCACATCCTCCCTGAATCCGGCAATGACCTGCGGTTGCTCGTCTGACAGTCTTTTTATGATTGCATTGACTTCATCGGTCATTTTGTCCGTCATCACGATGATTTTTGGCTCTTTGCATTTTTCGTCTATCTTGATTTCAATTTGCATCGGTTCACCTCCTCGCTACGGTTACAGTATAGGAAAATCAAGAACCGATTTCTACCGATTCTCGATAGGTGGTTGTTTTAGGAACATAGGTGGTAATTTTTACGGGAATCTCATACCGGTCTGTATGGGAGGCTGATAAGTATCTGCGGTATGGGGATGCTCCCATACCGCAGACGGATCATCCTTCCGGCTCATTTTTGCGCTTTGCGCTTCTCTGAACCGGAATGGAGAGCAGCTCTCTTGTGCGCTCTCCGAGTTGTTTTTCAATGGCTGTCAGCCGTTCCTCCGGCAAATTGAGGGACGGATGGCGGGTGAACTTGAAGTCCACCATTCGCCGCAGCTGCGCTTTCTGCTTTGCACCCATTCCCTCTTTACATACATCCTCATAGGAAATGCGGTAGGGATTGGAACGGGTCTTTGCATATAAGGGTCATCCTTCGTGCCGCTGCGTGTCGCAGCGGCAGCAAAGGCCATGTTCGGGAGCAATTCCACCGCCATGGCGAGGCAGAACAGAAAAAAAGAACAGACTTAGCCTGTCTAATTGTTATGAAAGAATTTATCACTTTTCAAGTCTGCTTTTGGGCGAAATAGCCTGGATTTGCGGGCTTTTCACTTCTTGTCGGCACATCCTTTAAAAGCGGACACGCAGGATCATTCAAAACCTAAAAACTGGATGCTTTAGGTGCCTGCAAATGGATACGCACGGATTATTTAATGTACTAAAGAACGGTACTCAGTGCAATGGATATTACATAAAATTTTCGCGGAACGGGTGATTGACGGGCGCGGTGCTTGACAAGGCGGCGGGGGTTGATATATCCTTTACTGATAATAAAAACAGGGGCGGTGCGCGGTACAGGGCTGCGCTTGGGTTCCTGATGGGTGTAGAAAGGACACGGCAGATGATGAAGATCGGCTTTATCGGCACAGGAAATATGGGCGGCGCGCTGGCGAGCGCGGCGGCCAGAAGCGGCGAGGTGGAGGTGCTGCTTGCCAACCGCACGAAGGCAAAGGCGGAGACGCTCGCAGAGCGCATCGGGGCCGTTGTGAGCAGTAACGAGATCATCGCGCGCGAGGCGGACCACATCTTCCTCGGCGTGAAGCCGCAGATGATCGTGGACGTGCTCAAGGGCATCGCCCCGGCGCTCAAGGAGCGCAAGAGCGCGCCGGTGCTCATCAGCATGGTCACGGGACTGGACATCGCGCGCATTCAGGAGCTTGCGGGCGGGGACTATCCCGTCATCCGCATCATGCCGAACATGCCCGCCGCCGTGGGCGAGGGCGTGATCTTCTATGCGTGCAGCGGCAACTGCGACAAGGCGCAGCAGGAGGCGTTTTTGCGCTACATGGCGCCCGCGGGCAAGCTCTTCCCGCTGGCGGAGGAGCTGCATGCCGCGGGCTCGGCGGTCGCGGGCTGCGGCCCGGCCTTTGCCGCGATCTTCTTAGAGTCGATGGCCGACGGCGGCGTCGCGTGCGGCCTGCCGCGCGCGTCGGCGATCCAGTATGCCGCGCAGATGATGCTCGGCACGGCCAAGATGGTGCTCGAGACGAACCAGCACCCCGGCGTGCTCAAGGACAGCGTCTGCTCGCCCGCGGGCTCGACGATCCAGGGCGTGCGCACGCTCGAAGAGCGCGGCATGCGCGCGGCGGTGTTAGACGCCGTGACCGTGGCCTACGAGAAAAACGTCGAGCTCAAAAAGGCGAGCGACTGAGGCTGCGGCGGAAAGGTATCTTTCCTGCGCGGCAGGCATAGTTTGCTGTGCGGGTATTTCCAGTTTTTTGCAAAAAGTGAGGAATAGATCCTATGGCAGCGATCTCTCAGCAGCTCGCAGATATCACGGTGCTCTCGATCGTGGTGCGCATCCTGCTCTCCACGTTCTGCGCGGGCACGCTCGGCTTTGAGCGCGAGCGGCACAATCAGGCGGCGGGCTTTCGGACGTATATCATCGTGAGCGATGCTTCGGCGCTCGTGATGATGACGAATATCTTTGTTGCCGGCATCGGCGAGACGGACCTTGTGCGCATGTCGGCCTCGGTCATCACGGGGCTGGGCTTTCTCGGCGCGGGCACGATCTTAGTGACGCGCAATCAGGAGGTGCGCGGCCTGACGACCGCGGCGGGCCTGTGGGCGGTCGCCATCATCGGCACGGCGTTCGGTGCGGGTTTTTACGCGGGCGGCATCATCTGCTATGCGTTCATCTTCCTTGCGATGCAAGTGCTGCGGCGCGTGGACCTTCGCATCCGCAAGACGCAGCGCGTCTCCACTGTGTATTTCGAGATGGAGAAAAAGAGCACGGTCGGCCAGATCATCCGCCAGGTAAAGGGCCGCGGACACTACATTTGGGACCTGAACCTCTTCGGCGAGACGCAGGAGAAGAGCGGCGGCCCCGTGTGCGGCACGTTCACCCTCTGGGTGAACGGCAAAACGACGCTGGACGAGGAGATCCAGGCGCTTGAAGCGCTCGACGGCGTCAGCTATATGACGCTGATGTGAAAACGGAAAAGCAAAAAACGGCACGGGAGACCGCGCCGTTTTTCTTTGCTGTGGAAAAGTCGGGGAACGTCTCACGCCGCCTTGCGGCTGCGCGCAAGGCTGACAAAATAGCAGCCTACGACAGTCAGATAGACGAGTGCCGAGCCGAGGCCGCGCCCCTCCCGCAGATAAGCGCCCCAGAGCATCAGGACGCAGTATTCCTCCGCCTGCGAGTTGATGGCGTAGTCGCCCATGGTGGCCAGGTAAATGAGCGCGGACAAAATCGTATAGGCGATCGTAAACGGTGTGAGATAGCTCTTTTTGCAATACAGCGTCACCCAGAGCAGAACGAGCGCGATCGCAGCACAGACGATGCTCTGGAAAAACAGCAGCGCCCCGAGGCGAGAGTCCTTCGCAAGGAGCACAAGGCTGTAAAAGGTGGCGTCCCCGGTCACTTTCCGCAAGAAACCGCTGCCAGTCGTATTCTGATGTACCCAGTCGATCAGGGGCGAGCCGCCCTCGAAACCGAGGAGCGGCAGCTGCGAGCGGATTTCGAGGGTGAAGAAAAGAGGGACGAGAATTGCGAGGAAGAGCGCGGCGAACAAAAGTCTTTTGCGCGACTGTGTGGATATTTGCATGGTGTTATCCTCCCTGTATGAATTTTCCACTCGGCGCTTCGCCGCCCCGGCAGAGAGCGGCGGCGAAGCATCGGCTTTTATCTCATTAGACGTAAAAAAGCGCGCATTTTTCGCCTTTTGGAGAAAAAACTGCAAGTTCGGCGCTTCGACTAAATCCGCGCGGGCTGTTCTGTGCAAAGCGGACGACGATTTTTTGCAGAAGATGGGATTTTGCACACGGGCGGCGAAAGCGCGGCGTTTGCGCCGCCTTTATACACCTTGTTAAGAAAAAGCCGCGCAGCGGGGCGGAATCCCGCCCGTTCGTCGATTGACAGGGGAAAGTGCGCGCCGTACAATGAAAATTAACACACAAAGAGAGGAAAAATCATGAAATATGTCAAGGAGTTCGGCATCATCCTCATCGTCTCGCTTGTTGGGGAGTTGCTGAATTATTTTCTGCCTCTGCCCGTTCCGGCGAGCATCTACGGCCTTGTGCTGATGTTTCTCTGCCTGATGCTCGGCATCATCAAGCTCAGCGACGTGCACGACACGGCCTGCTTTCTCATCGAGATCATGCCCATCATGTTCATTCCGCCTGCCGTGGGGCTGATGGCTTCGTGGGACGTCATTCAGGCGAATCTTGTCGCCTATCTCATCATTGCCGCGGTGACAACGATCGTCGTTATGGCCGTGTCCGGCCTTGTGACGCAGGCGGTACTCAAAAAGGGCAAGAAGGGGGCGGAGAAGAAATGACATTTTTTGAACAGTCCGTCTTTTTCGGCGTCTCTGTCAGTCTTGCTGCCTACGGCATCGGCGTGCTGCTGCAAAAAAAGTTCAAGTTCGCACTCTTCAACCCGCTGCTCATCTCGGTGGTGCTGACCATTGCGGTGCTTTTGACGGCGCACATCAGCTACGACACGTTCTACGAGGGCGCGCAGTATTTGAGCTACCTGCTCACGCCCGCGACCGTGTGCCTCGCCGTGCCGCTTTATGAAAAGCTATCGCTTCTGAAGAGCAACTGGAAGGCCATCTTCGCCGGTATTCTCTCCGGCGTCATCACGACGCTTTGCAGCGTGTTTGTGATGAGCAAGCTCTTTCATCTTACACACGAGGAATACGTGACGCTTCTGCCTAAGTCCATCACGACGGCCATCGGCATGGGCGTTTCCGAAGAGCTCGGCGGCTACGTGACGCTGACGGTCGCCATGATCATCATCACCGGCATTTTCGGCAACGTGATCGCAGTTTCGGTGTGCAGGCTTTTCCGCATCACCGACCCCATCGCCAAGGGCGTGAGCATTGGCTCGGCCGCGCACGCGCTGGGCACGGCCAAGGCGCTCGAGATCGGCGAGGTCGAGGGCGCGATGAGCAGCCTGTCCATCGTCGTGGCGGGCCTTCTTACGGTCGTCGGCGCGTCGATTTTTGCCAACCTTATGTAAAAAAGGGGCATTCGAAAGAATGCTCCTTTTTTGCGCGGTTCCCCCGCGGTGTGCGCAAAATTTGCATTTCTCAAAATGGGGATTCGACATAACGGGCAAAACATTATATAATGTAGGCAGAAAAAACAGAAAAGCAGCCGGTGCGAGCATTCGTGCCGCGACTGCAAAGGATACGCATTAGGAGGCATTGCAATGAACAGAGCAGAACAGGCGGAAAAGACCACAAAGGCGCTGTACGGCGGAGCGTCCGCACTCGGCGTCACCGACCCCGAGTTTGCCGCCATCAAGGAGCGGCTCATCTACGGCGAGGTTTACGCGGAGGAAAAGCTCAGCGCCAGACTGCGCGAGCTGGTCATTTTGGTCGTGGCGACGACGAATCAGACGATGAACGAGGTCAAGCGCCACACCGCCGCGGCGCTCGCGTGTGGCGTGAGGCCTGAGGAGATCAAGGAGGCCGTCTACCACTGCGCGCCGTACATCGGCCTCGGCAAGGCGGAAAACGCCGTGAACGAGGTGTGCGCCGTGTTCGCCGAAAAGGGCATCGTCCTGCCGCTCACGAGCGGTCAGACCGTGACGGAGGAGAGCCGCCTTTTAGATGGCATCGCGGCGCAGAAGTCGATCTTCAGCGACCACATCGACGCGATGCGCGCCGCCGCGCCGGAGAACCAGAAGAACATTCAGGACTATCTCTCCGCCTACTGCTTCGGCGATTTTTATACGAGAAAGTTTTTGCCCATCCACGAGCGCGAGCTGCTGACGTTCTCGATCCTCGCTTCTCAGGGCGGCTGCGAAGGGCAGGTCAAGGCCCACGTCGGCGGGAACGCCACCGTCGGCAACGGGAAGGAGGTCCTGCTCGCGGCGCTCACGGTGTGCCTGCCGCATATCGGCTTCCCGCGCACGCTCAACGCGCTTTCCTGCATCAACGAGGTCCTTCCGGAAGCAAAACAGTGAGAAATTTCAACAGATAGGAGTGCAGTAGAATGAAAACCTTAGTTGCCTATTTTTCCGCCAGCGGCCAGACCGCGAAGCTTGCCAAGACCCTTGCCGGTGTGACCGGCGGCGACCTCTTCGAGATCGCGCCCGAGACGGCCTACACCGCTGCCAATTTGGACTGGATGGATAAAAAGAGCCGCAGCACCATCGAGATGAAGGACCCCAAGAGCCGCCCCGCCATCGCGGGCAAGGTCGCGGATATGGCGCAGTACGACACGGTGTTCGTGGGCTTTCCCATCTGGTGGTATCAGGCCCCGCGCATCATCGAGACGTTCCTCGAAAGCTACGACTTTTCGGGCAAGACCGTCATCCCCTTTGCCACCTCCGGCGGCAGCGGCATGGGCGGCGAGGACGTTTTGAGATCCGCTTGCTCGAAGGGGACAAAGTGGCTCCCCGGCAAGCGCCTGAGCAGCCGCGAGAGCATGGCAAGCGTGCAGAAATGGGTCGAGAGCCTGGGGCTGTAAACAAAAAAGCGGCCCAAGTGAACCTTTAAGCCGTCTGCGGAAAAACAAAAAAGCGTGCCAAGCGGCGCGTCACAAGTGTTTTCGCTGTGCGAAAACCTTGGTGCACAAGCAATTCACTTGTTTGTGTGCTGTTAAATGTCCTACGGATACCAAAACCGGCGCATTTGCGCCGTGCAAGCATTTTGCGCAGCAAAATCTTGGCGGAGGTGGGATTTACTTCCACCGAGCATTTTAATTACCCTTGGGTTAAGCCGCCTGCGGCGCGTGAAACAAAAAAACGCGCCGAGTGGCGCGTCACAAGTGTTTTCGCTGTGCGAAAACCTTGGTGCACAAGCAATTCATTTGTTTGTGCGCTGTTAAATGTCCTACGGATACCAAAAAGAAGAGCACCGCAAAGCGGTGCTCTTCTTTTTGGTGGACCTGAAGGGATTCGAACCCACGACCTTACGGATGCGAACCGTACGCTC
>ERZ773138.2910-NODE-2910-length-11909-cov-39.490889_pt1 | contig 11909 bp, 8 predicted proteins | sample MGYA00511114_ERZ773138 | MGnify/ENA primary metagenome ERZ773138 (study PRJEB29015, sample SAMEA2737805) | human gut metagenome | biome: human gut; feature: human-associated habitat; material: faeces | place: China | collected 2012 ...
GCATCACAGAGGCAACTACCTCACTGTCTGCCACGTTCATCTGGCAGCCATAAGTTTCAATAAATAGTTTCTTCATTGTTCTAGATGAATTCTAATTTATGTTTGATGTATTAATATGATTTCTTTCCTGTATCTTCCATGCCGCATCATTTCATGTTCTTTGAAACTGCCATCAGCATGAAGTAGATGACTACGGCAGAGATCCATCCGGCGATGGCATCGATGAGATAATGCGCCTGGATATACACGGTAGCCATACACAGGAAGATGTAGAATGGCAGCATGGTGAAGAGCAGCTTGCGGTTTCTGCTGTGCCAGGCAAGGAGCATGCAGATGGTGCTTACGCCCACGTGCGAACTCGGGAAGGCGGCGGTAGGTCGCTCTCCTGCTTCCTTGGCATCCTCTACGAGCTGGTAGAAGATTCCGTCGGTATAGCCTGGGGTAGGCAGACAGTTGGTATGGGTGCTGAAGTAATCGCCCATTGCCGGGAAGATGCCCTTGGCAATATCCTGCACTCCCACGGCATCGAAGTAGAACGTTGGTCCTACCACCGGCACGTAAATGTAGATGAGATAGTAGATGAAGAAGCTGGCAAGCAGTACAAAGCTAACTCGTTCTGCCTCATAGTATCTGCAGAAGAAATAGTAGAGTACTACCGCTGCTATCATCGGATAATACATGAAGTATCCCATCGACATCAGTTCGCTCACCACCGCCCATGGCAGTGCCTTGGCAAAGAGCAGGGCGGGCTGGCATCCGAAGAGATCCTGTTCCCATCCCGCAAAGAGATGATCGAGGTTGGGGAACATGCGGTTGATCTCGTAAGTATCTGGATACCACCAGGCAAGCAGGGCGATCTGCGCTATGATGCGTACCATCTTCGTTATCCTGCATGGAATCATGCGATATACGCCCCAAAGGGCGAGGGTCATGACCAGAATTCTCAATCTGCCCCAAAGCATCGACTCCGGATTCACCACCTTGGTAAAGGTAAAGAGCATGGTGAAGACTGTTATCGCCATATAGCCCAGCATCACCCATTCCAGTGGCAGGAGTCCCTTCTTGGGGTTCTTTTCTATCTTAAAATAATCTTTTATCATTATTGATTTTTAATTTTATTACAGCCATCCGTTATCCTTGTACCACTTGATGGCAAGCTTTACACCTCTTGACAGAGGGTAGTGGGGATGATAGCCCAGCTCGTCCATGGCTGGCTCGATGTCACAACGCCAGTTGCGCTGTTTCAGGATGTTATACTTGTCATTGTTCAGTGCCGACATCCTACCGGTCATTCTGCCGAGATACTCGCCAAAGAAGGTTACGATGCGGAGCACCCAGATAGGAGCCTTGATGCGCAACATCCATGGATTGCCCAGTTCCTTCTGAATCAGGTCGCTGAAAGCTTCCGACTGGTAAACTTCGCCATCGCTGAGGAAGTATTTCCTGCCGTTCATACCATGGTCTAGGGCAAGGAAAACTGCCTGCACCACATCCTGAACATACACGAAGGTGATGTCCTGACGCTTGAATCCTACAGCAAAATCCACGTGCTGCCTGATGCTCTGCGCCATGAGGAAATAGTCTTTTTCTCTTGGACCATATACGCCGGTAGGGCGCAGGATGATATAAGGGAAATTGTTGCCGATGCTGTCGAGATAGCGCTCTGCGGCAAGCTTGCTCTTGCCGTATGCCGTATTAGGCTTAGGCACATCGTTCTCGCAGATTTCCTGATAAGGCTGCTCCTCGCGGATGGCTCCAAAGATGCTGAGCGAGCTGACGAAGACAAATCGCTTGATGGGCATCCCCAGATGCAGGATGGCATTCACCAGGTGCTTGGTGCCCTCGGTGTTTACCTTATAGAAATCCTCTGCATGCAAACACTTGGTAGCGCCAGCTGCATGCACTATATAGTCGAACTCGTGCGGAGCGAGTTCCTTCTCCAACTCTTCCTCTGAAGAAAGATTGAGGTTGATGAAATGGATGCGCTCGTCTTGCAGATATTTTCTGGAACTGGTAGGGCGAACTGCCGCCCAGGTTTCCATGCCTTGTCGCAAGGCTTCTTCTACGATGTAACTGCCGATAAAACCCGACGCACCCGTTACTAGAATCTTCATTAATTATATATAAAATTGCAATTTCGGCTGCAAAGATACGACTTTTTGATGATTTATCACCATGATTCTGTTCAAAAAGGAGATAAAATTTGAAAAAATAGTGTGGGTTTCTATAAAATGTTGTATCTTTGCATGCATGGAGCAAGTATCGGGTTTTTATTTCCCTCCCTCAGAAACGACTTCTGCGCAGTTCAGCAATATGACAGAAATCTCGGCTAGTGGCTTTAATATCCTTATCCGTGCCAAGCGTGATGGCAGGTGGTGGATCTTGAAGGCGCTCGCTCCCGCTGTGCGCAATAGCGAGGTGTATCAGAGCTTGCTTCAGAAGGAATTTGATATCATGAAGCATGTCCAGCATCCCGGAGTTGCCGAGGTAATGGGTATCGAGGAAGTGGATGGATATGGCAAATGCCTCGTGATGGAATGGATAGATGGAGTGACTCTGGAAGAGTGGCTCCAGCAACATCATTCCAAGGCGGAAAGGGTGCATATCGCCAACCAGCTGCTCGTGGTACTTGAGTTTGTACACGACATGCAGGTGGTGCATCGTGACCTGAAACCTTCCAACATGATGGTTACCCGCAATGGGAGTGTGCTGAAGCTGATAGATTTCGGATTGGCTGATGCCGACAGCTATGCCGTACTGAAGGAACCGGCGGGAACAGATGGATATGTTTCTCCCGAACAGCAGAAGGGCGGACCTACCGATGTGCGCAATGATATCTACAGCGTGGGCGTTATCCTGGATAAGATGAGGCTGAATTTCTCTTATCGCCTGGGATTGAAGCGTTGCCTCCGTCCGTTGGAGGAGCGATATCCCAACATGACCGCCATGCGCCAGCATATTCATTCTCTGCATCGCAACCTGCTTGCCTTCTGGATTGCTTCTGGCATGTTGGTGGCAGGTACTTCGGGTGTGCTTATATATAATAAGGTGAACGAGCCTCCTCGTGGATACGATGTGGTGGCAGAGTTTAAGATAGGAAACCTGGCTTATAAGTCGTGGGGTGGTGGAGTCGTATCGGTCAGGGCTGCCAATTCCAAGGATTCCTGCATCGAGGTACCTAAAACGGTGAACTTCCAGGGAATGACCTATAAGATAGATGAAATAGAAAAGAAGGCGTTTGCCGATCAGCCCAATCTGAGGAAACTGGTGTTCCCGGATACCAAGTTCCATGTGATGAAGCAGATGGTGGAGAACAGTCCGAATCTGCACAGCATCTGTTTCCGAAGCGCCTTGCCGCCAGTTATCGGCAATGCCATCTGGAAGACCAGGATTCAGGATGTCTTCAGTGAATCTGATTTCAAGCGTGTCATCCTGTATGTTCCCAAAGGCAGCTTCGATGCTTATCGCAAATCTGTATGGAATCAGTTTGAGAATATCATTGAATATGAATAATAATGCAAATAGCCGCATCTCATGTGAGATGCGGCTATTTGCATTATTATATGTATCAATACCATACTTCTATCTGTGGTGATTCCTTGGCATAGCTAGGCATGCATTTACCAATCTTGGCTCCGATGTAGGTTGGGTCGCAGATGTAGAACTTCTTGCCCTTGTACTCGTATGAGGTTCCGTTCTCTACCGGCTCATGGAAGGCTACGGCTGTACATTCGTGTCCTGTGAACTGGATGAGATGTACATCGAGTCCGAGTATCTCGTGTACCAGATAGGCATAGAAGATGGCGCGGTCTTCGCAGTCGTTCTTAGGATAGTAGAGACTTTCCTCGAAGTAGAAATACTTCTCGCGATGGAACTGCTCATCATCGGTAGCGTAAGGGAATCCCTTCTGTATGAATCGCAGGATGCGGTTGGCTGCTTCTTGTTCGCTGAGATCCTGTACCTGTGCTCTGATCTGCTTCACCACATCGTCGCGCAGACTCTTATCTACTACAGATGCGGCTACGGTAGGAATATCTATGATAGGGTATTCATCGAGCAGCGGCATGACGCCGGTTGGTACTTCGCCCTGCAGGGTGATGCCCGCAGCTTCGTATCTGAATGGCTTGGCTTCATCGCCAATCACGGTCTTGCCGGTAAATCTCAGTCCCATGTCCTTACCCAGCTCTGCGCCCTTAGGCAGTTCGCAGGAACGGAAGGATCCTTCATCCTCTACGTTCGGATAGATGTAGTAGCGCTTGCCGTCGATATTGAGGTACGACTTCTCGAATACGTGCTCCACGTAAGGGATGAGCATCACCACGTGGTTGCCGCACAGGGCAAGGCGTACGTTGTAGCCGCAGTTGGCAAGCACATACTGCGAAGCGATGATCTTCTCATTCTGGCTGGCGTTTGGCATGGCGGTATCGATGTATTTCTCTACGAGCATGGCTGAACCCCAGTCGCTGAGTCCCATCTTGCGTGATTCGGTGGCGAAAGCCTGGGTTACTTCCTTGAGGTCTGATTGCTTGAGATTCTTCCAGTAGTTCACAACATCATCGGTAGAGCTGATGCTCATGGAAGCGAGTCGGGTTGCCTTTTGCATCTGCAGGTTTGCACCATAGAAGTTGACGTCGATGGTCTGCTTGCTTGCCGGAATGTTGACGTGAGGCACGTTTGGCAGGGCAGGCATGACTGGCACGGCTGCTACGGCAGGCATCAGCGGCAGTTCGATACCCGAACCGGTGTATTCGATGTCTGGAATATCAGGCTTTACCTCTGGCAGCTTCGGCTTCTTCACCGGCTCTATTTTTGGTCGGAGGGTAGGAGCCTTTGGATCTGGCTTCTTCGGAGTCTCCGGTTCTGCAGGAGTTTCCGGAATCAGGATTGGGCTTACCGGCATCTTAGGCTTCACGGTAACCGGTTTCTCTGGCTGTTTCGGAGCTGTATATGTTGGTGGCGTCTTAGGCTTAGGCACCTGCGAGCGCACATCTCCCTTAAACTTCTTGTATTCTTTCCATACGCCTTGCATATACTTATCGTAGTCGGTAAGTATGGTGTTGCGGAACTTGTTGTAATCATCCAGCATCGCCTGTCTTGACTGCTGGAACTGTTTCACAAAGTCATCGTTCTGCGAAAAGCTTGGTGTTGCATGCAAACCGAGCAGCAATATGAAACTGAGAGTAGGATAAATTCTATTCATAATCTGTAATTTTAAGATTTCTACTTTCCTTGTTGATAGATATGGGGCAAAGATACGATTTTTTTCTTAATCGCCCAACTTTTTTAAGGAAAAAGGCTCTCCTACCTTAAAATATTGGGAGGAGAGCCTATCTATGTACCGTTCTTAGCGAAGATTTTGTCCCGGAATAGGAGTTGTTTCCTATTTAGTTATGTTTGATAGATGGATTGTCATATCCTAGTTTTTCTATTTGTGCTGCAAAATTACGAAAAACTTTTGAGATAGCATTGGTTCAAATTGGTTCATTTTCAAAGACTGATGAAGAAAATGAAAAAAGAATGATTGAGAGTGGGAAAAAATGTGTATCTTTGCTGCAAAAAAAGAAAGGAATAGAAAATGACAGATAATTATAATCCAGAAGATTTCGAGCGCTTGAAGCAGGAAGTGGAAACCTTGGTGGGAAGATCCGTCAAGACACCTAAAGACTTTGAATTTCTCTCCCGCCAGATAGAGGGCTATACCAACGAGACCATCTCGGTGAGTACCCTGAAGCGTATGTGGGGATATGTGGCTTCGCCATGTAAACCGAGCAAGTATAATCTTAATTTGCTTTCCCGTATGATAGGTTATTCCGACTGGGAGGCTTTTTCGGGTGGAAACGAAGTTATGTCTTCCAGCCGCTTTTTCGTGAAGAGTAAGCTCATTGCGGATGCCCTGCAGAAGGGGGAACAGGTGAGATTGACCTGGTGCCCGGGCAGAGTGCTTACCATCATGTACCGGGGCAATGATACCTTCGAGGTTGTGGATAGCATCAACAGCAAGCTGGCAAAGGGGGATACCTTCACCTGTCCGCAGTTTGTTGAGGATCAGCCGCTTTATCTTTCCAACCTCAGCCATCCCGGCATCCCGCTCTGCAACTATGTAGCAGGTCAGAATGGAGGAATCAAGTGGAATCTGGGGGGGGTGATTCTGGACCTTCCTGAAACATAAAGACAAAAAACAAAAAGCTTGGAATCACGAATGCGATTCCAAGCTTTTTTCATTAATTTCATTGGGGGTTAGCCTCATGCAGCTAATTTCATTGGGGCTTAAGCCTCATGCTGTCTTACGCCCATACGAGCCTCTACTACGTTTACCACGTAGTCGCCGAGCTTCTCGCATTCCTGGATGATATCCATGTACATGGTACCGATGGCATAGGTGTAGAGATGGTTGTTTACATCGTTGATGTTCTGACTCTTCAACTGGTTGCGATAGTTGTTGATCTCGTTCTCGATGTTGAAAGAGAGGTTGGCATCATTATCTACCTTATGACCCACCAGAGTGATGTTCATCTGGGTGAGGGCATTATCTGTAAGCTCCATCATCTGGTGCATGTGCTCATACTGAGAAGGAATGAAGTCTTCCTTGCCACGGATGCGGCGGTTGAGGGTGCGGGCAATGTTGAAACAGCTGTCACCGATACTCTCAATCTCTGAAATCTCACGCAGCATGGCGCGGATCTTCGCCTTGGTCTCATCAGAAAGATGAGAATCGCTCACCTGGTCGAGATACTTCGCAATCTCAATCTCCATGTTGTCGGAGATTCCCTCGTATTTCTCGATGCGGGTATAGAGCTTGATAAACTTGTCGTCGTTGGTCTCGCCCAGGAGCTCCTTCACCATACCGAACATACGCTGGATGCGCTCGGCGAAACAGTGGATCTCCTTCTGAGCCTCCAATACTGAGATTTCCGGAGTCTTCATGATACCACTCTGGATGAAACGCAGACGGAAATCATCCTCGTCGGCATTCTTCTTAGGACGGATAATCTTGCATACCAGCTTCTCTATCTGTGGGATAAACCATACCAGGATAAAGGTGTTGGAGAGGTTGAACGTGGTATGGAAGGCGGCGAGCACGAACGACAGCTTCGCAGCGTTGGCAACGAAGTGAGGATCATTCTTCTCCATGGCATCGTCGAAACCTACCCAGCCGCAGACCAGATGGATGAACGGACGGAATACGCAGAGTATCCACAGCACACCGAAGATGTTGAACACCATGTGCGCCATCGCCGCTCTTCGCGCCTGCGTGTTGGCGGTGAGTGCTGCCACATTGGAAGTTACGGTGGTACCGATGTTCTCACCCATCACGAGCGCAATACCCTGATAGATAGGCAGTACGCCGGTGGAACAGAGAATCATCGTAATCGCCATGACGGCAGCCGAACTCTGCACACACATGGTCAGGATACTACCAATGATCAGGAAGGTGATGGTAGTCTGGAAGCTGTGAGGGTCGAAGCTGGAGAAGAACTCCAGAACCGGCTGGTTATGAGCCAGATCCATGTCGATACCGGTTTGGCGAAGTGTACCCAAGCCGAGGAACATAAAGGAGATACCGAAGATGAAATCGCCTATGATCTTGCGCTTCTTGCTATAGATGAGGATGATGGCGATGAAGAACGCCGGCCATACAAAGTCGGTGATGTTGAATGAGAATCCTGCACTCATGATCCAGGCGGTGAGCGTGGTACCGATATTGGCACCCATGATAACCGAAATAGCCTGGGCAAGGGTGAGGAGACCGGCATTTACGAATGATACCGTCATCACTGTCGTAGCAGTAGAAGACTGTACGGCAGCCGTGATGAGCGTACCCGAGAGTATGCCCGTCAAACGATTGGTGGTCATAGTTCCTAACACATGGCGGAGCTGTGGTCCGGCCATCTTCTGCAAACTGTCGCTCATGGTCTTCATACCAAACATCAGTAAGGCGAGTGCTCCGATAAGCCTAAAAAATATCCAAATCGACATATTATAACTTAATTAATGTTGTCAAAATCATCAAGTTTACGTTTTTTTTCGTAACTTTACGCTCTGTAAGCAATGCTCCGCTTGAGGGCTTGCTCAGGCCCGGTGAACGTCCTCCAGGGAGGTCTTCGTTAGGCTGTAGATTATTAACTTTGTAACATAGTTTTAACACAAATGAAACAGAAGATACAAATCCGTTGCAAAAATAATAAAAAATCTCAGAAAGTCGAAATCGGAAGCACACTTTTTGATGTTTTTTCTTCATTTGACCTTAAAATGACCCATGGACCGGTGTCTGCGAGGGTAAATAACAAGGTGGAAGGCATGCATTACCGTGTTTATAACTCCAAGGATGTAGAATTCCTGGATATGAACTCTGCGTCGGGTTCGCGTGCCTATACCCGGACGCTTTTCTTTGTACTGTGCAAGGCGGTGCAGGATATTTATCCGAATACGGATGTGGTCATCGATATTCCGGTATCCAACGGATTCTATGTGGATATCCGTCTGGGGCGCCCGGTAGTAGATGAGGATGTGAACATCCTCCGCCGCCGCATGCAGGAGATCATCGACTCCAAGATGCCGATACGCCGGTTCACGGTGCCTACCGAGGAGGCTATCGCCCTCTTCCAGGAAAAGGGCGATGTGGAGAAGGTGAAGCTTCTCAGGACTTCGGGTTCCATCTATACCACCTATTATAAAATAGGTGAATATGTGGATTATTATTATGGCACCCTGCTCACCAATACCTCCCAGCTCTATCTCTTCGGGTTGGAGAAGTACTATGATGGCATGTTGCTGCGCATTCCTTCGGTCAGCAACCCGGATGAGCTGGGCGAAATGACCCGGCAGGACAAGATGTTTGATATCTTCAAGGAGCATCATCGCTGGCAGGAAATCCTGGGTATCAGAACCGTGGGTGACTTCAACCAGGCTATCGACGCAGGACATGCTACGGATATCATCAATATCAGCGAAGCGCTGCAGGAGAAGAAGCTGGCGAAGATTGCCGAGGAGATTGCCAGCCGCAAAGGGGTGAAGCTGGTGCTGCTGGCGGGTCCGTCTTCTTCGGGCAAGACTACTTCCTGCAAGCGTCTGAGCATCCAGCTTGCCGTAAACGGACTGAAGCCTCTGCAGATTTCGCTCGATGATTACTTCGTGGATAGGGATAAGACACCGAAGGATGAGAATGGTGAATTTGATTTTGAGAGTATCTATGCCCTGAACCTCGATTTGCTCAACGAGCAGTTTAATGCGCTCTTCCGTGGCGAGGAGGTGGAACTGCCGAAATACGATTTTCCTTCGGGCAAAAGTGTGAAGAGTGGTAAGAAGTTGAAGCTGGAGCCTAACAATGTTCTGGTGGTAGAGGGAATCCACGCCCTGAATCCGGAGCTTACGGCGCATGTTCCCGAAGAGCAGATCTTCCGTGTGTATGCTTCTGCGCTGACCACCATTCTGCTGGATAATCACAATTACATCCCTACAACGGATAATCGTCTGCTGCGCCGCATCATTCGCGACTATAAATATAGAGGTGTATCTGCCCAGGAAACCATCCGCCGCTGGCCATCGGTAAGATCCGGAGAGAACAAGTGGATTTTCCCATTCCAGGAGAATGCCGATGCCATGCTGAATACGGCGATGCTCTATGAATTGTCGGTTCTCAAGATGCAGGCTGAACCGTTGCTCCAGCAGGTGCCGGAGAATTGTGAGGAATTTGCTGAGGCTTACCGCCTGCTGAAGTTCCTGAAGTATTTCAAGGGAATACCTTATAATAATCTGCCTCCAACCTCCCTCTTGCGAGAGTTCCTGGGCGGCAGTTCATTCCATTATTAGGAGTTAGTGTTTTTTGCCTCACTATGGCACAATATTGCCCTTTACCAGGGCAATATCTTGCCGTGGTGAGGCAAGATTCGTTATGTCGTGAAGGAGTTTTGAAGATAAGCGCTACTGCTTCATTTTCTTGCGTATCAAGCGCCACTCTCGCTTTTACTCTTCACTCTTCACATTTTGAGCGTAAGTTACTGATGTTCAATGAGTATTGTGGGTGAAGAGTAGGGGCTGACTCTTCACCACTCTTCACCACTCTTCACCCTGACTTTTTTTTGAGGGCGAAATCATTTCAGGAACAACGTCTGGTCTTCAATGATGACCAGCTCCAGTCTTCAATGATGACCACCTTCTGTCTTCAATGATGACCAGCTCCAGGCTTCAATGATGGCTGAGCTTCGTGATAAGGTGAAGAGAGGTGAAGAGTGGTGAAGAGTGAAGCTTGACTCTTCACCTGTTTAATGTATTGATAATTAATGGATTAATGCCAAAGTGTGAAGAGTGAAGAGTAAAAGCGAAAGTGGCTTTCTGTGCAGCCGTTTTTCGCTTTAGAGCTTGCTTCCGTAGCAGAGGTCTCCGGCATCGCCGAAGCCAGGAATGATGTATTTGTGCTCGTTCAGTCCCTCATCGATGGATGCACACCAGATGGTAGTCTTGTCTTCAGGGAAAGTCTTCTTGACATGCTCGATGCCCTGTGGAGCGGCAAGGACGCAAGCCACGTGGATATGCTTAGGGGTTCCCTTGGTAAGGAGCGCCTTCATACCCATCTCCATGCTGATACCGGTGGCAAGCATAGGGTCAGCGATGATGAGCGTCTTGCCGGTAAGGTCTGGAGTAGCCAGATACTCGATATGAACCCCCACCTCGGTATGCTCCTTGTTGGTATATTCACGATAGGCACTCACGAAAGCATTGCCGGAGTGGTCGAAGATATTGAGGAAACCCTCATGAAAAGGCAGACCGGCACGGAAAATCGTACCGATGACAATCTTGTCGGTAGGGAAATTAACCTGGGCTACACCAAGAGGGGTAGTCACGTCTCTGTTCTCGTAATTGAGGGTCTTTGAAATCTCGAATGCCTCATACTCGCCGATTCTCTTGATGTTGTTGCGGAAGAGGAGTCGGTTCTTTTGATACTCGCAGTCGCGCATCTCAGCCAGATAGCGGTTGATGATGCAGTTATGCTCGCTCAGATTATTAATTTTCATAAGTCGTAGTATTTATATTCTTGTTATTTCAATCGATGTTTATTCCTGCTGAAATCATCTGTCAAGATGCAGCAAAGGTGTTGCAAAGATAAGGCAAAATCCGGAAACTGCAAAATGTTTTCCGTTATTTTTTCCATCCGGCTTCTTCTGGTGCCATCCATGGGCTTTTATGTGCCTTCTGAACCCCTATATATATAATTAGGTGGAAAATGAATTTGAATGAAGCAGATTTGCAGCGAATATTTGCAAAGTCAATATGGCAAATTATAGATGAATGGGTCGATTTTTTAATTCTTTAACCTAAAAAGGTTTTAAAATGCAAGAATATTATCTAAGAATCTTTGCCATAAAACATATTTTTTGTAACTTTGCGGCGGTTTTAGGAAAAAAGGGTTTTGGAAATCCCATTTTGAATATTAGGATAAAGTTTCAGAAAGAAATATTTCACAACTTAAATACATTTAGAAAAAATGGCAAAGTTAGATTTGACAAAGTACGGCATTACTGGTGCTACAGTAATCGCTCACAATCCTTCTTACGAGCAGTTGTTCGAGGAGGAGACAAAGGCTGGTCTCGAGGGTTACGAGAAGGGTCAGCAGACAGAGTTAGGTGCAGTTAACGTTATGACAGGTATCTACACTGGTCGCTCACCTAAGGATAAGTACATCGTAATGGACGAGAACTCTAAGGACACTGTATGGTGGACAACAGAGGAGTACAAGAACGATAACCACCCAATGTCTGAGCAGGTTTGGGGTACTGTTAAGGATCTCGCTGTTAAGGAGCTCTGCAACAAGAACCTCTATGTAGTAGATGGTTTCTGCGGTGCTAACAAGGATACACGTATGGCTGTTCGTTTCATCGTTGAGGTTGCTTGGCAGGCTCACTTCGTAACAA
>ERZ773138.2919-NODE-2919-length-11881-cov-10.364620_pt1 | contig 11881 bp, 9 predicted proteins | sample MGYA00511114_ERZ773138 | MGnify/ENA primary metagenome ERZ773138 (study PRJEB29015, sample SAMEA2737805) | human gut metagenome | biome: human gut; feature: human-associated habitat; material: faeces | place: China | collected 2012 ...
GTATCTCGACTACAAGCTGAGCGTGGCGGTCGTGGAGGATGTCGATGCGGCGATCGCCCACATTGCCAGACACTCCACCCACCACAGTGAGGCCATCATCACAGCCGATGCCGCTGCAGCCCAGCGGTTCACGGCCTGTGTGGACAGCGCGGCGGTCTATGTCAACGCCAGCACCCGCTTTACCGACGGCGGAGAGTTCGGCCTCGGCTGCGAGATGGGCATCAGCACCCAGAAGCTCCATGCCCGCGGCCCCATGGGTCTGGCGGAGCTGTGTACCTACAAGTACATCATCCGCGGCAGCGGCCAGATCCGCGGCGGTGCAAGCGCCAAGATGAGCTGCTATACAAACAAATAAGGCTTCCCCCTTGGGGGGAAGCTGTCAGCGGCCCCGTCCGCTGACTGATGAGGGTAGACCTTACCGCTGTAGTCCGTTCACCGGCCGCTATGGCGGGCTTTGCCCTCATCCGGCCTCGGTCGGAGCCTCGGCCACCTTCTCCCGAGGGAGAAGGCTTCCATAACGTAAAAACACCTGCGTCCGAAAACGCAGGTGCTTTTATTTTACCCAATATTCATATCCACGGGCTTGGAGATGCCGTTGACGCGGCCGGAGCCGGTGTACTGCCAGATGTTGTACTTGTAGCTGAAGCTCAGCTTGTCGCGGTACTGGGCGATCCAGATGTTGTACTTGCTGATGTTCGCAAAATTCAATGCGTTGTAGAACCAGCTTGCGTAGGAGTAGACGCCGGCGCGGTAGCCTGCGCCGCGGATCGTCTCGCAGAAGGCGACCGCACAGGCGGTGCGCTCAGCCGCGCTCAGCGCGTTGGCGCGGCCGCCGCTCACGCTCTCGGTGTCGTAATAGACGCCGAGCGGCAGGCTGTAGCCGCTGACAAGGCTCAGCACCATGCTGGCCTCCTCAACGGCCTCCTGCTCATTGACGGCCTGACTGTAGAAGTAGACGCCGACCTTGAGCCCGGCGTTGATAGCGCCCTGAATATTGCGGCGGTAGGTCGAATCCTCAACCAGTGCGCCGCTGCCGTAGCCGCGGTAGCCGCAGCGGATGATGGCGAAGGTGATGCCGTCATTTTTGACGGCGTTCCAGTCGATGCTGCCTTGGAACTTCGAGACATCAATGCCGCGCGCCGTGCGGTTCAGCGCGCCGTCCGCACCGAAGGTGTAGATGTTGCCCTGAATGACCTGCTGGCCGGTGACCGGCTGGTGGGTCGCGGGGTCGTAATAGTAGGTCACACCGTCTATATCCTGCCAGCCGGTGTACTCATACTGGGTGGTGTCGGTGCTTGTCACGGCAAAGCCGTACCCGGCCAGATCCTTGGCCTCAATGTCGCTGGGCCAGCCGGCGGTGGGGTCAACGGGGGTCGGCGCTGCGGTCGGCTCCGGTGTGGGGGTAACAGTCGGCTCGGGTGTCGCGGTCGGCTCCGGGGTCGGTGTCGCGGTCGGTTCGGGCGTGGCAGTCGGCTCATTGCTCGGCTCCGGTGTGGGCTCGGGGGTCGCAGTCGGCTCGGTGGTCGGCTCCGGGGTCGTTTCAGCGGCGGGGGTTGTGGTGGCGCTCTCGTTCAGGGCCGTGCTCTCGCCGGGGACGTCCTCGCGGTGGACCCACGCCATGCGCTGGCTGGCAGCGCCCAGCAGCGTGATGGAATCCCTTGCGCCTGCCGCCCAGGCGGCGGTGTTGCTGTTTGCGGCGTAGCTTGTGTCGCGGGTCGCGCCGATCAGCTCTTTGGTGCTGTCCCGGTAGACGGGCCAGTAGGGGGCCTCGCTGCCGTCAGCCAGCAGCAGGTGTCCGCTGCTGCTCAGCTTTGCGGTGTAGGTGGTCTTGGTGCCGACCTCCGTCCGGGCGCTGTCGGCGTAGGTGACGGTGTCGGTCACCTCGTTGGCAATGGGGGCCGACCCGGCGTTGCTGACGCCGGAGTCCTCGGCGCTCTCGTTGACCTGACTGGCCTGCACGATCTTCTCCTTGACGGCCTGCACATCGGCCTTGTAGACGACCTTCTCCTTGACGGTCACGGCCTGCGCCTCAGGCATTATGTACCCCTCAATGGGCTGCACCGCCACGGTGTAGTCGCCGGGGGTCACATCCTCGGCCAGCGCTGTACCGGTCTCGGTGTCCAGCGGGTAGTCGGTGGCCTGACCCTTGGCATCGGTCAGGGTGACGGTGGCCTCCACACCCAGCAGCGGGGTCTTGTCCGGTTCTTCTTCAGCATCCGGAGCGTTCGGGTCGGGGGCGGCGGTCTGTGCGGGGGCCGCCTCATCGGTGACCGGCTCAACAAACAGCGTCACGCCGACATCCTGCTGGATCACGCTGGCCTCGAGCGTCAGCGGCTTGTCCGGCTCCGGTGTCGGGCTTGGCGAGGGGGAGGGGGTCGGCGTGGCCGCAGTCTCGGGCGTGGCGGTCACAATGGGTGTCGGGCTCGGCTCGGGGGTGGTGAAGGGCGTAAAGCCTGCGGCAAATGCGCCCAGACCAATGCTGGCCGTCAGCGCCACCGCCGTGCCGCCGGCCGCCAGCTTGTACAGCGGCAGCCGCACAAAGGTGCTGCCGGAGAAATACCGCATCGGGTTCTTTTTATTAAACATTCCTGTTCCTCACAGTGTTCATCGTGGTATGGCCGCATCCTGCGGCGCTGTTTTTGGATAAAACTTTACATAGTGCATCATACCATGAAAAATCCCCCCGCCGCAAGGGGGCAGGGGGAAAAAGCTGCACAGAAAAACGCCGAAATTTTCCACGAATAAGCGGCACGAATGTTGAAAATGTGACACGCCGGAAACATTTCTTCAGTCATATTGCGGTTGGGGTGCCGGTCAGTCACCAGTGGTTGTGTTGGGCAAAAATTCTTCGACCAACAGGTCCACACAGGCACCGTAGCTGCGCATGCCCAGCGTCTGGCCGTAGCCCTGCAAAAAGGTGGTGTATACCTTTTCGCCGGTCTCGCGCACGGGACCCTCCCACTGCTTCCAGTAGGCGTTGTTGGCGGCAAGGTCTGCTTGGGCCTCGGCACACAAAAGGCGGTAGCTCTCAGCGGCGCGCGCCGGGTCGGCCGTGTAGAGCGCATTGGACAGATGCAGATAGCCGAACAGCCACCCGGAATACCGGTACGCGGCCCTGCCGCTGGCGGTGGCCGCCATCACGCCGACAAAATTTGCCTCCTGCTCGGGCGCGACACCGCGCTGATGCGCCAGCTCATGGGCGATCGTCACCGGCAGAAAGACCGCCGGGCAATCGACATTCAGCGTGCTTTCGCCGACCAGCGGGCAGAGGTAGCCGGTGAAGCCCCATGCGCTCATCAGCTTGGAGTAGGCAGCAGGCTTGGGGCGGCGCTCCGGCCCGGAGAGAAAGGGCCAGCGCTCCGTCAGCGGGTCATACAGGCCGCTGCAGCCGGCAAAAATTTCGGCCTTGTCAACGGCAAACAGGCCGTCTGCGTCCCGCTCGGTCAGGGGGGCCGTTTCGTTGACCCTTTTGGCAAACCAGTCGGTCACGGCGGCCAGTGTCTCGGTGCTGACGGGCGGCGCGGTCATACCGGCCTTCTCGGCAAAGCCGGTGCCGTAGTACTGGGTGCCCCACAGGGCGCAGACCCCGGCATAGCCCCAGACCAGCAGCACAGCGGTGTGCAGCGCCCAGTCGGCCAGCCTACAGCGGCGCACCGCCCGCACCAGCAGGGCCAGCGCACCGAGGCAGAGCACCGTGGCGCCCAGCTCGCAGGCGCTGAAGGGCAGCGGGTCCACCGCAAACGAGATGCCCCGCTTGACGGGCATCGAAATATGCGCAAGCCACCAGTCCATGGCAGTACGGCTGCTGCGCGCCGCCGCAAATACCCCCAGCGCCGCGCCGCCGCCCGCCAGCGCGGCCAGCCCGCCCCGGTGGGCGCGGCACCAGCCAGAAAGTTTTTTCATAAGGCAAAGCCCCCGTTGGTTTTTGTACCATTATACAAAGAACCGGGCCCCGCTGTCAAAAAACGCGCATTGCCGTTTTGCAGAGGGCAGACATATCTTTTTCTTGCCCTATTGCCCAAAAAGCGGTATAATACAATAGAATATTTGTAAAATTGTGTCCGCCGGGCTGTCCGGCCGGACTGCTATAGTATGGAGGCATTTGCTATGTCTGGATTTATCCCGCTTTCTGTCCCGAATTTCGGCGCGCGTGAGGCCGAGCTCGCCGGGCTGGCCATCACTTCCGGCTGGGTATCGACCAGCGGCGGCAAGGTCACCGAGTTTGAGGAAAAGCTCGCCGCCTATGTGGGGATGCCCCGCGCCGTGGCCTGCAACGCCGGTACCAGCGCGCTGCATCTGGCGGCCATGGCTGCCGGCATCACCCGCGGGGATGAGGTCATCGTCCCGACGCTGACTTTTATCGCCGCCGTCAACCCGCTGACCCGCTATGTGGGGGCCGAGCCGATTTTCATCGGCTGCGATGACTCGCTCTGCATTGATCCCGATGCCGTGGAGCGCTTCTGCGCGGAGCACTGCACGCTGCGGGACGGCAAGCTGTACAATAAAAAGACCGGCGCGCATGTCAAGGCGCTGGAGGTCGTGCATGTCTTTGGCAATCTGGCCGACATGCCCCGCCTGATGGCCATTGCCGAGAGGTACGGCCTTATCGTGATCGAGGACGCGACCGAGGCCCTCGGCACCCGCTGCACCGACGGTCCCTATGCCGGCCGGTTTGCAGGCACCATCGGCGACATCGGCTGCTACAGCTTCAACGGCAACAAGATCATCACGACCGGCGCGGGCGGCGCAGTGGTATCCAACCACGCCGACTGGGCCGAGCATGCCAAGCACCTCTCCACCCAGGCCAAGGCCGATATGCTGCAGTTCCTGCACGATGAGGTCGGCTACAACTACCGCATGACCAATGTGCAGGCCAGCCTCGGCATTGCCCAGCTGGAGCGGCTTGAGGGATTCATCGCCCACAAAAAGGCGCTGTATGACCGCTATGTGGCGGCGCTGGACGGCGTCAAGGGGCTGCGCATCCTGCCCTTCCGTGAGGAGGCGTGCCGCTCCAACCACTGGTTCTTCAGCCTGTATGTGAAGGATGCCGGTCTTGACCGCGACACTGTGATTGAAAAGCTGCAGGCACAGCAGATCCAGACCCGCCCGGTGTGGGCGCTCATCCATGAGCAGGCCGATTACCCCCGCAACGAGGCCTACGGTCTGGACAAGGCGCTGGACTACCGCAAGTATATTGTCAACCTGCCCTGCTCGACCAATCTGAGCATGGAGGACTGCGACCGCGTGATCGAAGCGGTGCTGGGGCTGCTGAAATAAGGCTTCCCCCGAGGGGGGAAGCTGTCACCGAAGGTGACTGATGAGGGGTGGACTTTCCGCAGCAGTCCGTGAACGGGCAATCACGCAAGCGCCGCCCCTCATCCGGCGCTTGCGCGCCACCTTCCCCCTCGGGGGAAGGCTTTACTAAATGTCAAAGGGGGACCACCCTTGATCAAAGTTGAAGAACTCTTCATTGAACCTACCGCCACGGTGCTGGAAACACTGCGCAAGCTGGACGAGACCGGCCAGCGCATTCTCTTCATCGCGCCGGAGGGCAAGCTGAAGGCCGTCATCACCGATGGCGACATCCGCAAGTTTTTCCTGCGGGGCGGCACGCCCGACCAGACCATTGACAACGCGGCGAACTACCACCCGCTCAGTGTCTCAGTGGCAGAGCGCGGCAAGGCGCGCAGCATTTTGCAGAAATACTGCATTGACGCGCTGCCGGTGCTGAACAAGCGCGGCATCATCACGGATATTATCTTTGCCCACGGCCTTGATGTGGACAACCGCAAGCAGGTCGATATCCCCGTTGTCATGATGGCGGGCGGCCTGGGCACCCGGCTGTACCCCTACACCAAGATCCTGCCCAAGCCGCTGATCCCGGTGGGGGAGCAGCCCATCGCTGAGATGATCATGGACCGGTTCCGGGATTTCGGCTGCCATGATTTTACGATGATCGTCAACTACAAAAAGGGGATGATCAAGTCCTATTTCAACGAGCTGGAAAAGGACTACCATGTCGATTTCGCCGATGAGGATGTCTTTATGGGCACCGGCGGCGGGCTTTGCTTGCTGAAAGGAAAAATCGGTACGCCGTTCTTTTTTACAAACTGCGACACGCTGCTGGATGTGGACTTCGGCGATATTTATGAGTATCACCGCGCCCACGGCAACCTTGTCACGATGATCTGCGCCTTCAAGCACTACACGGTGCCCTACGGCGTGGTGGAGCTGGGCGAGGACGGCGGCATCGCCGCCATGCGCGAAAAGCCCGAGCTGGATTTCCTGACGAACACCGGCGTCTATGTCGTGGAGCCCCGCGTTGTTGAGGAGATGCGCGACGGCGAGTTCATCGGCTTCCCCGATGTGATCGAGCGGTACCGCCGCGCCGGTGAGAAGGTCGGCGTCTATCCCATCAGCGAGAGCAGCTGGATGGATATGGGCCAGCTGGAGGAGCTGGAAAAGATGCGCCGAAAGCTGGAAAACCAGCAGTAAGATAGATAATAGATAAAAGATAATAGATAATAAAAAATGTGGGATTTTCGCCAAGGGGCGAAAATAAAATTTTGCGCCGCGCGGCGCTCCACCTATTTTTTTATCTTTTATCTATTATCTTTTATCTTAAAAAACCGGAGGTTTTTTACCATGCCTATCACCATCATTGCCGAAGCCGGGGTGAACCACAACGGAAGTCTGGAAATGGCCAAGGAGATGGCCCGCGTGGCCAAGGCGTGCGGCGCGGATATTGTAAAATACCAGACCGCCGTGCCGGAGCTGGTTGTGAGTAAGTTTGCCCAAAAGGCAGAGTACCAGAAGCAGACCACCGATGCCGCCGAGAGCCAGTTGGAGATGATCCGCCGGCTGCATTTCTCATTCGATGCCCACCGGGAGCTGAAGGAATACTGCGACTCCATCGGCATCCAGTATCTCTCGGCGCCGTTCGATCTGCCCAGCGTCCGGTTCCTCGGCACGCTGGGGCTGCCGCTGCTCAAGATCCCCTCGGGCGAGATCACGAACCTGCCGTATCTGGAGGCAATGGCCGCGCTGAAAACGCCGGTCCTGCTCTCCACCGGCATGAGCAGCCTTGACGAGATCACCGATGCACTTGGCGTGCTGGATGACGGCGGCTGCCCTGAAGTCACGATCCTGCACTGCAACACGCAATATCCCACCCCGTATGAGGACGCCAACCTGACTGCGATGATCGAGCTGTATGAGCAGTTCGGCCTGCCGGTCGGCCTGTCCGATCACACCCCCGGGTGGGAGTGCGATGTGGCTGCCGCCGTGCTGGGCGCGCAGGTCATTGAAAAGCACTTCACGCTCGATAAATCCCTGCCCGGCCCTGACCAGAAGGCCAGCCTCGACCCGACCGAGTTCAAGGCGATGGTCGAGGCCGTGCGCCATGTCGAGGCGGCGCTCGGGGACGGCCACAAGCACCTGACCGAGAGCGAGGCCCCCAACAAGGCTATTGCGCGCAAGAGCATCGTGGCCGCACGGCAGATCAAAGCAGGCGAGGTCTTTACCGAGGAAAACCTTACCACCAAGCGCCCCGGTGACGGTATCTCCCCCATGCGCTGGCATGAGATTTTGGGCCAAACCGCAAAACGCGATTTTGCGGAGGATGAAAAAATAGAGGTTTGATGCAGCGCCGTGCCCGCTTGCGGCGGCAAAAAACCATACGGGCAGTCCCCCGAGAAAGTGAGATTTCTATGCGCACCATCTGCATCGTCACCGCCACGCGGGCGGAATACGGCCTGCTGCGGCCGGTCGTACAAAGGGTCGCAGCGTCCGATGCGTTGGCATTGCAGCTTGTTGTGACCGGCGCGCACCTCTGCCCGCGTCTGGGCGAGACTGTGCAGGAGATCGAGCGGGACGGCTTTCCCATTGCGGCAAGGCTCCCCATCTTCACGGAGGACGCCGGGGAGCCTGTTGCAAAAACCATCGCCCGCACACTGACCGTCTTTGACGATTACTTTGCCGCCCACCGGCCCGATGCTGTGCTGCTGCTGGGTGACCGGTTTGAAATTTTCGCTGTGGCGGCCGCGGCCGCCGCGCGGCATATTCCGATTGCCCATATCTCGGGCGGGGATGTTACGCTGGGCGCGGCCGATGAATACTACCGCCACTGCATCTCCAAGATGGCGGCGGTGCATTTTCCGTCCTGCGCCGACAGCGCTGCGCGGCTCGTCCGTATGGGCGAGGCCCCCGGCACAGTGTTCTGCGTAGGCGGGCTGGGGGATGAAAATATCCGCACAATGCCCAAAATGGGCCGCCGGGAATTGTGCGATTCGACAGGATTCCCCCTGATGCAGCCCTTTGCGCTCGTGACCTACCACCCCGAGACTGCCCCCGATGCGGGCAGCCCGGCGGCGCAGGTGCAGGCCCTGTGCGCGGCTATGGCCGCCGTGGACGGTGTGTTCTGGCTTATCACCGGCTCCAACGCCGATGCAGGCGGCGAGGTCTGCACCCGCATGATGCAGGCTTTTGCCGCTGCCCACCCGGACCGCGCCGGCTTTGTGCAGAGCCTTGGCCTCAGGCGCTATCTCTCCGCGATGGAGTACGCCGCGCTGGTCGCGGGCAATTCCTCCTCGGGCGTGGTCGAAACGCCGACCTTCCGGGTGCCGACCGTCAACATCGGCAGGCGGCAGGCGGGGCGCACCGTCTGCGCCAATGTGCTTTGCTGTGATGCTGACCGCGCGGCCATCGAGGCTGCGCTGCGCAAGGCGCTGTCCAAAGCGTTTGCCCCTGTGGCGGCATCGGCGCGCAGCCCCTACAACGGCGGCAATACAAGCGAAAAGATCTGCACAGTGCTGCAAAATTTTGACTTTGCAAAACCTAAAATATTTTATGACGGCCCTGTGCCTGAATTTGACCCCCAAAGGAGCGTTTTGGTATGAAACTTCTCATCGTTGGCTTAGGCAGCATGGGCAAACGCCGCGCCCGGCTGGCCAAGGGCATTGATGCCGCCATACAGATCATCGGCGTTGACACAGCCGAGGGCCGCCGCGCCGAGGCAAAGCAGCTGGCGCTGGCGGACGAGGCATACCCGTCCATAGCCGAGGCTGTGGCCGCCGCGCACCCGGACGCCGCGCTGGTCTGCACGGCGCCGCTGTCCCACGCTGCCGTCATCGGCGAACTGCTGGACAACGGCCTGCCGGTCTTTACCGAGCTGAACCTTGTCCGGGACGGCTACGCCGAGAATATGGCCAAGGCTGCTGAAAAGCAGCTGCCGCTCTTCCTCTCCTCCACCATGCTCTACCGGCGCGAGACGCAGTATATCAAGCAGCAGGTCGCAGCGTTCGGCAAGCCGGTGCATTATATCTATCACATCGGGCAGTATCTGCCCGACTGGCACCCGTGGGAGAACTATAAGAATTTCTTTGTCGGCAACGCCCGCACCGGCGGCGTGCGCGAGATCTTCGGCATTGATCTGCCCTGGCTGCTCGATGCCTTCGGCGATGTGGAGTCGGTCACGGTACAGAAGGACACGATCAGCGATCTCGGTCTGCCGTACCCCGACTGCGTGACCCTGCTGCTGCGCCACAAGGGCGGCGCGCAGGGCGTGCTGGCGGCCGATGTTGTCAGCCGCAAGGCAGTGCGCAGCTTTGAGTGCTTCGGTGACGGCATCCACCTTTTCTGGGAGGGCAACCCCAAGGCGCTGTATGAGTTCCGCGATGGGGATAAGCAGCCGGTGGACACCTACGCCAGCTTTGAGCACGACAGCCGCTACAGCGACAACATTGTGGAGAACGCCTATGTGGACGAGCTGACGAACTTCTTCGCCGTGCTGAAGGGTGAGGAGCAGCCCCGCTGGAGCTTTGAAAAAGACCTGAAAGCGATTGAGCTGATGGACTTTGTGGAAAAATCGTAAGCCTTTTTCCTGTCAAAACTGCTTTTTGCCTTGCTGAGACTGTAGGGGCGAACATTGTTCGCCCGTCCACTGTGCGGCGGCTGCCGGGTTCCCGGAGCGATGCAGGCATCGCCCCCTGCGCGTAGGGGCGGATTCCATATCCGCCCGGGCACTTTGCCTTTGCCGCACACGCCCTCGGGTGAACAATGTTCGCCCCTACAGAACCCCAGAAAAATTTATGCAATAGGGGGACACCTATGCGTACCATCACCGCGCTGTTCGTGGGGCTTGGCTCCATCGGGACGCGTCATTTGAAAAACCTTGCCAACCTCTGCGCCGACCGCGGCTGGACCCTGCAGGCCGATGCTCTGCGCAGTGACCTGACCCGCCCGCTGCGCCCCGGCGCGGCGGAGCTGCTGCACGCCCAGTACACCGACCTGACCGCCGCCCCGGCACACTATGATATGGTGTTCATCACGAACCCCACCAGCCTGCACGCCGAGGCGCTGCGGCAGGTCAGGGGCCGCGGCGCGGCGCTGTTTATCGAAAAGCCGATCTTCTCGGCCGAGCAGACCGGCCTTGCGCTGGACGAGCTGCTGCCCGCCGGCCAAAAGGCCTATGTGGCAGCGCCGATGCGGTGGTGCGGTGCCATGCTGGCCCTCAAGGACCGGCTGCCCGCGCTGCACCCCTACTGCGCGCGGGTCATCTGCTCAAGTTATCTGCCCGACTGGCGGCCCGGCGTGGACTACCGCACGGTCTACAGTGCCCGCAAGGCGCTGGGCGGCGGCGTCACCATCGACCTGATCCATGAGTGGGATTATCTGGTCGAGCTTTTCGGCGTGCCGGAAAAGCTGTACAATTTCAAGGGGACCTACTCCGAGCTGGAGATCGATTCCGACGATCTTTCTGTTTACATCGCAAAATATCCCACGCTGCTGGCGGAGGTGCATCTGGACTACTTCGGCCGCGGCTACCGGCGCAGCATCGAGCTTTTCTGCCGGGACGGCAGCTATCTGGCCGACTTCGGCAAGGGAACGCTGACCCTGCCGGACGGTACGGTGCAGCACTATGAGGAGGATGTAAACCGCCGCTATGAGCGGGAGATGGAGTATTTTGTTGACTACGCACTGACCGGCTGCGGCGAAAGCTGCAACCCGCCCGCACTGGCACTGAAGGTGCTGAAACTGACTTTGGGGGAGAATGTACAATGAATCGTCTGCTCATTACCATTTGCGGCCGTGCCGGCAGCAAGGGCTTCAAGAACAAAAACCTGAAGGTTTTCTGCGGTAAGCCGTTGGTTTACTATTCGCTCAGTGCCGCCGAGCTGTTTATCAAGAACCACCCGGAGCTGACCGTCGACATCGCGCTGAACACCGACAGCGAAGACCTCGCAAAGCTGGTAGCCGCCGAGTACCCGGAGGTCGTCTACCTGCCGCGCGGCGCAGAGCTGGGCGGCGACCGCGTGCCGAAGATGGCCGTCTATCAGGACAGCCTGCGCCGCATGGAGGCGCGCGCCGGACAGCCCTACGACTGGCATATGGACTTGGACATCACCAGCCCGCTGCGCACCGCCGCCGACATCGAGAACGCCTTTGCCGTAAAGCAGAAGCGCGCTGACCTCGACCTCGTGTTCAGCGTCTGCGAGGCGCGCCGCAACCCGTGGTTCAACATGGTGAAGACCGTGGACGACCACGTCGAGCAGGTCTGCCGCAGCGAGTTCACCGGCCGCCAGCAGGCACCCGACGTGTATGACGTCAATGCGTCAATTTACGTCTTCAAACGGGATTTTCTGGCCGAGAACACCGACGGCATGCTCTGGCGCGGCAAAATCGGCGTCAGCGTGATGATGGACACCGGCATCATCGACATCGACTCGGAGCATGACTACCTGCTCATGGAGGCAATCGCGCAGCATCTCTACGCGCATTATCCGGAATTTAACGCAGTGCGGGAGAATATTCGTGGCTGAGGATATCTTTGACCGTGCGCTGGAGCTGGTCATGGACGCGGGCCAGACGCTGCTGGAAAACG
>ERZ773138.2925-NODE-2925-length-11846-cov-2.903486_pt1 | contig 11846 bp, 10 predicted proteins | sample MGYA00511114_ERZ773138 | MGnify/ENA primary metagenome ERZ773138 (study PRJEB29015, sample SAMEA2737805) | human gut metagenome | biome: human gut; feature: human-associated habitat; material: faeces | place: China | collected 2012 ...
TAAATTTCCTTTGTCAACTTGTTGATAATCAGCCATTCCTAATTCATTAGCTATTTCTAATTTCATTTGATTTAATGCTTGTTTAGCTTGTGGAACTACTGTTTTGTTATTGTTGTTGTTATTTGACATATCTAATACCTCTTTTCTATGATTTTTGTTTCTTGGTAGTATTATATGGACTTTACTACTTTTCATTCTTGGTAATTTTTACACACAATAATATTTTTCTAACAATAGTATCCAGCTAAATATCCTGTTGAAAATGCAATTTGAAGGTTAAATCCACCTGTATATGCATCTACATCTATAACTTCTCCAGCAAAGAAAAGACCTTCTATTAATTTAGATTCCATAGTACTAGAATTTATTTCATTCACTTTAATTCCACCTGAAGTTATTATTGCTTCCTCTATAGGTCTATATCTTTTTACAGTTAAAGTTATGTTCTTTAATAAGTGAACTAAAAACTTTCTTTGTTCTCTAGATATTTGATGAACAACTGTATCTTTATCAATTTCACTTAATTCTATTATTACAGGAATTAATTTTTTTGGTAATAAGTCATCTAATGCATTTTCAAACTTCTTGTTAGTATATTTTTGGAAATCTCTCTGTATCCTTTTATCTAATTTTTCTTCATCTAGTGCAGGTTTTAAATCTAATACTATTTTATAGTTTTCTTTTGTAGTATCTTTCATTCTACAACTTGCAGATTTTATAACTGGTCCGTCAACACCATACTTTGTAAACTCAAGTTCTCCAAAATCATCATATATTTTTTTATTTTTACTGTTATACACTGATATTTCAATATTTCTAAGAGATAATTTTTCAAGATTTTTTACAAAGGATTCTTGCACTTCTATTCCTATTAATGACGGCTTAGTATCTACTATACTATGACCAAGACTTTTAGCAAATTTATATCCATCTCCTGTTGAACCCGTTAATGGATAACTAAGTCCTCCAGTTGCAATTATTACACTATCACATAATATTTCTTTTTTATTATCTAATATTACCTTTTCATTTATAGTTACATAAATGAAAAGAGTATTTTGTTTTCTAATAATTATGAAATTAATAATATAAATGTTGAAATTGAAAAAAGTGATTTTAAATATGAGGATTACATATATAAAGCAAGTATATTAACCAAAGCAAGTTATAACATTTCTAAAAATCTACTTCCGTTTTTAGAAACAAAATATGAAAATTATTTTTTATTAAATTTGGAATATGTAGAAAATGGATTTAAAGTAATAAGAATACAAAAGATAAATATAGATTAGTAGATATAACAACAGATAATGGGGGAAAATATGAATTTTAAAGATAAAATTATTTATTCTGTTATAATTGCATTAACAATTAATACAAGCTATGTTTTTGCAGAAAAAAGTAATTCTATAAAAAATGAGATAAATGAAAATAAAGATAAAATTCAAAGTTTAGAGGAAGAAAAGTCGAATATAAATAATCAAATTGAAAAAAATCAAAATGAAATTGATAATTTACAAAGTAGTATTACTGAAAAGGAAAATGAGTTATATAATATTCAAAAAAAAATAAGTAGTTATCAAAAAGAAATAGATAATATTCAAGTAGAAATAACAAAATTAAATTTATCTATAAAAGAAAGTAAATTAGAAGTAGAAAATAAAGAAAATTATATTTTAGAATTGAAAAAAGAAGAAAAACGACTTAAAGAATTATTAGATTCTAGAATAAGAAGTGTTTATAAAGTTGATTTATCAAGGCAATGTGTTTATATGATATTAAAGAGTCAAAATATATTTGAGGTATTTCAAAATTTAACTAATATAAATAAAATAGTAAGCTTTGATAAAGAAATAATAAAAACTTATAAAGAAAATCAACAAATAATTTCAAATGAAGTTGCAGAAATAAAAATAAAAATAAAAGAACAAGAAGAAGATCAACTTGCTATAGAGGAAAAACAAAGTGAAATTATTAATGCTAAAAATGAAGTAGTTGCTATTCAAAAGGAAGAGGAAAATAAAAGAAATGAACTTTTAGCATTACAAAGAGAAAAGAAAAATACGGTTATAGCATTAGAAGAAAATAGTGAAAAAATAAATGGAAAAATTGCTGAAATAGAAGAACATAATAAGGAGTTAGAAGCTGAACTTGATAGAATAATTAACAATGTTAGTGGAAGCAACGGAAGTGGAGGGAATTTAGTAACGGAAAGTGGATTTTTGAGGCCTATTTCAGGAAGGATTACAAGCAATTATGGTTATAGAGTAAATCCTGTTACTGGAGAGTACAAGTTGCATAAAGGAATAGACTATGCAGGTAATTATGGTGACCCTATTAAAGCGTCTAAAAGTGGTGTTGTTGAGTATTCAGGATGGATTAGTGGATATGGAAATACAATTATTTTAGGGCATGGAAATGGAGTTCAAACATTATATCCTCATGCTCAAACGCTAAATGTTAGTGTTGGAGAAAAGGTATCACAAGGTGATGTTATTGCAACTGTAGGTTCAACTGGAAATAGTACAGGTCCTCATTTACACTTTGAGATAAGAATAAATGGACAACCTGTAGATCCTTTACAATATATACCTTATTAACAAAAGAGGGGATGTCGCATTAAGAATAAATACTACAATATATTGTGTATAAAAGTTTTAGTGCGATAGCCCCTTTTGAATAAGCAATACATATAATGAAAATACTATTTAAATATGTTAATATTATTAAAGTTTATGGTAGTAAAAAAATAAAAAAACACCTGTGCAAAACTTGCACAGGTTAAGGGATTACAATCGCTTAAGAAAGGGAATAAGCGATTGTGTGGGGTTTTATTAAAACTCTATAATCTTGTAAAATTATAGAGTGGTATGGGCTATTAATTATAGTATCTTATAAATACTATGATTTTATTATACAATATAATTTAATAAAATCAAATAATATTTACAAAAAAAGATGAAAAAAATTTTTTTATGTATAAAAATAGAAAAAATGAAGGAAGAGTTAAAGATGAAAAGTGACTTTTGTAAGGAAATGAAAACAAAAAAAAGAGAAAATGTTTTAAAAGATACTCCTGAATATGAAGCGTATTCAGAAAATGAAGTTAAATTGACAATTGAGGAAATGAGGGGGTTAGGGCTTGTTTCTTGTGGTGGATGCTGTAGCAAAAATAAAGGAGGTTGTAGCAAGAAGAAAGGATGTAATACTGGATGTTGTATAAAAAGTTAATAAGATAAAATTAAAAAAATAAAATGTCGAATTATGTCGTAGAAGAGTTTGGGAAAATATATTTTTAGAATGATTAAAAAATTGTTATGCCAAATTATAGAAATAATCTAAAGTATAAATTATTAAATGTTGATGAAGATTACTATATTATATATAGTGTAATATATGAGTTAACTATATATTGATTTTTAATTTTTATGAACAAATATTTGAAAAAATTAGCTTTAATATGTTATAATAAGCTAGTTGTATTAATCAAACAAGAGATACTTTTTTAGGAGGAATATACAATGGAAGCTAAAATGGAAAAAATCGATGTAAATGTCGTTAAATTTGAAGTAAAGGTTGAAGCAGCTAAGTTTAGCGAAGCTTTAACAAAAGCTTATAAGAAAAATGTTAAAAAATTCAACGTACCAGGATTTAGAAAAGGTAAAGTTCCTATGAACGTTGTTAAACAATATTATGGATTAGGAGTTCTTTTAGAAGATGCTGTTAACTTCGCAATAGAAGAATCTTATAGCGAAGTATTAAAAGAAAATAACATAATCCCAGTTGACTATCCAAAAGTTGATGTTGTTCAAGTTGAAGAAGGAAAAGACTTTATCTATACAGCTGAAGTAACTGTTTATCCAGAAGTTGAATTAGGAGAATATAAAGGATTATCAGTAGAAAAGAAAACTTATGAAGTAACTGAAGAAGAAGTTTCTAAGAAGCTTAAAGAAATGCAAGAAAAGAATGCTAGAGTTGAAACTAAAGAAGAAGGAACTGTTGAAAATGGAAACATAGCAGTTATCGACTTTAAAGGATTCGTTGATGGAGAAGCATTCCAAGGTGGAGAAGGTCACGATTATTCTTTAGAAATTGGTTCAAAGACTTTCATTGATAATTTTGAAGAACAATTAGTTGGAGCAAAGGTTAATGATACAGTAGAAGTAAATGTTACTTTCCCGGAAAATTATGGTAAAGAAGAATTAAATGGTAAGCCAGCTAAATTCGAAGTTACTATTAAAGAAATAAAGGTAAAAGAATTACCAGAATTAGATGATGAATTTGCTAAAGAAGCTTCAGAATTTGAAACAATAGCAGATTTAAAAGCTGATGTTACTAAAAAGTTAGAAGAAACTAACATTGAAAGAGCAGAAAGAGAATATGAAGAAGCTGTAATAAATGCTGTTGCAGAAAATGCAAAAGTTGAAATTCCAGCTGTTATGGTGGAAAAAGAAGTAGATAAAATGGTTCAAAATTTAGAACAAAGATTACAATATCAAGGTTTAACTTTAGACCAATACTTCCAATTCACTGGAACTGATGAAGCAAAAATGAGAGAATACATGAGAGAAAATGCAGGAACTAAGGTTAAAGTTGATTTAGTTTTAGAAGCAATAGAAAAAGCTGAAAACATAGATGCAACTGAAGAAGAAATAAAAGAAAAAGCTATAGAAGTTGCTAAAATGTATTCTGCAACTGAAAATGATAAAATGGTTGACTTATTAATGCAAAGTCAACAAGCTGCATTAAGAGCTGATGTAATGAGAAATAAAACATTAAACTTAATACTAGGAAAATAATAAATAGACCTAATTTAATTGCCAGAAGAAATTCTGGCAATTATTCAAATATTTCTTTAACAAAATAAAGTAAATTTTATATAATTTTAATATAATTACTTTTGAATAGTTGGATATATTATTAAATAAGAAAGGGTTTAAAGAGAAAAGGAGGTAATTAAGTATGAGCAATTATATTCCATACGTTGTAGAACAAACAGGCAGAGGAGAAAGGTCTTACGATATATTCTCAAGACTTTTAAAGGACAGAATAATAATGCTTAGTGGTGAAGTAAATGATGTAACTGCTAATCTTGTGGTGGCTCAGTTATTATTCTTAGAAAGTGAGGATCCGGATAAAGATATATATCTTTACATAAATAGTCCAGGAGGATCAATTACTTCAGGAATGGCTATTTATGATACTATGCAATATATAAATTGTGATGTAAGTACAATTTGTATAGGAATGGCAGCTTCAATGGGAGCATTTTTATTAAGTAGTGGAGCAAAAGGTAAGAGATTTGCTCTTCCAAATAGTGAAATAATGATACATCAACCTTTAGGTGGATTCCAAGGTCAAGCAACTGATATAGATATTCATGCAAAAAGAATATTAAAAATAAAGGAAACTTTAACAAGAACAATGGCCGAATCTACTAATGGTAAAGTGGATTATGAAACTATGGTTCAAATGTGCGAAAGAGATAATTTCATGAGTGCTGATGAAGCATTAAATATTGGATTAATTGATGAAGTTATAGTAAAGAATAAAAAATAATTTTGGCAATGTTTATGCCAAAGTGAGGTGAGGTTATGGCTAAATACGAAGATAAGAAGCAGTTAAAATGTTCATTTTGTGGCAAAAATCAAGATCAAGTTAAAAGATTAATTGCTGGTCCAGGTGTATATATTTGTGATGAATGTATAGATTTATGTTCAGATATAATTCAAGATGAATTTGAAGATAATGTAGAATTAGATACTACGGCTCTTCCAAAACCTAATGAAATTAAAGAGTACTTAGATCAATATGTAATTGGTCAAGAAAGAGCTAAGAGAGCATTATCTGTTGCTGTGTATAATCACTATAAAAGAGTAAAAGCAAATATGCTAGATGATGATATAGAACTTCAAAAGAGTAATATATTATTATTAGGTCCTACAGGTTCTGGTAAGACACTTTTAGCACAAACATTAGCTAAATTCTTAAATGTTCCATTTGCTATAGCAGATGCAACTACATTGACTGAAGCGGGATATGTAGGGGAAGATGTAGAAAATATATTATTAAAATTAATACAAAATGCTGACTATGATGTAGAAAAAGCTGAAAAAGGTATAGTATATATTGATGAAATTGATAAGATTGCTAGAAAATCTGAAAATCCATCAATAACAAGAGATGTATCTGGTGAAGGTGTTCAACAAGCTTTATTAAAAATATTAGAAGGTACAACAGCTTCTGTTCCACCACAAGGTGGAAGAAAACATCCACATCAAGAGTTTATTCAAATTAACACTTCAAATATTTTATTTATTTGTGGTGGAGCTTTTGATGGAATTGATAAAATTATTCAAAAGAGAACAAGAGTTAGCACAATGGGATTTGGTGCAGAAATTCAATCTAAAGAAACAAAAGATGTAGGAGAATTATTAAAAAATGTTCTTCCAGAAGATTTATTAAAGTTTGGATTAATTCCAGAGTTTGTTGGAAGATTGCCAATGGTAGTTTCTTTAGAATCATTAGATCAAAAAGCATTAATTAATATTTTAAGTCAACCTAAAAATGCATTAGTAAAACAATATAGTAAATTATTTGAAATTGACAATGTTGAATTAGAGTTTACTGATGATGCACTTAAAGCAATTGCTGATGAAGCTATAGCAAGAAAAACAGGAGCTAGAGGTTTAAGAGCAATTGTAGAAGATTTAATGATAGATGTTATGTTTGATGTACCTTCTGATGAAAATATAAGTAAAGTTATTATAACAGAAGAGTCAATTAAGTCTAAAAAATTACCTGAATTAGTAAGATTAGGTGAAAATGAAGTTAGACCTGTTTTAAAATCAAAAAAAACTAAAAAAAGAAAGGGCATGGAAACTGCCTAAATGAATACCTCTAGTTATCTAGGGGTATTTTTTTATTAATAAAATAGAAAATATTATTTGATATCACAATAATTGGAATAATAGATTTGCTAAAAGTTAATAATAAAAATAAAACTTATAAAAAGGTAGGGTAAATATTTATGAGTGAAGTAATAATTATTTTGCAAATGATAATGTTAATTTTATTTATTATCTATTTGTTTAATAATAATAGAGCAATGAATTCTAAGAGTGTGGTTATTGATAAGGAAAATAAAAAGGAAATGGAAAAACTCTTAAAAATGAAAAGAATAAAGCTTACAGAGCCATTAACAGAAAAAAGTAGACCTACTTGCTTTGAGGAAATAATAGGTCAAGAAGATGGAATTAAAGCATTAAAAGCGGCTATTTGTGGACCAAATCCACAACATGTTATAATTTATGGGCCGCCGGGGATTGGAAAAACTGCCGCAGCAAGATTAGTATTAGAAGAGGCTAAAAAAAGGGAAAAGTCACCTTTTGGAAAAGATGCTAAATTTGTAGAAATAGATGCAACAACGATTAGGTTTGATGAAAGAGGTATTGCAGATCCATTAATTGGTTCAGTTCATGATCCAATTTATCAGGGGGCAGGTTCTTTAGGTATAGCTGGAATACCACAACCTAAGGCTGGAGCAGTTACAAAAGCTCATGGAGGTATTTTATTTATTGATGAAATAGGAGAATTACAACCAATAGAAATGAATAAATTGCTTAAAGTGCTAGAGGATAGAAAGGTTTTTTTAGATAGTTCATATTATAGTTCTGAAGATCCTAATATGCCTACTTATATTAAAGAAATATTTGATAACGGATTACCTGCTGATTTTAGACTTATTGGAGCAACAACTAGAAATCCAGATGAAATAATTCCAGCAATTAGATCACGATGTGTAGAAGTATTTTTTAGAGGGTTAAAACCAAATGAAATAAAGGAAATTGCTAAGGAGGCTATTAACAAGGTTGGACTAAAAGCAAGTGATAATGGATTAAATATTATAAGTAGGTTTTGCAGTAATGGAAGAGAGGTAGTTAATTTAATTCAATTATGTTCTGGAATAGCAATTAATGAAGAAAGGAACTATATTACAGAAGAAGATATTAAATGGGTAATAGAAAATGGGCAATATACAGAAGTAGAAGAAAAGAAAGTATCAAAAAAACCTATAGTAGGAGTTGTAAATGGGTTAGCTGTGTATGGTGCCAATTTAGGTATTCTTATGGAAATTGAAGTAACTGCAAGAAAAATAAAAGGAAGAAAAGGTGAACTTAAGGTTTCTGGAATAGTAGAAGAAGAAGAATTTTCAATGAATAATAAAAAAATAAAAAGAAAAAGTACAGCTTTTTCATCAATACAAAATGTATTAACAGCATTAAATAATATATATAATTTAAAATGTGATGAATATGATATACATATAAATATACCTGGTGGAATACCAGTAGATGGTCCATCAGCTGGTATTGCAATTGCAACTGCAATATATAGTGCTATATTGAATAAACCAGTAAATAATAAAATTGCAATGACAGGTGAAATTAGTCTTTTAGGTATGGTTGGAGTTATTGGAGGAGTCAATGCAAAAATATTAGCAGCTAAAAGTGCTGGAGCAAATAAGGTAATAATTCCAAGTGGAAATTGGAATGAAAATTTTTTAAATTATAAGGGGATAAAAGTGATTCCTGTAAGCAATATTAAAGAAGTATTCAATTTAAGTATTTTAAATATAGAAAAAAGTGACATAAATATACTTTCAGCTAAAACTAATAAAAAATAAATTAAAGCGACAAATACTTTTTAGTAAGTATTTGTCGTTTATTATATGTAGAAAATTTTGCTGGAAAGTGATAAGCTTATATTATATACATCATAAAGTTGAAATAAATCGATTTTATGTGTATAATCTAAAAAGTTAGTTAGAATAATTTAAGGTGATTAGAATGGAGGGGGAAAATGAATAGTGAATCAATTTTATTACCAGTAATACCGTTAAGAGGGATTACTATTTTTCCCAATATGATTATACATTTTGATATTGGAAGAGAAAAATCAGTTGCATCTCTTGAACAAGCTATGTTGAAAGATGGAAATATATTTTTAGTAACTCAAAAAGATCCAAATCTTGAACTTCCTGAAGATAAAAATGATATATATAGTATAGGTACTATATGTAAAATAAAACAAATACTTAAGCTTCCAAAAGGAGGAGCTACAAGAGTATTAGTAGAAGGAATAGAAAGAGCTGAAGTTATAGACTTTATAGTTAATGAAACTTTTCTTGAATGTAATGTTAAAAAGATATTAGATAAGGAATCTGATGTTGAAGATAAGGAAGATACAGCTTTTAAAAATCAATTAATAAAGGCATTTGATGAATATATATATGCTACAGAATGTGATGAAAGTAAAGTATCAAGCTTAATTGATCAAGAAAATAATTTAAGTAAGATATCAGATTTAGTAGCTGCTTACATGCAATTAAGTGATGAAAAAAAGCAAATTATATTAGAAACTATAGATGTTCATGAAAGAATAGAAAAGCTATTAATATTTATAGAAGAAGAAATTCAAATAGTTCAAATAGAAAAAGAAATAAGTAATAAGGTTAAAACAAAAATAGATAAAAGTAATAAAGAGTATTTTTTAAGAGAACAAATTAAAGCTATTCAACAAGAACTTGGCGAAGATGAACAAGCTAGAGAAGTCAGTAAATATGTAAGTTATCTTAGAAAATCTAAATTATCTAAACAAGTAAAAGAAAAAGCACAGTATGAAATAGATAGATTATTAAAGGCTAATTCTGGAGATGCTAATTATATTAGAAATTACCTTGATTGGTTAATAGCTTTACCATGGGGAAAAGCTACAAAAGATTCTTTTGATATAGATAAGGTTTCAAAGGTATTAGATGATGAACATTATGGATTACAAGAAGTAAAGGAAAGAATTTTAGAGTATTTAGCTGTTAAGCAATATACAAAATCACTAAAGGGACCAATACTTTGTTTAGTAGGGCCTCCAGGTGTAGGTAAGAGTTCTATAGCTGAATCAATTGCAGATTCATTAAATAGAAAGTTTGTTAGAATTTCATTAGGTGGAATTAAGGATGAAGCTGAAATAAGAGGTCATAGAAGAACTTATATTGGTGCTATGCCAGGAAGAATAATTTATGCATTAAAGGAAGCTAAAGTAAATAATCCATTAATCTTATTAGATGAAATTGATAAATTAAGCAATGATTATAAAGGAAATCCAGCAGATGCGTTACTAGAAGTTTTAGATCCCAATCAAAATAAAACATTTAGGGATAGCTTTATGGAAGTTGATATTGATTTATCAAATATTTTATTTGTTACTACAGCAAATTCTCTAGAAACTATTCCAAGAGCACTTTTAGACAGAATGGAAATAATAGAGGTTTCAGGATATACTTATGAAGAAAAGTTTAATATTGCAAAGAAGCATTTATTAAAAAGAGTAATGAAAGAATGCAATGTTGATGAAAGTAAGATTAAAATATCTGATAATGCAATTAAAGAAATTATTAATGGTTATACTAGAGAATCTGGAGTAAGATCATTAGAAAGAGAAATTAACAAAGTTGTTAGAAAAAGTATAATTGAGTTAATTAAGTCTAAAAAGGAAAGCATTAAAATTTCTTCAAATAATTTAGAAAAATATCTAGGACCTATAATTTATGAATTTGAAAATAAAGAAAAAGAAGATAAAGTTGGAGTTGTTACAGGATTAGCATGGACAGCATATGGTGGAGATACTTTACCAGTAGAAGTTGCAGTTATGAAAGGAAATGGAAAACTTGAATTGACAGGTCAATTAGGAGATGTTATGCAAGAATCCGCTAAAACAGCTTATAGCTATGTAAGAGCAAATAGTGATAAATATAATATATCAGAAGAGTTTTATAAGAAATATGATATTCATATTCATGTTCCAGAAGGTGCTGTTCCTAAAGATGGTCCATCTGCTGGAGTTACTATGGTTACAGCATTAGTATCTGCATTATCTAATAAAAAGGTAAAGGGTAATGTTGCAATGACTGGTGAGGTAACATTAACAGGAAGAGTATTACCTATAGGTGGTGTTAAAGAAAAATGTTTGGCAGCACATAGAATAGGAATAGATACAATAATTTTACCAAAAGAAAATAAAAAAAATGTAAATGAAATACCACCTTCAATTAAGAGCAAATTAAATTTAATATTTGCAGATAAAGTAGAAGAGGTATTACAAAATGCATTAATCGGAGTTGATATTAGTGATAATTAAAAATTCAGAGTTTATTATATCTGCTGTCAAAAGACATCAATATCCTATAGATGGTAGAAATGAAATTGCCTTTGTTGGAAGATCTAATGTAGGTAAAAGTTCTATAATAAATGCTTTAACAAACAGAAGAAAGCTTGCTAAGGTTTCTCAAACACCTGGTAAGACTAGATTAATTAACTTTTTCTTAATAAATAATGATTTTTACTTAGTTGATTTACCTGGATATGGATATGCAAAGGTATCTAAGAAGGAAAAAGAAAGCTGGGGAAAAACAATTGAAACTTATTTAACAGATAGGGATGAATTGAAAAGAGTAATTTTACTTGTTGATTCAAGACATAAGCCTACAGCAGATGACATTATGATGTATGAATGGATAAAACACTTTGATTATGATTGTATAGTTATAGCAACAAAAAGTGATAAATTATCTAATAATGAATTAGGAAAAAGCAGAAAATTAATTAAAGAAACACTTGGTCTTGGAAGTACAGATAAGTTTTATTTCTTTTCATCTTTAAATAAAAAAGGAAAAGATGAGTTAATAGATAATATATTTGAAGATTTATCAGAAGAAGCTAAGTAGAATTAAAAAAATGGGGCTATCGCACTAAAAATTTTATACACAATATATTGTAGTATTTATTCTT
>ERZ773138.2926-NODE-2926-length-11842-cov-4.275049_pt1 | contig 11842 bp, 9 predicted proteins | sample MGYA00511114_ERZ773138 | MGnify/ENA primary metagenome ERZ773138 (study PRJEB29015, sample SAMEA2737805) | human gut metagenome | biome: human gut; feature: human-associated habitat; material: faeces | place: China | collected 2012 ...
CAGGGCGGGGGAGAGGTAGTTGTAATTGGAGAGTCCGCAACCGTCCGCAATCTTATACTCTTTCGGGTTGTGTCCCAGCTGGCGGATGAGCTGCATGATCTCGACGATTCCGTCTTCGGCAGCCACCTGCTTCTTCCCTGTCGCCTGCGCGCCAAGGCGGCAGAGGAATGCTTTGGAGACAGGGCGGAATGTAATTATGATCTGCAGGAAACAGAGGGCAATGATTATATGTATAATACAGTTCTGCTACTGATATTGGTAGTTTCTATGGTGGCAGCGTTTAACTTCTGTGCATTATATCATTACATTGTGACCACTAGACAGCGGACGCTGAAGATTTTCCGGATATGCGGTCTGAGCCATAGTAAGAGTGTCCGGCTGTATCTGGGAGAATGTTCGGTTTTGTCGGCAGGAACTTATCTGGTGACACTGCTTCTGTTCCGTTATCTTCTGATGCCGTTTCTGGCTGGCAGGTGGAATGTATTTGATTTCCATTTTCCGGTCCGGGTATATGGAATGTTATTTCTGGTCTTTTTTGTGTCCTCCTTTGTGCTTCAGTTCGTGATGATCCACTGGACATTGAAAAAGAAAATGATCCGCTAGTACAATGAAAATGAAAGTAATGATTCATGATCTGTTGTACCGAAAGGAGGAAAATGTATGACATGGAAATATGCAGTGCGTGAGTGCAGAATGCACATTGTAATGTCGGTTCTGTGCCTGATACAGGCGGTGTTTTTATTTGCCATTGTGACAGGACTTTTGTCTATTTTTATGATACGTTACGAGAAATATCAGCCGGTGCAGAAGCTTGTAGAGCAGAAAGGATTTATTTGTAATTTATTAGGCAGTCATTATATAGAGGGAGAACACGAAGAAAAAATGGTGGAAACCTCTCAGGCATATAAGGCAATGCTGAAGGATGCAGAGGTTTGCGGACAGTATGATGTGAACGCTTTTGTCGAAGAGACACAGGAGGTTGCGGACGCAAGGAAAGAAGGCTCTTTCCATAAAAATGTCCGGGCTTATGATGACGGCTGGATCAGCGGATATGCTCCGAAGCTACAGTCGGGTAGCTGGCTTAAGACAGGGAATCAGGAAGGAAAGTATCTGGAGGCAGTGGTGCTGCAGAACCGGGAAAGATATAAAACAGGGGATGTGGTATATGTGGATACCAACTCGGAAACGGAGCTTAAGACAAAGATTCCGGTTAAGATTATCGGTGTGATCGACCGGAATGCAGATATTATTTTTGAGTCCAATAAAGAGGGGGCCGCAGACTATCATATTCTTTTCAGCAATATGGTTAAGCAGTCGGAGGATGTGGAAAAGCTGGATTATATTACAGGGGAAAGTATCTTTCCGCCAATAACCTTTTTTGTTTCCAAAAAGAATCTGGACCGGGTGCAGGAGCAGTATGTGGATCAGGAAGCAGAAGAAAATTTATCGGAAAACAACAATGATGTATTAAATACAGACAAGGAAATCTTTTTTACAAGCTTGTCAGGTCTGGCACTGATCACCATGGATAAAAAATGCTCAGATAAGCTGTACGCATACAATAAGAACCGGGTGGCTCAGATCTCTGACTTTGAGTTTCTGCATGATCTTGATTACATCAAAAAGAATACCTGGCAGAATATTATGGCAGATATTTCCGATCTGATCCCCGCCGGTGTGGGAATGATCCTTTTTACGGTTATTTCCTTTGTGACACTTTCCACGCTGATGTATCAGAAAAACATGAAGAAATATTCGATTTATTATGTGCAGGGACTGACCTGGAAGCGGATCTTCCGGATCCATATCCTGTATATATCGCTGATCATTCTGACAGCACTGGTGCTTGGCATTCTGCTGATCCTTGTGGCAGGGCACTTCGGCATTTGGAGCGGACTGGCAGTGCAGCTTGGCGGCGTGCAGATTGCAGGCTGTCTGATCATTACGGTTCTGCTTCTGGTATCTTCTGCGTTAATGTGTCTTTCCTTGGTAAAGGGAAGATCGGCAAAGGAGATTTTACAGGAGTAGTTTGAAGGTTTCATATGACGGTTTTGAACCATGAGCCAAAGCTTGAAAGGGGGAGAAATATGATCTGTTTGAAAAATATCGTAAAAACATACAATAAGGGAAAAAGCAATGCCTATGAGGCACTTCATGGGATCTCCATGGAGATTCAGGACGGGGAGATGACAGCGGTGATCGGAACCTCAGGAGCCGGAAAGTCTACGCTGCTTCATATTCTTGCCTGCATTGACGGGTATGATTCCGGAGAATATACCATTGACGGAGAAGAAGTTGGTAAGATCTCCGAAAAGCAGATGGCGCAGGTTCGCAATGAAAAGATCGGCATGGTAATGCAGGACTTTGCACTGGTGGATGGGTTTACGGCACTGGACAATGTGTTGATCCCGTTAGATTTCGCGGGAGGAAAGCAGCGGCTCCGCAAGAAAGAGCGCAGGGAAAAAGCGTTAAAGATGCTTGATATGGTAGGGATGAAGGAATTTGCCGGAAAACCGGTCAATAACCTGTCGGGTGGACAGAAGCAGCGTGTGGCGATCGCCCGTGCCATTGCAAATGATCCGTCTATCATACTGGCAGATGAGCCGACGGGAGCATTAGATTCTGCCACGACGGAGGAGATCATGAAGGTATTCCGTGATCTTAATGAGCAGGGAAGAACGATCGTTATCGTGACGCATGATCCTGCTGTGGCAGAGCAGTGCGACAGAGTGATCCGGATCGAGGATGGACGGATCGAGGAGTAAAATGAGGTTGCCGCATCATTTTTCTTTGATAAAGTAAGTGGCATTCCTCCATACATTGCATATTCTTCATAAGCCTCTGATTTGTCACCACCGACAAAGATGTAATACTCTTTAAAGGAAAGCGGATATACTCTTACTTCATCCCCTCGTCCTCGAAATGCGGTCAGTACGTCCTTTGTGAGAAGCTTTGAGTTACTACCCGTCACATAAATATCAACATTACGAAGCCTTAAAAGTCCATTGAGTACATTATACAATTTGACTTCATCCAGGTTTTTCAATTCTTTATTTGAGATGGCATACTGAACTTCGTTAATGAAAATATAGTTCATTTTATGGTCAACGATTTTTGAACGGATATATTTTGACAGTTCTGCCAGATCACGGTATTGCGTAAACATATCGTCATCAAGAGGAATTTGAAGGATCGGCTCTTCATTAATATTTAAAATTTAGGGGTATTGTTCTCTGACTTTTAAATGAAAAGACAGCTTGTGCGCCGGTTTTATAAAAACTTCAACATCACATGCAACATTTTGAAAGTAAAAGACACATATCCATAACCGATGTTTACGAAAGTAACAGGAAGGCAGGATATGTGAATGAAAAAATTATCAGGAAAAGAACGGTTTGCTTTGACCGCACGTATTTTGATCGGAATCATTTTATTGTGGATTATTATGAGAAGCGGCATTGTTGGAAGTATTATGTATTGGGCCGGTTTGGAAAAGGGGCATATTAAAATTGATATTCAGGAAGTATACGACATGAAAAAGATGCCCTATGGAGGATATTTTCCGACTCTTCAGGTATCGTCTGCAAAGGGAAAGACAATTTTGGTTACGGCCACCAGGGGGAAGGTGCTCAACGTGACAAAATGTCAGAAGAGAATGCAGGCGACAAAATGTCAGGAGAGAATGCAGGCGGGAGAAAAAATAATGCCGCTTCGTTTCTATGCATTCAGCAATGGAAATGCATCCTTCTGGTGGGGAAGTGACAGTGAAAAATGGTGGAGTAGCAATGATACATATTCTATTTATGTGACCGTACAAAAATATGGTGTTGTTTTGGAGCGGCGTAGATTTTCGGTTAAGAAATATAAGGATAAAATATATCTGGTCAAGGGGAAAAATGTCACAAAAACAGAAGAAACCGGAGCATTGATCGTTGACAGGCGGAAGGATGTGCAGCGGATAACAGGTACTTACGGAGGGGAAACGTGGAAAACAATAAAGCTTGATTTTAATCAGTTAAAAAGAAACGCAGCTCCTGATTTTGAAATTGCCGGAGGGGCATTTCGAAATTGCTATGAGTTGAAGAATATTGTAATAGAAAACTGGGATGATGAAATTCCCCTTTCGATTAATGAAAAAGCATTTCGAAATTGTTCCGATGATCTGACGGTATATTGCCCAAAGCAGACGAAGCTGCAAAAAAGACTTCAAGAGCTGGGCATTTATTGGAAAGAATATCGGAAAGAAGATTGGGAAAAGATACAGGGTTCCCCATATGTCCTGATGAGTACGGTATATGAGGTATATAATCACGGAACATTAGGGACGGAGGTAAAACTGCCGGCAGTTACGAAGAAGGTCGAGGAGGGGGCATTTTCGGACTGCAGCAATAGTATCAAAATAATTCATTGAAACGACCGTATAAATAGATTATATTATTAATATAGAAACTGATGTATTGCATAATATTATCGGAGGTCAGGATGGAGAGAAAAAAAGGAAAAGGAATAGCTGCAATTTGTATCGCAGTGGCGGCAGTAATATGTGTTTATAATGGTGTGAGTTATTTTCAGAAAAAACAGTGCGCAGACAATCCTTATAAGGAATATGCGGCAAAGGAAAAAAGCCGGAAAGCGGGGAGTTTTGAATACACATACAGAACCAGCGCAGAGGGGGTGTGGATTACAAAGATCACTCCATCTGATGAAGATATTTCCGTATTAAAAATTCCTTCAAAACTGGCAGGAAAAAAGGTGGTCCGGCTGGGAAACGGCAATGGTAATTTTAAACAGGAAGATACCTCGGACACTATGTGGGAAGCAGAAAACTGGAGCAATATATTTGGCGAGAAATGTTCTGAGGATTCCACCGTGGAGAATATCATAATTGAGCCCAAAGATGTGTATGACCGGGTGGCACAGATTAAGGAAATAGATGTTCCGGATACGGTTCAGTGGATTGATCTGGGATTGTTTGCATATGTGCAAAACGGAAAGGTGCTTCGTTTGCCGGCAGGTCTTAAAACAAAGCTGGAGGATGCGGACTTAACCGGAGTGACATGGAAGGAGGTTTCCTTTTCGGGAGAAAATAAAAACTATAAGATTGTAGATGGATTTCTGTGTTCCCAGGATGGGAAAACAGTATACGGACTTTTGGAGGAAAGAGAAAAGACCACTATTCCGGACGGAACAGAAACTATCTCCAAAAAGGGAGATTACTTTGGAACAAAGGAAATGCAGATTCCGGCAAGTGTTACGAAGATTGAAGCAGCAGGTAAATATGGGAATCATAACTTTACGGAAGCCAGCGTGCGGATTGCAAAGGATAATCCGAAATATGCAGAGAAAAACGGTTCGATCTATGATAAAAATTCAGGCGAACTGGTGGCTGCGTATATTGACAATGGCGTGATCAATATACCGGATACCGTCAAAAGGATTTTTTGTCCGTGGTATATTGGTGACACAACGACTTTTCGGAGAATGGTAATTCCAAAGAGCGTGACATTTATGCATACGAAAAGCGGTAATGATGTACGGAATAATCCAGCCGGACATACCGGTACAACATATGTCTTTGAGGGCAGAACGCCGTTACATCTGGTATCGGGAGTTTGTCTGTTTGAGGAGAAAGATACGATTGTTGTTCCGAAAGGATGTAAGAAAGAGTATCAGGAAAAATGGAGAGGTAATATCAGCAGGCTACATCATAAAATTTCGTGGGAAGAAAAATAAAATTTTGTAATAATAAGGAGGACAATATGAGATCAAAATTAATGGGGACTATGGCAGCACTATCTCTTGCCGTGCTATTGACTGCATGCGGAAACAACGGTCAGGATGCAGGATCGTCCAAAAAGGAGCCGGTACAAACAACAGAATCTGCAGATAAGACAGCAGAGCAGTCCGGAGATGAAATTGCAGACCTGCTTGGAAAGACATTGATTCCGGACGGGGAGAGAGATTATTATCAGAATTATTTCACAAAGAAATATGACAAGGTACGAAGGGATGATATTTCGGATTGGAAGGATTCTGACGGAAATTGGTGTTATCCGAAGGGATATGAGATTCAGTGGATGCCATCCGATGACGAATTGATGGCGTCACAGCAGTTTCCACAGGAATTGTTGGAGGACATGAGTACCGGGGAGTTGTATCAGTTTATCCGGAAAGCTCATGGTTTTTGGGCACAGTCTGCATTTGACAATTATGCTCAGATGTTAAGCTACTATTATTGTCGTTATAATTTTATTGCAGAGCTTATGAGGAGACAGGACTGTGCAGAGGTAATTCATACATATTATGAAAAGACTTCGGAGGACGATAAGAAGCAGTATTCCAAGATGGCTTCCCGTCAATTTTCCGACGGGAAAAAGCTGGAGAAGCAGGAGCAGTTTCAGTTATTGGAGGGGTTGGAGTGGTTCTTTCAGTATAAGGAGGGAAAGTCTGTGCCGGATGACCTTACATTTGGAATGCAGTTGATTTCGACAAGTAAGTAATACAATCAGAAGAATGTGTGGGATATAGCGGCATGGATAGATCGTTATGGGAGTATCGCATTCCCTTTCTATTGCATTTTTCCCATATCATTTTTCTTTGATAAAGTAAGTGGCATTCCTCCATACATTGCATATTCTTCATAAGCCTCTGATTTGTCACCGCCAACAAAGTTGTAATACTCTTTAAAGGAAAGCGGATATATTTTGACAGCTCTGCCGGATCACGGTATTGCGTAAACATATCGTCATCAAGAGGAATTTAAAGGATCTGATCTTCATTAATTCCCTGTGAAATTAGATAATCATGATAGAGATAGAATAGTAAATAGCTTTTGCCATATCTTTTGATACCGGTTATCACCTTAATGAGACCGTTCTCTTTTTTGTCGATCAATCTTTGTAAATAAGTGTCTCTTTTTATCTCGTTCATGATTTAACTGCTTTTCGTTTAAAACTTAGGGGCATTTTCTCCTGACTTTTAAATGAAAAGACAGATTGTGTGCCGGTTTTATAAAAAATTCAACATCACATGCAACATTTTGAAAACAAAAGACACATATCCATGTGTGAAGTGCAAGGTGGTGGCATTGTAAAAAATCTGTTTTTTGCAACATTTGAGGTAAAACGGTGTCTATATAAGTAGGGGGGATTAGATGAAGAGAGATTGTCTATTTATATGTAAGCGGAGAACTTTTGCTGCTTTGTTTATAGTAATCGTGATGTGTGCTGCCAGTATACATGTGATGGCAAATAACAGTGTCAAAGCGGAAGAAACTGTAGATGAGCCTGTCAGAGAAGAAACGGTGAGAGAACTTCAAAAGCTGGAAGGGAAGCTGACAGTAAAGAACGAAGCTGCCGAGAGAGCCGGGTTGCAGGAAGCTGTAGAGGAGCAGGCGGCCGGAAAGAAAAACAGCGTTTCTTTACAGGAGGCATATCGGGTGAAATTATTGAAGAATTTCTGGCTGACCGGGTATCTGGAGGGCGGAGAGCTGGCAGATCATGTATCCGGCAAGATTCAATGGAAGGTACCGTATCAACAGCATAATGGGGAAGCCGGGATTATGACATTTGCTCTTCGGGAGCATGCTTATGTCCGGCTGGGGGAATCCTCCGGGGAGAAGCAGGAACAAATACCGGCACCGAAAAAGGAGATCGCCCGGATCATTGCAAAGGCTGGGATTACATCGGAGGATATTGATAAAGCAGAGTATTATTATTCTCAAATGTACAGTCTGGTTCTTATTGATATAAAAACACAAGACAGAGAGTTTGTTATTCCATATGCGGAATTCCCGGAAAAAATGAAGCCGGCAGATCAGGGAGAGCAGATCCTGAATGGGCAGATATATGAGATTTCCGACTTTATGAATGAAATGAATCAGATTTTTGATGAGAAATATTTACAGGACCATCCGGAGGAAGTAACAGGGATGTATTATCGGAGGGATACGATGGCAAAAAAGAAATGGGTTATAGTAGGAATTTTTGGAGTGATTGTTTTATTTTTTGTGGTAAATACCATGACCATGAAAGGATATTGCTACACTGTCAGCTATCCGGGAGGGGAAATGATTTTCCTGAAGAATGGAAAATGCTATGTTGGTCTTCCCGGTTCGGAGAAACGTTCAAAGCTTACCGGCAGAAGTTATGACGGACGTCCCACAAGTCTTTCGGATGCGGATGAGGTCGAGGATACCTATTCCACATTTCTTGGGACTATTGTCTCGGTGGACAAGGGACGATGGATCGGTGTGCATTGCATCAACCGTTATTTCCTGATACAATGCAGTGGATATGACAAACCGGACAATAAGAAATTTGATTTTTATCAATATATCTTGGGAAAACCGTATTTTGTGTTTAAAAATAATGGAGAGAAGGATGACTATCCACAGGAATTTATTGAGAAATCAAAGGAAAGTAATCTAGGCTTGCCGGTTCAGAAATAAAATAAAAATATGTTTTATAAATTTAGGCTCTGTGGTTTTGTTGACTGCAGAGCTTAGGAAAGGTTCGTATTATGATACAACATCCCATAGCACCGGTTTACGACGAGCATTCTAATATTTTAATTCTGGGAAGCTTTCCCTCTGTGAAATCCAGAGAGCAGGGCTTTTTTTACGGTCATCCACAAAATCGTTTCTGGCGGGTACTCGCTGCGGTGTATGGAAATCAGGTGCCACAGACTGTTGAGGAAAAGAAAGCATTTTTACTGCAGAGTGGTTGTGTGGCGGTCTGGGATGTGATCGCATCCTGTGAAATTCAGGGGTCGGCAGACAGCAGCATTAAGGACGTAGTACCGACAGATCTGAGCGGGATTCTGGCGCAGGCACCGGTTCGTCGGATCTATGTCAACGGGAAAAAGGCGGAGCAGTTGTATCGGAAATATCAGCAAAAACAGACGGGGATCGAGGCGGTCTGCCTGCCATCTACCAGTCCTGCCAATGCCGCCCGGAGCCTTGATCGGCTTGTGGAGGCATGGCAGGTGATACGGGAGTGATTTCTTATTTCGGCGAACAGACTGCTCCGCATCATCTATCTTTTTCCTCTTGACACAGACCTGAGGCAAGTGTATTATAATAGAACAAATGTTCGGAATATATGTTTGAGAGGAGATGATAAAATGATCTTTGCGGAGCATGCGTCTCTGGAGGAGAAGCTGCGGATATTATCTGATGCAGCGAAGTATGATGTCGCCTGTACCTCCAGTGGAGTTTCCCGGAAGGGGAAGGATGGACAGATAGGGAACACCAGTGCGGCGGGAATCTGTCACAGCTTCTCAGCGGATGGGAGATGCATTTCTTTGTTGAAGATTTTATTTACCAATGAATGTATCTATAATTGCAAATATTGTATTAACCGTGTGACGAATGATGTTCCCAGAGCGACGTTTACCCCGGAGGAGGTTTGTGAGCTGACGATGGAGTTTTACCGGAGAAATTATATAGAAGGTCTTTTTCTGAGCTCCGGGATCATACAGTCAGCGGATCATACGATGGAGCTGATCTGTCAGACACTTCACGACCTGCGGACGATTCACCGGTTCCATGGCTATATCCACTGCAAGGCGATACCGGGGGCTTCCCCGGAGCTGGTAGAGCTGGCGGGGTGGTATGCGGATCGTATGAGTGTGAATATGGAGCTTCCTACGGCAGATGGACTGCGTCAGCTTGCTCCCAATAAAGACCGCCGGCAGATCCTGACGCCTATGCGCCAGATTCAGTCAGGTATGGAGGAGAGCAGGCAGGCACTTGGGATGAAGGGGGGGAATCGCAGTGCTTACTGGCATACCAGCCGCAGACTGGGGAGAAGCATGCCGGATGGAATCAGCCGCAGGGAGGACGCACCGAAGCTTGCAGGTCTGCAGGACATATCGGGTGGAGCAGGACAGGGAGAAGGGGCCACAAAGCCGAAGGAGCATGGCATATTGGGTAGAGTAGATTATAGCAGGACTACATCGGAGGCGGCGGGATTGACTGGGACATCCGCCAGAGATTGTCAGACACGGGGGATAGGGAAGCAGGGGGGCTTGCAGAAGGAGCCGGAGGCCCGGCAAGGGCAGAACGACAGTAAAGATATTACCGGAGAGACGGCAGGCCGGCAGAGGGCTGTAACGGATGATCTGTACCTCCCTTCTTCTGTCAAAGCCACAGGACTGACACAGTGGCGGCATTATGATACGAACCGCGGATTTGTACCAGCCGGTCAGAGTACACAGATGATCATTGGTGCCGGAGGAGAGAGTGATTATGAGATCATGTCTGTTTCAGAGGCGCTATATCAGAGATTTGATCTGAAGAGAGTGTTTTATTCTGCTTTTATCAATGTGAATCAGGATGCCTCTCTTCCGGCTTTGGAAAGCGGTCCTCCTCTGCGGCGGGAGCATCGGTTGTATCAGGCAGACTTTTTGCTTCGGTATTATGGCTTTGAGGCCGGGGAGTTATTGTCACCGTCCAGACCTAATTTCAATATATTTCTTGATCCGAAATGCGACTGGGCATTGGGACATATGGAGTCTTTTCCGGTAGAGATTAACACCGCGGATTATAATACGCTGCTGCGGGTGCCGGGAATCGGCGTAAAGTCCGCCAGCCGGATCGTGAAAGCGAGAAGGACAGGTTCCCTGGACTACTCTCATCTTAAAAAAATGGGAGTGGTATTAAAGCGGGCTGTGTATTTTATCACATGCAATGGCAGGATGATGTATGACTTTCTGAAGGTAGACGAGGATTTTATCACGAGACGGCTGGTAGGGGAAGAAAAGGAGCTGCAGAGATATTATCAGCAGAGTCAGATTCATTATCAGCAGTTGTCACTGTTTGATTTTGTGGCAGATGCAAATTAGTGTAGCAGATGTTTGGCTTGATTTATGGATTATGAGATAAGCATTGTATTTAGGAATTTGTATGTTTATATCGTTTGTTGTGGTGCAGATGGCGGAGAAAGGGAGGTTATCAGGGAACAATGAAGGAGACGAGAATATACCGGTGTGACGATACTCCGGAGGCCATCTTTACGGCGGTTTATGATGCGGGCAAATCTGCATATGGCCACGACCATATCCGGCTGGAGGTAAATATGCCGGAGGCAGAACAGAATTACACATTATTTTCTGAGTATGTGGATGTGGTGCCGGATCCGGATAAGATGACGAAGGTGCTTCGTACCGTCCGGCGTCAGATCTCGCAGCAGGCATATGAATATATTATGGTGGCAGCGGGAAGCCGCCAGCCGGATAAGGCAGACGTGATCTATCATTTTATTGTATATGGTTTTGCGCTGGGCAGTAAGGTGACGGAGGCGCTTCACATTCCATGTGTCCAGAGGATATTTGAGATTTACCGTAAAGCAAGGAATGAGGCACACTATTTCCTGGAGTTTATACGGTTTGAGGAAATATCCTGGCAGGACCATCCTGTATTGTATGCGGTGATCGAACCGGAGAATGAGGTCATCGATATGGTTGCAGACCATTTTACAGATCGTCTGAATCCGGAATGGTTCATTGTTTATGATAAAAGTCATGGAAAAGCAGCGTTTCACAATCCCGGCAGAAGATGGTACATGCGCCAGCTGGAGCAGAGGGAACGTCATGTGTTAGATGAGCTGGAGCATAGTGGTGGTCAGGAGTACGCCGATCTGTGGAAGGCATTTTTTGACAGTATTGCAATTAAGGAACGAGAGAATTCAGGTCTGCAAAGAACCAATCTGCCGTTGCATTATCGGAAGCATATGACAGAGTTTCATTAGGAGTTCACAAAATTTTCACAAAAGAATTAGCACTCACCTCTTGATAATGGAAGTCGATTTTTGTCCTGTTTTGTGTATCCCGGAAGTGCCTG
>ERZ773138.2932-NODE-2932-length-11819-cov-3.402159_pt1 | contig 11819 bp, 8 predicted proteins | sample MGYA00511114_ERZ773138 | MGnify/ENA primary metagenome ERZ773138 (study PRJEB29015, sample SAMEA2737805) | human gut metagenome | biome: human gut; feature: human-associated habitat; material: faeces | place: China | collected 2012 ...
CATTAAGAATAAATACTACAATATATTGTGTTGATTTTTATTTTTTAAAACAATAAATTGTGTATAAAAGTTTTAGTGCGACAACCCCTGAATTTATTTTTTAATTACTTTACTTAATTGATTGGTAAAAATGAAAAAATAGAACACAAAGGAAGTGCTATATTTATATTTCCTTCTATTGTATTTTGAAGTTCACCAAATAATATACCATTTGATATATTTCTTACAATAAGTCTATATGATGATATTGTATTATCAGTAACATTAACTTCTATTTGTCGTCCAATATAAGCTGTTAATGCAGTTGCTAAATCACTATTACAACAACAATCTGGTGTAGCTATTGTAGGATTAACTGTAATTTCATTTGGATAAGTCATAAACTTTACATTGCATAAAGATACTGTATAATTTGCATTATTTGAATTTACTGTTACTAAGTCGCTAGTACTAGTATATCCTGTTGGTGTTACATTTCCTTTAATTGTTGTATTAAAACTTGCTAATGCTATTCCTGTTTGACCACGAATCAAGGAAATTACATAATTAGCAGAACTCTTACAACAACATGATTCTCCTGTTGGACCTGTTATTCCAGTTGGTCCTGTTATTCCAGTTGCCCCTGTTACTCCTGTTACTCCTGTTGGACCTGTAACTCCTGTTGGTCCTGTAACTCCAGTTGCCCCTGTTATTCCTGTTACTCCTGTTGGTCCTGTTACTCCAGTTGGCCCTGTTACTCCAGCACCAGTTCCAGTTGCCCCTGTTGGACCTGTTGGACCTGGAGGGCCTGGTATTACTTGATAACAAATAATTCTTCCCCTACAATCTCTAACACATTTACACCATCTATATGAAACTGGATCATAAATCCATTCATAGTTTTGTCCATAATATTCGTCTGCCATTTTTATCCCCCTTAATCTATACTTGTCATAATACTAATATACGCAAAAAAAATTAAAAGGTGTATTTTAAATACTTAATGAAATTTATTTAAATAAGGTAATACATCTTGTGAATATGCTCTTAATACTTCTGCCACACTCCAAGCTTGTGAATAACACCCTCTTCCTGTACATGCAAAATCTCCATCAAATATTTCAGCAATCCCATTAATACATCCATCATTCATAGTATCTTCAAATACCTTGCACATATGGTTTGCTTTTTTTATTGCTAAATCAGAATAATTATTAACCTTACAATAAGCTGTTATAAATCCTCCAATTAAAAATCCCCAAGTAGTTCCCATATGATATGCACAATCTCTATCAAATAATTTTCCTATATACTTACTTTTATACTCTTTATCCATAAAAGAAAGAGACCTTAATCCATAAGTTGCATATAAATGTTTATAAACTGTATTAACTATTTTCTTTTCTTTTTCAATATCTAAAATTGAAAATGGCAATGATACTGCCCAAATTTGATTAGGCCTTATTTTATCATCATTTTCATCTACAACATCATAAAGACATGATTTTTCCTCATTCCAAAATCTTTCATTAAATGATGATTTAACTTTATTAGCAAGATTTTCATATTCAAGGCTATTATCTCCAAATTCTCCTGATAACTCTTCCATTATTTTTAATGCATTATACCATAAAGCATTAATTTCAACTGGTTTTCCATGCCTTGGCGTAACAACATAATCACCAACTCTTACATCCATCCATGTTACTTGATCAAGTCCTCCACCTGCAAAAATCAATCCATCACTATCCATTCCAATTGAAAAGTCTGTTTTAGTTGAATATGCTTTATAAATTTCTTTTAATTTAGGATAAATTTTTTCTTCAATAAATTTATAATCTCTTTCACCTCCTGTATATTTTAAATATTTATATGTTGCTTGAAAATACCAAAGAGAAGCATCTACTGTGTTATATCCAGGCTCAGTATTTTCATCTGGAAATACATTTGGAACTAAACCATTTTTAATGTATTTTGCAAAGGATTCTAAAATTTCTCTTGCATCATTAAACCTTTTTGTAACTAAAGTAAGTCCTTCAAATGCAATCATTGTATCCCTTCCCCAGTCTGTAAACCAAGGAAGTCCTGCTAATACAGTTTTTAATCCTGTACTTTCTCTATTTACAATAAAGTGATCTCCTGCCTTAACTAAGTTATTTGCAAATTCGTCATTTAAATTAGCATTTCTAACTAAACTTTCAGCTCTTTCTTTATATTCATTTACTATTTCAAATCCGCTTTTATCATCTAATCCTTCAATTGTACATTTAACATAAAATTTCTTTTTTTCAAAGGGATTTAATTTAATATTAACTTCATAAGGTGTATAATGATTATCCACTCCTAAAAAACCTGTTCTATGGTCTATCATATAAAAATGATTTTCTTCTATTAAATAATTTGGAGTTGCCATACTTGTAGGAATTAAACTTCTATCAAAAAATTCACCTTCTGATGTATAAAATTCTATTTTTAAATTCTTATTTTTTTGTGGTATTAAAGTTAAAATATTTTCATTAACACTAACATCAAACTTTAAATCAGCTTTTTCACTTACTTCCCCTGCTTCCCTATAGTTAAATAATGGAATTAAATTTAATTTTGCTTCCTCTATTCCATTTTCAACTTCATAGCATACTACTACTGTATTATGCTCATATTCTACTGCTATAGTCTTTTTCATAGATACATCTTCTATTTGATAATAATATTCCGGAACTGTATCTAAAATAAATTGTTCTAAATATTCTTGCCCATTTTTTGAAGTTCCTATATATTGTTGAGAAGTTAAATCATATTTATTATTTCCAATTATAATTTCTTCTTGAGTTCTAGTTAAAATCATTTTTCTATTAACTGGTGCATTTAAAGATGCAACTAAATATCCATGAAAGGCTTGAGCCCCTCCTCCTGCAACAGTATGATTTGCATATCCACCAATACCATTTCCTATAACCCATGATAATTCATTACCATTTTCAATGTTCTTCCACATTCCTCTTCCATACTTATACATTTCTTCTCCCCCTTCTGTAATTGTTATCACATATATGAAATTATACATAAAACTTTTTATACAAACAATGAAACAAATATGCTACTTTATAAATCAAAAATGCTTTTTTATAATAAAAATAGGAATTATAACTTAAAGTATTTTCTTTAAATTTATAATTCCTAAATTATTTTATTTATGAGCTTCAAAATTTCCTTTGCTAATTGCAATATGCTCTGCAGAAAGATTTGTAACAACTTCATTTAATGTCCAATTAATTGATGTTTGTGTTACTGTAGCTTTCAAAACATTATTTATTTTTAATTTTCTTAGTGTTTCTAAAAATACATTTATTTTTGCTGGTGATAATGCATTAAATATTATGGCTCTTTCTTTTCTTCCATTAGAACAATCTGAATTTATATTATTTTCTAATATATCTTTTACAACAGTATCTGCATTTTTAGGATATAATACTATTTGATCTCTAACCCCTAAAAGCGAAGCATATCCTTTAATTGATTTAAGTTCCTTACCACCTATATTATAAATAATTACACAAGCTCTTCCTTCAACTTGTGAATTATCATTCATATCTAATTTTGTAAATGACATATATAAACCCTCCATTTTAGCTTTAGCTATTCTTATTTAAATTATAACCCAATTATATCATATAATTCATTTCAAAATTATTATTTTCTTATTTCTTTTCTATAAAACATAATTGAAAATTAAATTTTCATTAGTCATTTTTCATGAAATAAATTTAAAAATTATCACTTACTAATTTAAATTTATTTTCCACCTATCTTTTTATATAATTCATCTTTATTTATAGATTTTTTAATAAATTTTCTTTCTCCTATACAATTCATAATATTAGACCATATACTATATTCTTCAAATGGATTATTACCTGCATTAGCTTTTAACCATAAATTAAGAGTGTTTGGAACATTACCACCCACCGATAATAAATTACCATTTTTATCACCAAGTATACACCTGCCTAAAAGCCTTATAGATTCTAAATCTAAAATAGAATTTGATTTTTTGTTCCTTTTCATTTCATAAGGAAGTAATCCTTTAATTTTATTAGGCACTCCAATAAGCTCTTTTCCCTCCTTAGCTGAATACCACCAACCTCCAATTAGTGCACCATATCTATGTTTTGTTGAAACAAAATAACTATCTATTGTAATTCCGTTATGAGTTAAACCATTATAATGCAAAAAACATATTATATTATATAAACTACTTAATAACCAACTTGCTGTATTAACAGATAACTTACCATTACAATAAGATAATAAATCTCTTAATAAAATTAAATCTTCCTCTTTTTTAAAAACAATTCCTACTTGTCCAATAGTTGTTTTAAAGCTTGTCTCTAGTTTAGGAAAATATCTATTAAATTCTTTTTTCATATCTTCATTTGCATATTTTAAGCTACCTATTTGCTTTAATGCATTTAATGCAAATTTTTCATATTCTTTATTAAACAAATATAAAATTTTGTCATCTCCTATATACATTTTTCCCAAATCAAAATTGTGACTTATTCTAAATTTTATTATATAGTACTTTCCATCATCTTTTTTAATTTTATCAATATTAATAATTTGCCCTCACCAACCTATAAGTTTATTACTTTCATAACTTATATTTATGAATTTAACAAATTTGTTATGTAATTTTCTAAAAAAATATTTTCAAATATTTTCCAATTTGTTATAATATAATATAGTTTATAGTATTTTTAATAATATATATGGATTGGAGTGTTTTTTATGCATGATGAGCTTAAATTTAAAATATATAATAAAATTTCAAAAAAGTGCTTTAAAGTTACTAGGATTGATTATATAGAAAAGCAAGTTTATTATTATGATAAGGATGAAGAAGAAACTATTTCTTTTAATGATTGTCAATTATTAATGCCTACTGGAATTTATGATTCTTCAAATCGTGAAATTTATGAAGGTGATGTAATAATTTATCAAGAAAATAGTTTTACTTATAAAAAAACTTCACAAGTTATTTATGAAAATGGATGTTTTATTGCAAAACAAATTTTATCTGGAAACATAGAACAAATTGCTTTTGATGAAAATATGTATATTGATAAATTTAAAGACCTTTTATACTTAACAACCTTTGCTAATCATAAACCTGTTAAAATAATAGGAAATATTTTCACTTATAAGCTTAGTAAAAATAATAGCAAAATTAAAATTTCTGCTAAAATATGAAAATCTTTCTTACACTTTTCTTAATTCATTTTTTACTTTATTAAACTTATTTCTCATAAAAAAGGGGATGTCGCACTAAAAATTTTATACACAATATATTATTTAAAAAAATAAAAATTAATACAATATATTGTAGTATTTATTCTTAATGCCACATCCCCATTTTATTAAACTTCCATTATTATTGGTACTATTATAGGCTTTCTTTTTGTTTTGCTATATATAAATGAACCTATATCATTTCTTATATTATTTTTTATTTCAGACCACTTAAATATATTATTATCTATAGATTTTTGTATACTTTCATATGAAATTTCTTTTATTTCATTCACTAATGCTTCTGATTCTCTGACATATACAAACCCTCTAGTTATTATATCAGGTCCACCAACAATTGTATGACTTTCTCTTTCAATTGCAACAATAACATTTATTATACCATCTTTAGATAAATTCCTTCTATCTTTTAATACTATATTTCCAACATCACCAATTCCACTACCATCTACTAATACATTGCCTGCTTGAACTTTATTAATAATAGCTGCCGATTTTCTATTTAAACTTAAAACATCACCATTTTCTAATATAAATGATTTTCCTTTTTCTAATCCTACTTCTTCAGCTATTAAAATATGCTTTCTTAAATGCTTATATTCACCATGAACTGGAACAAAATATTTTGGTTTTAACATAGAATGTATAAGCTTCAATTCTTGTTCACAAGCATGACCTGAAACATGTATTTCCTCAATTGACTTATAAATAACTTCTGCTCCCTTATGAGTTAATTCATTTATAACTTTTGATACAGCCTTTTCATTACCTGGTATTGGACTTGCAGAAATAATAATCATATCATCTTTTTCAATTTGTATACTCTTATGAGTAGATGATGCAATTCTAGTAAGAGCAGACATTGGCTCTCCTTGACTTCCCGTAGTTACAATTGTTATTTGATTATTGTTATAAAGCTTTAAATCTTTTAAATCAATTAATAATCCTTCTGGCATATCTAAATAACCAAGTTTACCTGCAACTTCTGAAATTTTCTCCATACTTCTTCCACTAAAAGCAATTTTTCTACCATATTTAATTGATGAATTAATTATTTGTTGTAATCTATGAATATTTGATGCAAATGTAGCAACTATTATCCTTCCCTTACCTTTAGAAAATAAATTATCTAATTTTTCTCCAACACTTTTTTCTGACATAGTATATCCTGGATGACAAGCATTGGTACTATCTGCCATAAGTAATAAAACACCCTGCTTACCAAGCTTAGCAAATCTTTGTAAATCTATTACCTTTCCATCAACTGGAGTAAAATCCACCTTAAAATCTCCAGTATGAACAACTATTCCAATAGGTGTATGAATTGCTAATGCACAACTGTCGGCTATACTATGGTTAGTCCTTATAAATTCTACCTTTAATTTATCTAATTTTACTACATCTTCTTGCTTTACAATATTTATACTTACCTTATCAAGCATTTTATGTTCTTCTAATTTACTTTCAATTAATCCTGCTGTTAATTGAGTTGCAAATATAGGAACATTAACTTGCTTTAAAATATATGGTATTGCCCCTATATGGTCCTCATGTCCATGTGTTATAAAAAATCCTTTTACTCTATCAATGTTTTCAACTAAATAACTTACATCAGGAATTACTATATCTATCCCATACATTTCTGTGTCAGGAAAAGTCATTCCACAATCTATTACAATTATCTCATCACCATATTCTATTACTGTTATATTTTTACCAACTTCCCCAAGTCCACCTAATGGTATGACCTTTATCTTCTTCTTGCTTTCCATCTAAATCCTCCATATTTTATCTATATTTACTGTAATTATTTACACAAAAATAAAAGCTGTTTTTTAATCAACTTTTCTTTATATTGATATTTTTTTATAAATTAATACGTCAAATTCACTTAATTAACAAAAATACTTTAAAAGCTATTTCCTTAACATTGCATTTACAAAGCTTAACATCTGACTATGTTAATTTATTACTTGTTTAATGTTGCTAAGATGTACTTAAATATAATTTCCACGTCCTAATTATAAAATAAATTAAATAAATACATTTAAAAACTACTAACTATATTCATTTAATTTATTTCATGTTATAAGTCATTATATCGAATTTGCCACTTTTTTTCAACTAAATTTATATTTCTCCAAAGTGCAAATCTAAAAAATAATAATATTTTTATGAGGCTGTGGCACTAAAAATTTTATACACAATATATTGTTTTAAAAAATAAAAATAAACACAATATATTGTAGTATTTATTCTTAATGCCACATCCCCAATTACAATATTAACTTATACAAATATAAAAACTAAAATAACTTTCTATAAATTTAAATAGTTTAAATTGAAGTTTATATAAGTTCTAAAAGTTTTAAAACATGTTTTGCTATATTTCTTTCTTTACCTTTATAAGGATAAGAGTGAATGTGAATTGCTGGATTAAAGTTTAATTCTATTATTGCATAATTAGTATTTTCATCACTATAATCTTCAAGCATCATATCAACACCACAAATCTTTGCTCCTGCTGCCCTTGCTGCATTAACTGCAATTTCCTTAAACTTTTGTGGAATATCATCTGTATAATCCACACTATCTCCACCTGTACTTATATTAGAATTTTCCCTTAAATACACTATTTCATCTTTTTTAGGTATATAATTAAAATCCTTTCCTTGTTGCTTTAAGAATAAGGCTGCATTTTCTTCTAATCTTATTTTTTCTAAAGGTGTTACATATCCCTTTCCTCTTAATGAATCTTGATTTTTAATTTCTACAAGTTCACTTATAGTCTTTTCACCATCACCAATAACATTAGCAGGAACTCTATGAAGTATTCCTACAACTTCATCATCAATAACTAAAAATCTATATTCTTTTCCCTTTATAAATTCTTCAATTAAAACAGTATTATCATTTTTAAAAGCAATTTCAAAGGCATGAATTATATCTTCTAAGATTGCACCATTAGGAAAAATATTAATTCCAATTCCAAAATTAGTACTCTTAGGCTTTATAACAACTGGCTTATTTATGTAATTTCCCGCTTTTAACTTTGCCTCTTCAATACTATTAAATTCATCACCTTCTGGAACCTTAACACCTTTTTGTGCTAACACTTTTTTAGTTACAGTTTTATTTTCCATTATTAATACAGAAACATAAGTATCTTTTGATGTTTTAGTAGCTTGTTTTACATACTCAATTTTTTCATTTTTCTTTAAGGATATAAAATTCTCACTTCTATCTACTAAATTTACAGTAATACCTCTTTTAATAGATTCCTTCATTAAAATTTGAGTAGATAATTCTAAATCTTCATACCCCTCTAATTTAAATCTATTATTATATGCTTCTTTCTTATATTTTTTTGCTAAATTTAAAAATGTATCAACATATCCATTTTCTCTTATTAACTCTGAAACCTTATAAGCATAAGTTAATTTGCTATCATTAAACTTATCTATCATTCTATTTATAACATCTTCATAATTTAAATTAAGCTCATTATTAATTGCCTTTATTTCATTTAATATTTCTAATCCATATTCAACCTTATCAATTGCTTTTCCATCCTTACTTAATTCAATATCATTAAGTCCTGAAACTGCAACTAACTGCTGGTTTTCTAATGCTTCTTCTTGCCACTTTTCAAAAGTACTTTCTTCTTTCAATAATAAATATACATTAAATATTTCCAAGAATTTTAAATCTTCTAAGCTTATTCCACCCTTTTCAAATGGATTAATATCAATTGTTCTATATTCTAAATACTTAATTCCATCATTAATTAAAGATTCCATAAAATTATTTGTATCACTAGGTTTTAATCTTACATGACTATAAACTTCCTTATGACTTTCAATAATTTCATCTTTTAAATAACCATTAATACTACCAATATAATCTTCTACAGTTTTATAATTTGGAAATAAATCTACTTTATTTTTATACCCACATTTTCCATTTCTATGTGAAATAGCTCCATTACTGCTATAACCATTTTTAGTTAACTTCATTAATGGACATTTATTTTCAGTGATAAAACTTTCATGAACAATTGGTGCAGCTCCTAAAAGATATACTATAATCCATCTATATCTTAAATAATTTCTTGCTACCTTTAAATAAATGCTATTTTTAAAAATTTTATATGAATCATTCTTATCACTATTTTCATATAATTTCTTTATTATATCTTCATCAAAAGAAAAATTATAATGAATTCCTGAAATTAATTGTTTTTTACCTCCATATTTCTTTAATAATTTTTCTCTATATTCCTGAGCTTCCTTGCTAGAATTTTTAAACTTTGCAACTGGTATCTTATCATCCTCTGGAATAATACATGGCATTGATTCTACCCAAAGATATTCATCTCCTATTTCTGTTGCAACAATATCATAAAGTACTCTTGTAAACTTATATGCTTCTTCAGACTTTTTAAATGCTGGTGTTATAACTTCAACCTGACTTTCTGAAAAATCTGTTGTTATATATGGATTTTCAGATTTATCTCCAAATATCTCTGGATGATCTGTTGTTGCTAAATTTCCACTTTCATCAACTCTTAAAGCTTCTCTTTCAATTCCAAAATTTCCACTTATAATTTCATTTCCAGTAAATAATTCTTTTATTTTATCTAACATTATTTTAATTTCTCCTTACTATGCTTAATGATAAAATTAATTTTTATATTCATCTCTTAGGGAGCTTATTATTATATTTCTCACATTTTCAGCTAAATCTTTTTCTTCATCCTTTGTTATATTTGCAGTTTCTATAGCCTTATGGAAAGTTACAATAACTGTTGAAGGCTTAAACTTATTATTTTTTTCAAATGAAGTAAATGAAGAATCTATAGTAACAGGTACTATAGGAGCCTTTGCTTTTATTGCAAGCTTCATACTTCCCTTTTTAAAAGGTAATGTTTTCCCATCCAAACTTCTAGTTCCCTCTGGAAAAATCATCATTGAATATCCTTCTTTTAAATTTTTAACCCCCTCATTTATCATTCTTACTCCATCTCTAGGGTTTTGCCTATCTAATGCAATACATTTACCTCTTTCCAACCAATAGCTTAAAACAGGCACTTTTAAGACTTCCTTTTTAGATATAAATCCTATATGCCTATCTGCTGAATAAAATATAACTGGAATATCTAATATACTTGTATGATTTCCTACAAATACACAAGCATTCTTGGGTATATTTTCCTTCCCAACAACTTTAATATTCATCCCTATTATATTTATAGTGAACTTTGACCATAAATATATACTCTTAGCTGAATATTCTGTTGCTTCTTCTATACCTTTAGTTTTTTTTATATGTTCATACTTCAATCCTTTTAATCTAGCAAAAATCATATAAAATGAATATTTTATGCCTTTGATTAACAAAATTTCCTTCCTCCTAATGTTTGTTTAATTACTTATCATAATGTCAATTCTATCATAATTATCGTAAATTTTCACATATTAAAAACTAATACTTTCCTATACTAACAACATTGTTCTATAACATATACTAACAACATTGTTCTATAACATATCATAAAGTCATATTACAAAACTTATTTATTGTCCTATTTTGTCCAAGCTTTCTATCAACAACATTTTGATATAACAGATGCTAATACTCTAATACCAAACAACTATCTTCTATCTTAACAACATTCTTCTATAACATAACAATAGGAGCTGAAATGTTCAGCTCCTTATTGTTATAATATTAACTTCTTTCTATCTTAACCTTACTTCCACCCATTCCAGCTTGAGCAGGAGTTACCAATAATTTAACTGGCACCCTATTTTTAATACTTTCAACATGACTTATAATACCAACTTTTAATTTATCATTATGAATTCTTTCAAGAGAGCTCATAACAACTTCTAAAAGATTGTCATCTAAAGTTCCAAACCCTTCATCTAAGAAAAATAACTCAAGTGGTGCTGTCCCCTTAAGCTGAATTTCTGCTGATAAAGCAAGTGCTAATGCAAGTGATGCTAAGAACGTTTCTCCTCCAGATAAAGTAGATGCATCCCTTCCTGCTCCACCATTTTTATAATCCCTAATAATAAATTTTCCATCTTCATCAACTTCTAATCCATAATTTCCATTAGTTACTTCCTTTAATTTTCTGCTTGCTTCTAAAGAAACATATTTCAATCTTGTAGCAGCAACAAATTCAACAAACTTTTTACCCTTAAACAATTTATCCAAATCATTTAACAATGCTAACTTATGATCTAACTTTTCCTTTTCCTTTAGTAAATCCATTTGTTCTAATAATTTTTCTTTTATTAACTTAACCTCTTCTTGAAGCTTAATTTTTACTTCTTCTAATTCCTTAACTTGGCTTTCCTTTTCTTCTTTCTTATTTTGTATTTCAGTCCATTCTTCTTTAGCTAATTTTCTATTATTAATTTTTTGAGAAACACTTTCTATTGCACCTTTAATTTTAGCCAAATCATTATTATAATTATCAACTTCTAATTCTTCACATATTTCTTGTGCTGCATCTAATCTTC
>ERZ773138.2939-NODE-2939-length-11781-cov-3.553130_pt1 | contig 11781 bp, 9 predicted proteins | sample MGYA00511114_ERZ773138 | MGnify/ENA primary metagenome ERZ773138 (study PRJEB29015, sample SAMEA2737805) | human gut metagenome | biome: human gut; feature: human-associated habitat; material: faeces | place: China | collected 2012 ...
TATGACTTTTAAAGGTTGATTTATCCCTATCCAGATTTAGATATTCAGCATTTTGGCAAGGCAATAAGTTGTTGGTAAAGCGTGTTATTGCGGGTCCTGGTCAAAAGGTAGATATAGATGTGAATGGAAAGGTGTCTGTGGATGGTAAAGCTATTCATGAAACGTATTTGGATGGTGAGTCATTAGGTAATACAGACATAGACTTTCCTCATCAAGTAGAAGAGTCTCGTTGGTTTTGTATGGGAGATAACCGCGAGAGTTCAATAGATTCTAGAAGTGCTGCAATAGGGGATATTTCAAAAGAACAAATTGAGGGTAAAGTCTTATTTTCAGTTTGGCCTTTAAATAAAATTGGAATTGTAAAGTAACAGAAAGTAGGTGTGATTGTGCAAGAGTATTTAAGGCGTTTATTAAAAGACAAAGCGCGCTTAAGAAAATGGAAAAGGATCATGATAGCACTTTCTTGTATTGTGGTTGTTTGTACGGTCTATGCATTATCTTTACCAGCTCAAACAATGACTTGTGATAAGGAAGAACATACACATACGGCTGAGTGTTATGATGAAAACAATGCATTGATTTGCGAAAAAGAAGAGCATACGCATACAGATGATTGTAATAAACAAGAAGAAGTAAATGAACAAGAAGAAGTTGTTGAGGATGAGCCAGAAACTCAAAATAATGAGGAACAAGTATCTCATGAAAGTGAAGAAGAGACAACAACTACCACTACAGAAACTACAACAGAAACTACAAAACAACCTTTTGATTTAAGTTCAGAAGCAAATAAAGATAAGATTACTGATGTTCAATTTACTTATAAAAAAGATGGTGTGGTAGTTAAGCCCGGTCAGAGTGTTGATGTTAGTACACAAGACGATTTAAGTATGACATATAAATTATGGTTTAAAGGTATTTCCGCAACGACTTTGATAGAGTGTGGTGGTATCATATCATACAAGCTTCCTGAAGGATTTACAATCAAAAAATCAATAGATAAGAATATTACATCGGGTAGTGATGTCATTGGAACTATGAATGTTAGTACAGATGGTTTAGTTACGATTACTTACAACCAACAATTTTTGTCTAGATTACAAAAAAATGAAACACTTACTGGTAGTTTTGAAGTGGATGCCCAAATTGATATGAACAAGATTGATTCAAGTACTGGTAAAGTAACAATCACAACACCAAAGGGGGATATTACATTAAATTATGGTCTTGATTATAAGGAACATTATGGAAATGTAAGTGTTGTAGATAAGAGTTGGGAAAAAGAAGCAACAAGCGATTATATAAAATATACAATTACATTAAAAGCGGGTGATGATGGTTGTAAAAATTTATATGTAGTCGATCAATTTACACAGGGTAAAGACTTAGTTAAATATGAAGATATTAATCAATCTGAAACTCCTCTTAAGATTAGTGGGGATAATCATCAACCTTATGAAACAAGAGGTGTTAATTTAAAGGCAGGAACAATTTATAAAACAAATGCACCTAGTTCAGATCAAAAAATTCCAGGCCCAGTAACAAGTATTAGTAATCCTGAAAGTTTTGTATGGAAGATTGATGAGATGAACCCAAATGAGATTCGAAAATTGACTTATTATGTTAAACTAATTGATACAACTCAAAATCTATATCATAATAAAACGAATGTTGTTAATAATGCTCAGGTTTATTCTAAAAGAGATAATAGTTCACAAGTTTATAGTAAAGGCTATAAGGAATCTACGTTCACACCAACTATCAATATTAATACAAGTGTTATGAAAAAGAATATAGTAAAACAGGATGATAATAAAGATTATAAAAAAGATAATGATGGTAATTATCTGGTAAATTATCAAATTGAATTTAATTATGGTTCAGAAAATAATGTCTCAATAAAGAAATTTCAATTTGCGGATTATTTAGATTATGAAGATGGTGTGGATTTTAAAACAGATTCTAAAATGCTTCCATATATTTCTTTCGTACAAGATTCAATTGTATTACATGTAAAAGAAGCGGGAAAAACAGAATATACAGAATATAAAGGTGATGATATAAGTGTTAAATGGGCAAAAGAAAATGGTGCTTATTCAACAACATATAAAGAGGATTCTACGCGTTTTAAAGTATATGAGTTAAACAATAAATCAATTACAATAAATCCTGGTGATTCTTATTATGTAACTTATACTTTAAAAATCAAACCCGAAGTATATGCAGCTATGCAGTCGGATAGTGTAACTATAAAGAATCGTTATTATACATATAGTGGAAGTGAGGAACTGGATAAAGTTGGAAATAGAGATTTAACATTAACAGAATATAAATGGGTAGATAAAGATGTAGCTAAACCAACAACATCAGAAGAGACTATCGACATGGATGGTAAAAAATATAATAATCAATTTAATGAAGATACAAGTGCTGAACGATCATTTAAAGTGCCTGCAGGAAGTTATAAGTATACAGTTAAACTTAATAAGACGGATGGAAAGTTTAATATAACAGATGTTACATTAACAGATACATTGGATAAAGATGTAATGAAGTATGTTGGTTATATGAAAATAATGGCTTATGATACTCAAGATAATGTGGTTGAAACAAAATGGGTCAACATTGATAAGCAACAAAACTTTAGTTTAAGACTATCCGATATTGATTGGACAAGAAATTGTTATTCATATACGTTTGAGTATTATGCGACTCCTAATAATTTGAGTTCTCTTACAAGTGCAAAAGTAACTAATACATTTACTTTAAATGGGGATGTGAAAAGAGGAGTAGATGGTAAAAATTTTCCTTTTACGAATGTAAGTTCATCTAGGGAAGTTACGCTTGAGGGTTCTTATAATTTAAATGTAAATAAACAGGCGTGGTATTATGAGAAGCCTAAACAAAATGCGACTGAATGGCAAAATGGTAAGCATTATTGGGTGATAGAAGTTAATGGTTCTAAGATTCGAAAAGATACACAAATCAAGGATGAAATTAATGACGCTTTAGAAAAAGATGAAATGAGTTCTTATTTGCATAAAGATTCTTTGGTGGGTGTTTATAAAGGAAATCTTAATGATTTAACTAAGTATAAAACAATAGATGCTTTGCCAGTAGATTTAAAACTTGGTGATGAATATTATAAAGTTGACTATACAAATAACAAGGGATTTACTGGTGCTAATAATTATAGCGAATTAGTTTTAACTGCAAAGAAAGATATTGATTTACAAGAGAATGAAAAAATTTATATTGTAGTAAAAACAGAACCTACAGAACTACCTACTGAATATCGAGCTACGTCTAGATATAAAAATAGTGTATTTGTTAAACATGCAAATGATGCAGATTTCACAAAATATGGTGAGGCTAGTCAAGAACTTTATGGTGGTAATTATATTTTAAAAGAGTTAGGTCAAACTTTTGAATATAAGAATGGTAAATATAAAAATATTTCTAAAGGTAAAGATATAGATGATCCTGAAAGTAAAATTGTTAAAGAAAAGTTGAATGGTGAGGGTATATTTGCATCATGGGCTTTTAAAGTCAATTATGGTGGAGATTTAAAAGATGATTATAGAGTACTAGAAACAATTCCTGATGGTATGGAACTTTCATATATACGTATTAAGTGGACAGGTAAATATGCAAAAAATATTACTTCAAAGCAAATCACAAATCTAGGTGATGATTGGAAGGGAAATACAATAAATGCACCAGATGATGATCATTCAAATATTACAACTACCTATTATGTGAATGGAAAACAAGCTCTAATTCAACTTGGTTCATTTCAAGGAATACATGCTAGAGATGATTATTCAGTTGATGTTCAAGTCGTATGTAAAGTTATAGATCCAGATGTATTGCTTGGTGGAAAAACAAAAACTTTCACAAATAAGGTAATGTTGCAGAGTCCAGATGGTACAAAGGATTATGTTTCGGCCAATGCAAGTGCAGAAATATCCAAAATAAAAATATTAGATAAAAAAAATATTCATGATGTAAAGAGTCCGAAAATTGATTATACGATTACAGCCAATGAATATGGTCAAACGTTATTGAAGAATACTACAGATAAACTTACATTAGTGGATGATTTGGATGAAAATCTTGTTTTAGATCCTGATTCGATTAAAGCTAAAAACATTAAGAATAATAGTGATGTTCCTATAGAAACTAAATATGATCCGGAAAAAAATATACTTGAAATTCAAATTCCAGATGGAACTCCTGTACAAATTCAGTATTCTTGTAAAGTAAAAGCTGCACCGAATACGGAGATACCATTAGTTTCAAACAGGGTATATTGGAAAAATTATGCTCAAACAGGTGGTGTGAATAATGAGATTAAACAATTCAGCTACGATTTGAATGCGAGTGGAACTACAGAAACAGAAACGCATCCTCAATTAAAAATTATAAAATATGATGATACATTAAAACGCTTAAGTGGAGCTGAGTTTGAAATTCATGAATGTAAATTGGAGAATAATGAAATAAAACATACTTCTAAAAATCCAATTACAGTTACTTCAGGTGCTGATGGTACAGTAACAATACCAACAGATAAATTTCCAATGGATTTTAATACTATCTATGAAGTAAAAGAAACTAATCCTGTAGATGGATATATTTTGGATGATACTCCATATTACATTATGCGAGTAAAGAAAGAAGATAGTGGTAATGATTATTCTGACTATGTAAAAGAATATATAAAAATAGCATATCAGAACAGCAAAGATAAACATTATATAGTTGCGTATGATAAAGATTATTTCCTAGTGAAAATATACAATGCACAACAGGGTATTACAGTTCAAAAGGCATTTACGAATAATGCAGCTGAAACAAAGTATAATCCAGTGAGCGGTACATATAAATTTGGATTATATAATAATGCAGATGGTACAGGAGATGCTATAGAAATTATAGAAATCAAATATGATCCTACTGATAAAGGTGTTAAAACCGCAAAATTTAAGAATCAAAAACTAAACACAGATTATTATGTTTTTGAATTGGATCAAAATGATAAACCGATTAAAGCTTCTGATGGTGAAGCTACAATAAATTCAATGCAATATAAAGTAGTTTATAAAAATGAAACTGATAGCACTAAAACAAATAATGCAAAAGTCGGTGAAACGGTTACAGTTACAAACAAGAGCCGTACAAAAATATTACCTTCAACAGGTAGTATAGGAACCCTGATTTACAGGTTATTAGGAGCAACGTTGGTGGTTGCAAGTTTAATATGCCTGTCAAATATAAATAAAAACAATAGGAAAGAAAAAAGGAGAAAGAGATGAAACTAATTAAAAATATTGCAGCCATTATGTTTGCGTTCATGATGGTATTCACGTTGAGTAGTAATGTTAACGCAGAAGAACCAGCAGGAACTGGAAAGATTACAATTAATCAAGCTGTGGATAAGGCAGAATATAAAATTTACAAGTTATTAACATTAGAGAGTTATGATAAACCTAACAATATATATTCATATAAAATAGATTCAAAATGGGTGAACTTTTTTGAACAAGAGGATATTAAAAATACATATGTTACTACAGAAAATGGATATGTAACTAAATGGATTGGTGAAGGTACTGAGAATGAAACAAGAATGCAAGAATTCACAAAAAAGGCGTTAGAATATGTAAAAAATCCTGCAAATGGTATTACAGCAACAGATACAAAGAATGCAAAGGGTGATAGTGTCACTTTTGATCGTTTAGGATTAGGTTATTATTTAGTAGATTCAAGTTCAGGAGCATTATGTGAATTAACTACTACTAATGACGAAATTACTATTAATGAGAAGAATAAAGCTCCAACAGTTGAAAAGAAAGTGAAACATGAAAGAGATGATGATAGTAAGTATCATGATACGGTTTATGTTGAACTTGGGGAGAAAATTAAATTTCAAATTAGTTTTACTGCTGTAAAAGGTGTAGAAAATTATGTATTACATGATACAGCTGATAACGGTATAGAAATTGATTATACTAGTGTCAAAGTTTTTGTTAATGGAACTGAAAAATTAAATAGTGATTATAATTTGGATAATAGTGTGAGCGATGGATGTACATTCGATATTGATTTTCAAAACAAGTTAAATGAAAATGATAAGGTAGTAGTGACATATACTGGGTATTTAAAAGATAATGCTAAAATTTTTAATGCGAATGATGCATCCAATACTGTAAATAACAATAAAGCTCATCTTTCATATGGACACTCAAATAACACAGAGGACAGTTCGGTAAGTATTTATACATATACTATGCCGGTATTTAAATATACAAAATTGGATGATACATCAAAAAAAGGGCTTGGTGATGTTGAGTTTAAATTAAGTACTGATAAACAAGGAAATAATTTATTAAGTTTTAAAAAGGAGTCTTCGGAGGTAGATGCTTCAGGAAATAGTATAGATGTTTACACTTTAGTTCCTTCAAGCACAACCGGTTCTACACAAGTCATTAAAACTCCAGATTCAGGTTATTTTAAATTAAATGGATTACATGGTGAATATTATTTAACAGAAACAAAAGCATTACCTGGTTACAATAAGTTGGATAAAGCTATAAAAGTTAAAGTTGGTGATGGTGGCACGATAAATGTTGGTGAAGGATTTAATCCTCAACCTACTGTTGAAGTTCTAAACAACAAAGGTAGTTTGTTACCATCTACTGGTGGTATGGGTACAACACTAATCTACTTGATTGGTGGAGCATTAGTACTAGGTTCTGGTATTGTATTAGCTAACAAGAAAAGAGCGAAAGCTAAATAGTTTTATTGATTAAATTATGTTGTATGGGGGGAATATTATTTTCCCCTTCTATACAACAATAGGGAGAGGGTTGTAAGATGAGAAAACATATTTCAACTATAATTGCGATACTTGTTTTTATTACAGGCTTGTCCTTATTGTTGTATCCTACGGTGAGTAATTATTGGAATTCTTTACATCAAAGTCGTGTTGTCGCAAATTATTCGGATACTATGGCTAAGTTATCTAAGCAGGATAAACAGGCTGAGATTGATCGGGCTGTTGAATATAATTCTAGGTTAGTAAGTAATGGTGGTCGATTTACTCCAAGTGAATCTGAACTTAGTGAGTATAAGAATCTATTAAATGCGGATGGTACGGGTATGATGGGGTATATCACGATTCCTAAGATTGGTGTGAAGCTTGCGATTTATCATACGGTAGATGATGCTGTATTGCAGGTGGGTGTTGGTCATTTAGAAGGTTCAAGTCTTCCTGTTGGAGGTAGTGGTACGCATTGTGTTCTATCGAGTCATAGAGGTCTTCCGAGTGCGAAGTTATTTACAGAACTGGATCGTATGAAAAAGGGGGATGTATTTTATCTTCATGTATATGATCGGGTGCTTGCGTATCAGGTGGATAATATAGCGATTGTTGAACCGAATGATTATGGTTTATTAGAAATTGAGGAAGGTAAAGATTTATGTACTCTATTTACTTGTACGCCTTATGGTATTAATACACATCGATTATTAGTTCGTGGCCATCGTGTAGAGAATGTGATGGATGAGAAGAATTTAACGGCAGATGCAGCAAGGGTGAATCCTTTGGTTGTGGCTAGTATTATTGGCTTGATTCTATATGGGATTGGTTATGTTGTATATCGAATTCGAAAGAAGGGAGTGTAGGTAATGAAAAGAATAGTTTGTTTCGTATTTTTAACTTTATTATGTTGTTTTCTACCTATGACTCTATTTGCGGATTCTGATTTCATGAATTTGACTGTGACTTGTCCAGTATCGAATATGCAAGTATCTTTATATCGAGTGGCGGATGAGAATTATAATTTAGTTGATGCATTTTCTCATTATTCCATTGATTTAAAACAAGATGTACAAGGGGCTGCCAATGCATTAGAGAATCGTATTTTAATGGATGGAATAGAAGCAGATGCTTCTAATTCTTCTGACAGTTCGTATAAGGCTAGTTTTACTGGCTTAGAAACCGGTATTTATTTAGTGGTTGGAAAAGAAGTTTTTCAGGATGGTGTATTTTATATGCCACAAGTATCCTTAGTTTCTTTAAGTGGGGATTTAAGTGTGGATTTAAAATATGAAATGAGTGATAAGCCTAGTCGTATTCATGTATTAAAGGTTTGGAAGAAGGATAATAAGAAGTCTCGTCCTAAATCGATTGAGGTATGTTTATTAAGGTCGGATGGTATAGTGGTGGATAAAGTGGTATTAAATTCAGACAATCAATGGTCAACTACTTGGGACAATCTTTCGACTTTATATACATATCGTGTAATGGAAACGAGTGTTCCTTCTGGCTATAAGGAGAGTTGTACTCGTGAAAAGGATACGATTGTTTTAACGAATACGGGTAATTTTACGGATAAGGTTAAAGATAAGAAGGATGATGAACTTCCAAATTCTGGTCAATTGTGGTGGCCAGTTCCCGTATTATTATTTGTGGGTCTTGTGTTGTTTGGTTTAGGACGCCATTTGAAAAATGAAGAATAGATTGTATCAATATGTTTCTTGGATTGGAATCTTTTGTGTTGTGTGTTCCATTTCTTTATGTGCATATAATGTATATGATTCGTTTCGATCGTATTTTGTTTCTCAACAAAAGATGAATGCGTATCATGTTGTAAAGACTAGTGCAGGTACTATACCGGATTATGTATTGAATCCAGATATGGAAATGTCGGAAGTGGATGTGGATGGAATGTCTTGTGTGGGTACTTTAGAAATTCCAAGTTTAGATTTGAATCTTTGTGTTACAAGTACATGTAGTGATGAAAATATGAAACAACTTCCTTGCCGATATTATGGTAGTATTTATAAAAGTAATATGGTGATTATAGCGCATAATTATTGGTTTCATTTTGGTAGGTTAAATACGTTAAAAAGTGGGGATGAAGTAATTTTTACGGATGCTTCAGGAAATTGTTTTAAATATAGTGTTGACGCAATGGATGTAGTGAGTCCAGAAAGTGTATCTGAAGTAACCAATGGTAAGTGGCCACTTACGTTAGTCACTTGTACTTTGGATAGTCAAAATAGAATTGTTGTGAGGTGTAAATGACAGGTAAAAAAAGAAGAGTTCTATAATTATGATTTTTAAGTTAATTAATTTAAATGAGGTTGGTTATATTTTTGCTTAATCTATGCAATTTGTTGCATCTTGTTTGCTTTTTGAAATGTTATAATCAAAGATTTTTTAGCAATTTATCTAATACAACTAATTTAGAATACAATGAGGATGATTTTAAAGAAAAATTTTTAGAAGCATATTCTAATAGTTGGGCATTATTCCTTTTTATATGTGGTTTTATTCTTAGAATATTTGTATCCAAAGGTGATTTAAGTTTTTGGCAAATTGTTTTGTATGTTATTGTACTATCTATATTATTAATTAAAATAGTTTTTAAATATTTTTTAGATGCTAAAGTGTCTAAAAATGATGAAAAGCAGGCAACTTATGAGGAACTTGAAGAACTGGGTATAAAAATACATAAGAACAGCAAATTGAAAAATGAAGAGAATGTACATTCAAGCGATAGAAAAATAAATGATAGTAGTAATAAAAATGATTTATATTTAATGAAACTAAATCGTGCTTTATTTTTATGCAAAAGTATAGAATAGTCTGATGAAAAGCATATTAAAAATGTGAACCTATATAGAACAATTAAGTTTAACGCAAGACAACTGTATATGACTTATAAAGTAGCGATTATACGTTTAATTTTGACATTTATTATGTTTCGAATGGTTGTATATATTTATGCGGGTGTAGATGACCCTAAACTTGAAACTATTCTTTCGGTTTTTGTATTCACGTTGGTTCTTAAATTGTTTGATATTAGCTTTGATAAAGTTGATGAAGGTGTGCGCAGGGTATCAAAAGTTGAAAAAGAGTTGTATGAAATAGCTTTAGATATATATGACCAATTATGTTTGGACCAAGATGATCAAGATAAAAGGGAATTAAAGGATTATATGGAAAGACGATTTCTAAATCAAAAATGACATGAATAACTAAATTTTTATTAACAATCAAATTGTTTATTGAAACATATAAAGTAGAATCTTATCTAGGTGATCTTGGTGTATTTAATTTGTATGGGGTTAGGTGAATTTGCTCTCCAAGATTTAAAGGGTGGTATATACCTCAAAACGGTTTATAGCTGATATTGGGCTCGGACACAATTAGATTTACCACAAGGCACATATTTAGAAGTACACGAATAGAGACTATAATCTTGTTTCGTTTTTTGATTGTATGAGCAGGAGAACGGAACTTTTCGATCTGGTCAGGATAAGTAACATATCTTTTCATAATAATAGTGTACACGAGCACACTATTAAAGTGCATATGCATAAAAATATAAATAATCTTAAATCACTAAAATTTGAAGATTATTTCATGCGTAATCACTAATCTACTATTAGCTTACTTGACTTTTAAAAAAAATACGGTATATTAATCTTGTAAGTGGCGTACCTAGTACGCTAGAACTGGTCCACCTGAAACGGAGGGGCCTTTTTGTTTTGTCATTTTTTCTGATGATAGTTGGTTTTGTTAAATATATAAGAAAAATCGGTGGTTTGTATTCCATCGATTTTTATATGTTTCTTAAAATCTTATTTAAATATACTACTTGTTTTTTGTTGTAATCACATTTTGATAATTTTTGAAATTTTACACGACGAACGACATTAATTGAATGAATGTTTCCAGAATAATACAAATCTTTTAGAAGGTCTAAAATTTTAAATATTGCTTCTTCTTTCCCTTCATCTTGATACTTTAATAATACGGGTATTAATGGCTCATAGTGGTTAATATTATTTCGTATTTTTCTTATAAAATTAATATTTGATGATAATGCATTAATTTCTCTATACGATACATTTTGCTTTTTATAGATTGTTTGACAAAAACTTAATCTATCTTGTATTTTTAGCATGTTATATAAAGCTAATACATCTCCCAATGATAGTGTATGAATAACTCCCCATATAGGAGGAACTGTGTTCTTGTTAAAATTATGTTGTATTAACATATTTGAAGAGTAACCATGTGTAGTATTTAGTTTTAATATGGTATCTAAAGCACGTCTTCTATTTGCAATAATATTTTTGTTGGCTTGAACTTCTCTCATATTAGAATTATACATTTTATCAAAATACAATAAATCATAGCAATTAAAATGACAATCTAATTGTAAAATATTATGACAGTGTTGAATTCTTTCAGTACTAGGTAAACAAGATGATAATCGAGAAAGTTCGGAATAATCATTGCATGATAAATTTGTATCTTTGAATTTTTCAGATAATTTTTCTGCAACATATGTCTTGAAGTGTTTCTCAAAACATTCGATGTACATGCTAAATTTATTGCTTATAAAATCATCTATCTTTGCTAAATTAATATATTCGGCAAAGTCACCATTTTCTTTGTATATATATTCTTGTCTCATCGTGTCAAAATTTGTGCAAATCAATCTTTTATATGGTGATACAAGTGTTGTATATCCTCTTTCATTAAATATATTTTCTGGAATTGTTTCACGATTTATATTTTTGTGAATTACTAATTCATCAATCAATTCCTCATTATTCATATATGGCTTCATAAGTCAAGTAACTCCTTATAGTGATTATTTTATCATCTTTATGCAGTAAAAAAAAAGAGGATATAAAACTTAGTTCGAAATATGCGTTCAAAGACTCATCTAACTAATCACTGTTTTGGAATAAGGTGTG
>ERZ773138.2941-NODE-2941-length-11778-cov-3.238079_pt1 | contig 11778 bp, 9 predicted proteins | sample MGYA00511114_ERZ773138 | MGnify/ENA primary metagenome ERZ773138 (study PRJEB29015, sample SAMEA2737805) | human gut metagenome | biome: human gut; feature: human-associated habitat; material: faeces | place: China | collected 2012 ...
AAACGGTGGCGCTGCCGGTCACCTTGAAGGTGCCGATCCCGTCCTTGAGCGAGACGGCGGAGGCATCGTTATCGGAGTTATTGAAGACGGAGAGGCTGTCGGCGAAATACCCGTCGGCGGGAGAGGCCTTGATTGCGACCGCCTCGCCGACATTCACCGTAATGGTCTTGGTGTCGTCGTCCCTGCCGACAAACGACAGGCTGCCGTTCTCAGTATCGGTGAGGGTGACGGTTGCCGTCTTCGCTGAAGTTTCTGCGTAGGCCGTACTCGGCGCGAATGCGGCTCCGAAGCTGCCCAGGCATTGCGACAAAACGAGCACGGTACCGGCGGCAACGGTCGCAGCGCGGCGACTGACGGCCTTGATCTTGTTAAACATGCCTCCTCCTTTCTTTTGCTTGTTGTCTGTTTCGTTCATGTCTTGCATCATTCCTTTCCTTTTCCGGCTGCAAGTCTTGCAGCGTATTCAAGAGGATCGATTTGATATTTTACCAATTTCCGCATTGCGGTGCCTTTGCAAATAGCCAGCTTCACGTGCCGTTTCAACAATCGCATACCTCTTGTCAAACAACCACGTTTCAACCTGGGGAGTTGCAAACAGGAAAGCCCGGTCTTTTATGGTGGGACTGAATGTAAGGATAGATTTAGACCAGTGGCATGGCTTATCCATATCGTTCACTTGGAACTATTTCATCCATAGATTCCGCGGTTTTACGACGGTTTTGATAAAGACAGCAAACAGGGCTATCGCTGTACTGACGGTAGCCCTGTTAACTCTAAAAGAAAACAACCAGTCACATACCCGGTGTTCGATTCATCCAAATTCGCAAGCGCTTGCGAATTTCATCTAGACGAATATCTGGACGAGGTTGTTAAGGAAGATGATGATCGCCGCAAGCTGTGCGATGGTGAGGAGTGAAATGATGAGATACGCCATGAGAAGCGTCTTGTTCTCCTTGTTGCCACGAACATGCTCATAAAGCTTGCGGTCGGAAAAGATGGGAACGAGAGAGTACCAGCCTGGCATGCCGAGCTTGACATACACCTTCCACTTGCCGACAAGTGTCACGATCGCGATGCCCAACAGCAAGACCAGCGTAAAGAAAAACGCACCAGGCAGGGCAGAATAGGAGTGCATCAGATTTTCCTTTCAGACATCATTGCCGCACGGCAATTCATTCATACGGCTTCACTAGAAAAGAGACGCCACCAAAGAATCTCTTCTTGTTCATTCCCACGTTCTTCCCGCTCTAATCATTTCATCGCTATCTGGATCCGTTTTGAAAATACTTACGTAATTTAATCCAATCTCCTCCGGATTTGCCTCATTGCTTTTGATATATTCCATGGTAATTTCGTATTCTGTACCCTGATCATCTATTGCAAGATAAGATAACCGGTATACTCGAACGTTACAATAATAATTGCCTTCATCGTCATGAGGCCAGATCTTTCTTTCGATAACGTTATCTGGGGCATCCTTATAGTTTTCCGCGTGGATTAAAGTTCCCCAGCTACGGTTACTCGTCTCTACAATTTTACCGGGAATAAAATTCACAAAATCTTTTAGCTGTGATTTAAGTTTGTCTCCATCTTCTCTCAGATCATCAGCCATGAGTTCAAATATGATTTCTTCATTTTTCTCGGAAATTGCTCTATTTAGAGTAGAAATCTTTTTGTTGAGCCGATCATCCAGCTTCTTTTTTGTCTTAGCATTTTCCGATGCGATATAATCCCTTAATTCATCTACTCCATTTCTGAGCAAGGTTGTTGCGCGGCATCCCGATAGCGACAACGCCAAAATGCAAAGTATTGGAACTATTTTTCTCATAGGGCAACTCCTTAAGCGAGATGTTTTACAGGACAGAGCGTCAGGCTGAATAATTAGCTGAATACAGCAAAAGGAGCTATCGTCGTACTGACGGTAGCCCCTTTTGATCTAGAAACAGCTAGGTACATATCCAACGTATGATTCATTGAAATTCGCAAGCGCTTGCGAATTTCAGCTAAAGAACCTCGTAGTCCGCATCGCTATCATCCTCAAGGTCAACAGGCTCGCTTTCACCAAACCCGAGCATCGGCCAGAACACGATACCGAGCAGTACGAGGCCGATCGTATAGGCGGACTCCTTACCGAAAGTGTGGGCAAGATCGTTGAGGACGATGATGTTCATCACGAACTGTGCAATGATGAGAATCCAGTTGACCGCCGGCGCCCAACAGAGCACCCACGAGCAGATCAACACAATGAGATACGCCATGAGGAATGTCTTGTTCTCCTCACCGCCGCGGACTCGCTCGCAGAGCTTGTAGTCGGAGAAGACGGGGATGAGGGAGTACCAACCCGGCATGCCGAGCTTGGCATACACCTTCCACTTGCCGACAAGGGTCACGATCGCGATGCCCAACAGCAAGACAAGCGTAAAGAAAAACGCACTGAGCAGGGCGGAATAGGAATCCATAAGATTTTCCTTTCAGACATCATTGTCGCACGGCGATTCGTTCATGCGGCTTCACTCACTTAATTATACAAATTAACGCATTGTTTCACTTCGAGATGAAAGGCCTTTCGAGAAACCGTCGAGAGTGTTTGCCATGGCAACGCATCTTTTCGATTTGGAGGAAAGGGAGGTCTTCTTGGCTGCGGTGAACTTCTCGGCTAAAACCTCGAAGTCGACATTCTCCCAGTGTCGTTTCTTTCCGGTTCCCTGCATAAATACGTGGAAATAGGCGACGCGGCTTTGACTTGCGTGTGCGACAGGGCAGACCTGTTCTTCTTTCATACCGGCCTTGACCGCTTCGGTCGGCAATCGGTATTTAATCATCTCGGTATTCTTGCGTCTCGAAATGAAGCGTTCGCACATCTCCGGATGGATCGCCTCGTATGCCAAGACGCTTGAAGGGTCGCATTCAAATTTTTTCTCGAATTCCTTTTCCCGCGACTGCATGAATTGGAGTCGCGCCTCCAGCGCAGCCCGTTCATCTGCCATCTGTCGATCTCGCTCGATAATCTGCTCCTCGCTCATCTGCTCGAAACTCCGGCAGACGGCATCTTCATTGAGACCGAAAAACTCGACCTCACGGGCGGTTCGGCTGGAATGATGCCATGATTTATACTCGAGGAATTCCTTAACAAGTTCGGCTTTCGTATTGTTTTCGATATCTGGATCGTAAGCCAGGTCGAAATCGAAACAGTAGCCCTTGACCGCTTGGATGATTGCAGTCTTTGTCCACCTGCTGATCGGCATCTCACCTTGTTCATAAGCCTCGGCTGCACGCACGCTCATTGAGGAACCTAAATACCCTTTTTGGCCATATACTACCTGTGCCATAACTCTAGACTTCCGTTCGCTGATCAGCTGTCGCCGACGGTGCCTTCATCGCGTGTGCAGGACTTCGCACCGATTTCATCAGACAATCGAGTCGATGCCTCACGCGACGACATTGTTTTCTGGGATAGGTTCTTAGTTTTTGCAGGCTGTGGCGCTTCGGGTTCAAGGATGCCGAGCGTTTTCTTACATACTTCCGATGCCATCATGAGATAGGAGTCGAATGATTCACCGGACAAAGCATAGAACGTCTTGGCGACGGCATCGCGTCCGGATGCATCGCAACTCGAATAGACGCACAGCAAATCAATCGCGGCATCGGTCGAGAGGGCGTCAATCGAATTGAATGTCTCGGCGAGCACCGTGTCGGCACCTTCCGCCTCCTCTGCATCCATATCCTTGATTTTATCCATGAACCCCGACACCTGCTCGACCATCCCGTCGCGCCACTCGTCATCTTTTACGATACCCGCTTCGATACGGTCCGCCTTTGCAATGACTTCATTGAAACGGGCGAGCGTTTCCGCATTGAGTTCCGAGACATCGCACCAGCGACCGTCTTCGCAAAGCGTGACGATAAGGTCATTGATTCGACGGTCATCTGGACCTGTAACGTAGATTGTCGCGATGTGGGGGGAACCGTTCACGACATGGATCTGTCCGGGAACCTCATCGAAGTGCTTTGTACCCCAGGCCATACATTCCTCGATGTCTGCGACCGACACATCATATAACGTGAAATGTGGGACATCGCCCATCCCATTGACTTTGGAGTCGATATAGATACCGTGGACGGGATCGTAGATGCCGCCGTTCTTGGAGAAGGACTTGGAAAGTTCGATAAAATGCAGGAAGGTTTTTTCTATGAGCGATTCGGCCTTGCACGTCGGTGCAAAAGACAGCAATGCGTCGGCGACGTTTTCCAGGCAATATGGTCCGTTCAGCCGGGCGCGGTCAAGTATCTCGTTTAACATACGCAGCTGTCCCATATTCGCGCCCTGAAGAAAGGCCGCGGCAAGGGCTTCATGATTGAAAGACTCCTCCTCATAATGCCCGTCGGAGACGTTCAGCGCGGTCCAATCGTCGGTAAGCTTGTTTTTTTGGATCAATAGGCCGGCGCCGGTGTTTGGAAATAATGGCTGGTCCTCATTGACTTTTTTGATACGGGTACGGCCTTCAAGGTATTCGCGGTACATATATTTGATGTAATCGGACATTGCGATTCGCTCCTTTTATCTATTCGCCTACGGTGTCTTCTTCACGGATCTGGTTGACTGTCGTTCGTTCAGTTTGCATCCGCTGCGCCACATCGCGGTTCACTTCACGTTTATGTCCCAGGGTGCGGTCAGGTGCCGATTGCGCTTTATTCTCCGCATAGGGGATGACTTTGGCGGCGAGCTGGCTGCATTCGTCGCAACTGAGGTTCGGCAGTTTGCCGATATCCACTCCGGCATTCTGCAGATCTCTAAGGAACTGAGATGCGGCGACCATGGAATCATTCATGGGAATATCGACTTGGCAGCCGCAGGGGAGATATTCATACGTTTCGCCTCCGCCGATCAGCTCATAGTCTATCAATGGGACAAGTTCACCTTCGAGCGAGCGGGAGCCGTTTTCAACTGCCGAGACAAGGGCTTCGGGACTGAACTTCAGGCTGTACCCATCGACATCGGCTCCGCCGCCGTATTCCATATAGATAGTTTCATCGATAGTCGTATAGTCCTCGCCGGCGCATTTGAAATATGATTTCAAGGCGTCGAACAGTTTTTCATGGTAGCCGGTCGGTAGTGAATACTCGCTTTTAAATTCGAGCCCATGCGTGCCGGTCTCGGCAAATCTATCGACAATTCCCCGTAAAACAGCAGGCGGCCAGTTTCCGACGTCACCGTAAAGCGCACTGTAGAAATCGGCATCCTTGAAATCGAAGTCATATATCTCTTGTCGGATAGGGTCACCGGTGTGTTCATCGGATACGTTGAACCTATACGTTTTCAGAAAGGCCATCATCCCATCGTTGATTTCGACTTTGGAGATGTCATCTGGAAGGAGTTCTTTCGGGTCGAGCGAGTGCCTAGTCCAGGCATTCGTGTCACGGGCAGATTTGCCTTCGACGAGATTGGTGAAATCAGAGATCGACACGCCCTTGCTGACGAACTCGCCGGTGGCCCGATCGAAAAAGACCTGCATGTTGACGCCGTCGCCGTCGCGGTGGATAAAGTCGTCCCCGTAACCGTGATCGTTTATTTCGTATCGGCTATAGCTGAAGAGCGGTTTATTAAGATCGAGAGTTATTTCAGTATCCATGTCTGTTTTTACTCCTTTATGCGTGGATCGCATGGTCATCGATCATGCTTAAGGCGTTTTCACGACTTGCCTGTATCCGCTGCGCCGCATCGCGGTTCACTTCATGTTTGTGTCCAAGACTGCGGTCGGGTGCCGATTGCACTTTCCTCTTTGCATAGGGGATGACTTTAGCGGCGAGCTGGCTGCATTCGTCGCAGCTGAGGTTCGGCAAGGCGTCAAGATCCACTCCGGCATCCCGCAGCTCCTTGATCGATTGCGCCGCATTTTCAATCGAATTATTCATCGGGACGGTAACATGGCAGCCGCAGGGAAGATATCTATCGGGTCCGAAGCTGTCTAAGAGATAGGGGACCAGCTCGGCCTGAACAGTCTCGGTAGCATGTTCTACAGCCGCGATAACGTCTTGGGGATTGAACTTAAGCGAGATACCGGAGAGATATGAGCCGTAGCTCCTGGCAGCGATCAGGTCGCCTGGCGTCCTGTAATTACTCTCTCCGCATCCGAAATGATCTTTAAGGGACGCCAGCAGCTCTTTATGGTGGTCGAGCGGCAGAGCCCGATCGTTCTCATATTCTGGAATGGGACGGTTTTCGACATTGCACTTTTCCACGAGGGTGCAATAGACGCTCTGCGGCCACTTTTCGATTGCTCCATAGAATTCACCGGCGGCCTCGATGTCGCCCGTGCGGGTGAAGAGAAAATCCTTAAGTGATTCCGGGTAGTCCGTCTTGTCCCCGAAGACGGCATCGTAGAATTCATTCTGGTAGAAGAAGAGACCGCGCGGCAGGACGTGGATAAAATCCTTCACAGACTCATCTACTTCAAATTTGACGTTAGAGATCGGGAATTTCGGACTGAAATCGCTCGGTTTATACTCGCGGGCTGTGCGGGGCAGCTCGAAATGCTGCTTTGCGCCGTCCGCGAGGTCGATATAGTCGTCGACATATTTGAGTTTGCCGATGAACTCACCGCTCTCCGGGTCGAAATAGATCTGGGCCTTCTGTCCGGTACCGACGTGGAGACGGTTACCCCTTTTGTCATCGGCGCTGCCGTTCTGCAGATACCAGCTGAAACTGGCGACGGGCTTATCGAAATCAAACTTAGCCATTTCCCATCCCCCTTTGCTTACGCTCCGATGGCATTTTCATCGCGCATGTTCACAAGGTCTGCGCGGTCGCCCTGCATGTGGGCAGACGCGTCGCGAGCCGTTTCCTTCTTGTGCGAGAGACTGCGGCCGGCGCGATCTTCCTGTTCCGTCTTTTCGGGCATATCGAGCTTCTGCACGATCTCCTTGCCGGCTGCCGGATGCCCGACTTCCTGCTCGTAGCGGTCGATGATGAAGTCGGTCGCCTGCGATGCCTGGGAAGCGGCGGCAAAGAAATCGTCACAGAGCTCTTCCTTGGTCGCCTCATATTCGTCCGTGCCGGTCACGCTGTCGAGACGCCCCTTCCAGAACTCGAGGTAGGCGACATGCTCGCCATAACCGGCGGCCTCGGGGTCGGTCTCTGCCTTGACGGCAAGGTCGACGGAGCTAAAGATGCTGCTTAGCTCAGCGACGATCTCCTCGTGTGCATATTCCTCGCTGCGCATGTCACCCGTCATCTGACGGTCAAGTGCGGGCGCTGTAGAATGGCCCATCTCATGGAGCAGCGAGGCGAGAAACGAGGAATTGCTGTTGAACGCCTCGCGGGACGGAACCGAAATCTTGTCATTGACGAAGTTGTAGTAGGCGCCGTCGGTGCTCCCCTCGAACACCTCGCACCTACTCGACGCGATCACGTCGTCGGCAATGAGCCCGACTTCGATATCGTCATTCGGCGCGAGGTCGGGAACAGGAAGCGGCGGGACGCCCTCGATAAGTGAGAGGTTGAAGACCTTGAAATAGCGATCGCATTCCGGGTGCGGATGGACGCCACTCGGAAGCTGCTCGAATTCATATTTTCCGTTATCGCCTTTACGGTAGCGTCCCCAGACGCCGTTCTCTTTGACGGCGCGGACCCTGGTGAACTTCTGTGTGCCCCCTTTGTCGGTAAGCGGCGTTCCGTCTTTCTTGACGCGCGGAATGTAGGCGTACATGCCCCAGTGCTCGATGCCTACGCCGAGTTCGTCATTGATGCCCCCGCGTCCGTTCTGCAGGTTCTCTGGGATTTTCCATCCCATTTCCTTGATCTGCTTCTCGGTAGCCCAACGCGGGTCGGCATAGCCTCGCATCATGCCGTAGACATATGTGTAGAGGAAGTTGCGTCCGCTGTATTGGGTACCGGAGACCGGGTTATGCGGTGGGAGAGGGGAGGCCTCTACCCACGGTTTCTTCCACTCGTTACCGCCTTTCTCCATGTCCTCCAGAACGCGCATGGTGATTTCCTCGCGCTGCTTGTTGATGCGGGAGAATTTAGTCATTGTCATTTGTCGTCTCCTTCTAGTCGTTTTGATCCTGAAAATCTATCTATCGAGCGAGCCTTGGCGAGCGAATCATAGGTGCCGTCAGGCACCGCATGGAATGCGGGTCGTAGTACGCATCGCCCATTCGAGTTGCCATCCGTCCTGCAAGTCGAATCGATCTCTCTTGCATCACCCGTCAAGCAACAACTCTCCCTTCTTTTTGGCCTCTTCGGCGAGTTTATCGGCGCCTGCTCGCGCGATCTCGCCCTTCACGGTCAACTTTCCATCGTCTCGCCCTGGCGAATCGCTTTTTTCGACTCGCCCCTTCAATTCGAATGCCCTCGATACCGCACCGCGGAAATCGAAAGTCATATTGCGGCCCCTGGCCTCTGCGATGCAGGCATATGTCCAGAACTTATCGCCGATCATGCCGTCTTCGTCGGCAAGCCTGTCAAACCGTTCTGCAAAATCGCTTCTGACGGCAACGACTGGCACGGTCCGCTTCGACAGGATGTCGCAAATCATGAGCTCTCCGGTCTTATCCGCCAGCAGGAGGAAGGGGTTGATGTCATCGACCCATTCCCGTCCGATTCCCGAAAGGTCGCTTGCCCATTTCTCACCTGAGATAATTCGGTATCCTTCAGGGATTTCGATTTCATCGAGCAGGGCGCCCGGACCATCGCTGAATCGCGTGATAATCTCCTGGTAGGCATAATCGAGGACATCGGCATCGCCGTATGCATCGGCCCAGGGTCCGTTTTTGACCCCATGCTGCCCTTTGATCTTTATCACGGCACTCCTGATAGCGCTCCTGACGCTCATATCGGTATCTTTGTCCATGTTCTCGAGAAGGAATCTGTCTTCCATCTCTTCTGAAACCGAACGTGTCAGAGCTGGGCGAATTCCGTCGGGAAGGGCAGTGCTCCATGGACTATCGATTGCGGAACGCAGTTGCTCCAGAATGTATCGGTCCTTGATTTCCGCGATGTTGCCTTTGGTGAGCTCGAATAGGACGAATGCCTTGGCTCCATTTTCCCTGTCGACGATAATTTCCCTCAAACACTTGCCTCCTTCCCTGTTTTGTAAGATTCTACCACTCATTCTCATCCGACCATCACGTTTCTCTCCATGTTTTTGCTGAACCGTATTTTGGCAAACGCTTGCGGATTTCGTCAAAGCCGCGACATCTACTCATCTTTACGACCGGACCCTGTTAGTTCCATGTGAGCGGTCCCCGTCGCTCGCGGGTTTCCTAGCCCACCGAGGTCCGGAAACGCAAGGGCTGCCCTACGGCGCATCGTTTCACTTGTCCCTTGTCGTTTCAGTCCCATCGTGGTCTTGAGCGGATACCGGCGACGGAAAATCGCCAGCACATTGAAAACTGAACAGGGTTCGGAAGCGCCGACGGAAGAGCGGATGTTGAGTGCCGAACCTGCAAGAGCACCAAAGAAAACAGCAGGTTGAAAAACAAGGAGGAAAACCAAATGGAAGAAAGAAGAGAAATGAATGGACAGAGAACGATGACCAGGGAGGAACTGGAGATGAGATTGCCGGCGCTGAATCATATCGCGGAACAGAGGAATGCCAAATTCAGACTTCGCTACGCTGAGAAGACGGTAAACAATGGTATCGAGCGTGGGTACACCTTGGATGCCGGGACAACGGTATCTGTAAACGTTTACCAGAACGAGCGATGGGCGCAGATGTCAGACGGGGAACTTTTCGATACCCTGATCGATCTCGACGGAAGATACTGTGTGACGGAAGACCAGAAGACGATCGGGGAGAGACTGAATGCCCTTTTCAAGAGCGGTGAGCTGTTCGAGAAAATCTATCCAGTTGTCGTATCCGAAAACAATAAGGAAAACTTTACGGAGGCCGGTATCACATTCGATCGATATCTCGACATGCTGATTACATATCGCGTCGAACTGATGCAGATGAATGATGGAATCGGAACGATTCGACTTCAGGACAGCCATCTTGAGACTTTCGGAATTTCCCGTCAGAAAATCCGAAAGGCTGCTTTTGCAAACCTTGAAGGGATTGTCGATTTCATGACGCTGCGTGATGACGCATCCGGCTTCAAGATGGTTGCGGCGACCAGGAAAGACAGACAGTTCGGCGGGGCGGCATCGATGTTGCTCCCGTCGGTTCGCAGGAGACTTGCCGAGATGTTCGGGACCGGCAGCCTTGTCTTCCTTCCATCGAGCATTTCAGAGGTCATTGTTGTAGCGCAGACAGCCGGTGAACCGGAAACGCTTCTCGCAATGGTTCATGAAATCAATGAGATGGAAGTCGCGCTGGAGGAACGGCTCACGGACAGTATCTATCCGATGCGCCTTGCAGACGGCGAGTACCGCCTTTCAGTTATCCGCCCTAAATAAAGGGCGGCCCCTCAGGGCATTCGGGTGGCATCTGATTCGCGCTGCTCGAATGTCTCGAATCAAGCTGAGCGCTCGAGATTGAATCGTCGTGCCGTTAATGGTATAATTGTATTATTATATCAAAAGGGGAAATCATGAAGATGGCTGAATACACATTGATGAACAAGAACCACCCCGTTGTTTCTTTCAGATATGACCGCGATATTCACGCAGTGGTGAAGATTGTTGATGTCCATGATCTCAGATATGCACCCGTGGCTCTCGCTGATTCAAAAGGTATCGTGACCAGGCGTGCGCTCAACGACTGGTGGCGCCGGCGTGCGATTCCGCCGTCCCGACATCAGATTCAGCAACTTCTCGATTCTTTGAATCTCAATAGCACGTTGGAGCTGGCGGAGGAGAATTTTGGACTTTCGCTGTCTGATCGTTACTGGATCAACGACAGCAAGAATCCTTTGAAATGGGAGGATGTCAATTTCTTCGACAATGACTTTACAGACGATCTTGGAATGTTGACTCTTGGACAGGAATCGTCTGGCAATCCGAACCTGATGTCGCCGAATTCGACGCTTGGCGGCGATCTCAATAAAAAATGGAAGATCGTCAATGGCACGCGATTCCTCGTGAAAGGCGGGACTGGGTCGACACGACAGGAGGTTCTGAACGAAGTTGTGGCGACGGCGCTGTATAACCGCCTGCTAAGCAGAAACGATTACGTCCCCTACTTCCTATTTGAGGAGAAAGGTCGAATCTATTCCGCATGTGAGGACATGCTCGGACAGGATGAGGAGCTAGTCACCGCATATGACGTACTTTCAACACGAAAGAAACCTGATTCTATGAGCGACTATGACTTTCTGGTGGACACCTACAAGAGCCTTGGTCTCAAAAATGTAGAGGAAGGTCTGGCAAAAATGTTCACCTGTGATTACATTCTTGCCAATCAAGACCGGCATTGGCGTAACTTCGGGGTAATCCGAAATGTTGAAACACTTGAATTTACAAGGCTTGCGCCGATTTTCGATAATGGGACAAGCCTTTGGTGTCACGCCTACAACATTCTCGCGGAAGATAGCTATATCGCGAAACCGTTTGGACCGAAAGATATGACTCCGGACAAGCAGCTCAGCCTTTTCAGAGATTACAGCTGGTTCGATAAGGGCAAGCTTGTCGGTTTCCCTCTTGAGGCAAAGGAGATCTTGTCCCATGGGAATGATGGTATCCAGGCTCGACTTGATGTTATCGAAAGTCGCATCGAGCGAAACATCGGCGGTGTTCAACGGCATATTGAAAAGTTGGCAGGCGGGCAAAAGGAGCCATTGCGTGTCAAGCGAGATAAGGTTTTGCAGATACCGCGGATGAATGACTCAGTTTCAAGA
>ERZ773138.2942-NODE-2942-length-11773-cov-4.800905_pt1 | contig 11773 bp, 13 predicted proteins | sample MGYA00511114_ERZ773138 | MGnify/ENA primary metagenome ERZ773138 (study PRJEB29015, sample SAMEA2737805) | human gut metagenome | biome: human gut; feature: human-associated habitat; material: faeces | place: China | collected 2012 ...
CAAAGAACTTCAAGATATTAAACAGGAAAAATTAAAGTCAGCCACACCTAAAATGCCTACCAAATACAAACAAAAAAATAAATCAAAATAATTTTACATTTACACTAAGTTAATATATATTATTAGTATATAAAGTTGTGTGACAATAATATGGAAAAGTTAAAACAATATATTGATAATGATGTTTTAGAAGTGAAAAAGATCAATAAAAATAATGTATCTAAGCAAACAATTTATAATTTCATTAAACAAAACCATATGGAGAAAGTTGGTCCTGGTATTTATATTATGCCTAACGCTTTAGAAGATGAAATGTATACTTTATCATTACGCTGTCCTAATGGTGTCATCTCACATGATGATGCATTATACTATTATGGATTAATGAATAGAGAGCCTATAAAACATACATTAACTATTTACACAGGATATAAACCAACTCTTCTTACAAATTCTGGATACAAAATTTATACGATTAAAAAAGATCTTTTATATCTTGGCAAAAGTTCAGTAGTCAATCAATTTGGTCATAAAGTACCTATGTACGATTTGGAAAGAACTATTTGTGATTTAGTGAGAAGTAGAAGCAACTTTGAAATACAAGATTATTCTTTTGCGATAAAGTCTTACGCAAAAAGAAGTGATAAAGATTTAAATCGACTCATGAATTATGCAAAAGCTCTTAAAGTCGATAAGAAATTACAAGAATATTTCGAAATACTATTATGATGGTGGAAGGAGGAAGAAAATTTATGTTTAATCCTTTTAAAAAAAATCATTATTCAGAAAATATTATTATTCAAGTTGATGATACGGAAAGAAGAATCATTGTTCGTGCTCTTGCCGATTTACGTGACAAACAACGTATGGAACACAAAAACTATGACTTCTTAGATTCCCTTATTGTCAAAGTTTGTGATGCTGAAATTTCAAATCCACAAAAAGATTGTATAACTCGATAAAAACATATATTTCAAATTTATAAATGTTTATTTAGTAGAAAATTGGATATAGTAGGTATGTATCCAACTTTAAGGAGGTGTTTTCATGATAGAACAACTAATTGCTGAAGCAACAGAATGCGATTTTAAAGTTGCTCTTGAAACAAAGAAACCAAAAAGCTGGTTAAAAAGTGTCAGTGCATTTTCTAATGGAATTGGTGGAACTTTATTTTTCGGAATTTCTGATGATAAAGAGGCAATTGGTCTTATGGATATACAAAAAGATGCCGAAGCTATCAGTCGTCTTATTAAAGAACGTATTACACCACTACCTCAATTTATCTTAAAGCCATTACAGGAAGAAGATAAAAAAATACTTGCATTAGAGGTTTCTCCAGGGAGAAGTACTCCCTATTACTACAAAGCAGATGGTGTAATGGAAGCTTATATTCGCATTGGAAACGAAAGCGTTATTGCACCAGATTATATTGTCAATGAACTTATCCTAAAAGGAACCAATCAATCTTTTGATAGTCTTATAACGAATGCTATAAAGAAGGACTATAGCTTCACACTCCTGGAAGCAACTTATTTGGAACGTACAGGTTTACGTTTTGAACCATCCGATTATGTTTCATTTGGTTTGGCAGATAAAAATGGCTTTTTAACTAATGCAGGAAAACTTATGACAGATCAGCATACGGTGTACAATTCTCGAATGTTTTGTACACGATGGAATGGTCTAGAAAAAGGATCTATCTTTGATGATGCATTAGACGATAAAGAATATGAAGGAAACCTGATTTATCTTTTAAAAAGTGGAAGTGAATTTATTCGTAACAACTCGAAAGTACGTTTTGTCAAAGAAGCACAATATAGAGTTGATAAACCAGATTATGCAGAAAGAGCTGTAACCGAAGCACTTGTCAATGCACTTATTCATCGCGATTACATTGTACTCGGAAGTGAAATTCACATTGATATGTTTGATGACAGAGTTGAAATCACATCCCCTGGCGGAATGTTTGGCGGAGGCTCTATTCAAGAATATGACATTTATAGTATGCGCTCCATGAGAAGAAACCCTATTATTGCAGACTTATTCCATCGAATGAAGTATATGGAACGTCGTGGTAGTGGTTTACGTAAAATTGTCACAGAAACTGAAAAATTGCCTGGATATTCAGAAAAATATAAACCTGAATTCTTCTCTTCAGCAATTGATTTCAGGGTGGTTTTAAAAAATGTGAACTATGACTTAGTGGGTGGCACCCACCAAGTCAGCTACCAAGTCACCCACCAAGTCACGCCACAAGATTCAAAAACTTCAAAAGTATCAGACCAGATTTTAAATTTTTGTATAGAACCACAGTCAAAAAAAGATATTGCTTTATTTTGTGGATTCAAAGATCTACGAAATTTCACTTTAAAATATCTCAATCCGCTTTTAAAATCTGGTCAATTGGAAATGACTATCCCTGATAAGCCAAAAAGTCAAAATCAAAAATATGTTACGATACAGGATAAATAAACGAGGAGCAGAATTTCTGCTTCTTTTTCGTTTTTTACGGAGGTGATATCTATAAACAAAAATAAAGAAGAATTCGTCTTTTTAGGACTGTTAATTATTCCTATTACCTGGCTGGCAATATTGATTGCACCTTATATGGATCAAGGATTAATATATGCACTTCCTCATTTTAGTGAAGCATTAAATCATCCATTTCATTTACAATGGAGTGCTTATACTTTTAAAGCCAACACAATCTTTATGATTGCATATCTATTAGGTATAGGCATCTATTTATCTTCACCAAAGAACTATCGAAGGCAACAGGAATATGGTTCTGCCAGATGGGCCAATCCAAATTTTGTTTGTAAGAAGTATGCAAATAAAGAATATTTTTCTAACAAGATCTTTTCTCAAAATGTACGAATGGGATTAGATGGTAAAAAGCATCGAAGAAATTTGAATACCATAGTGATCGGTGGTTCTGGTGCAGGTAAAACAAGATTTTATGCTAAACCAAATATTCTTCAATGCAATACAAGTTTTGTAGTACTCGATCCAAAAGGTGAAATTATTCGTAGTGTTGGTCATCTTTTAGAAGCCAAAGACTATGTAATCAAAGTCATAGATTTAATCGATATGTCCAAATCTCTTGGATACAATCCATTTCACTATATTCAAAATGATAAAGACATTTTAAAACTCATTACCAATCTGATTCGTAATACAACACCTAAAGGATCTAATACCAATGATCCCTTCTGGGAAAAGAGTGAAACAGCTCTTCTAGAAGCTTTAATGCTTTATTTGTATCATTATGCTCCTGAAGATGAACAAAACTTTACGATGGTCATGGAAATGCTCAATTATGCGGAAGTCAAAGAAGACGAAGAAGATTATGAAAGTCCTTTGGATGAACTCTTTAAAAGACTGGAAACATTAGATTTCAATTCATTAGCTTTAAAACAATACAAAATCTATAAACAGGCAGCAGGTAAAACCGCCAAATCTATTCTGATTTCGGTTGGTGTACGACTTGCTGCTTTTAATTTGGAAGAACTTGCATCCTTAACCCGTTTTGATGAAATGGAACTGGAACAAATTGGAGAGAGAAAAACGGCATTATTTGCAATTATTCCAGATAATGATTCCACATTTAATTTCATTGTAGGAATGTTATATACCCAACTCTTCCAAATGCTTTATTATCAGGCGGATTATGTACATGGTGGAGAACTTCCTGTACCTGTACACTTCTTAATGGATGAGTTTGCTAATGTCGCACTACCCGATGAATTTGATAAGTTACTTTCTACCATGCGTTCCAGACAAATCTTTGTATCGATTATTTTGCAGAATCTGGCACAGATTAAAGCCTTATACAAAGACAGTTGGGAATCCATTGTTGGTAACTGTGATGAGCTTTACTATCTGGGTGGCAATGAACAAAGTACGCATAAATACATCAGTGAACTTCTTGGTAAAGAAACTCTGGATACTAATACGTTTGGAAAATCTACAGGTCATAGTGGAAGTTATTCTACAAATTTTCAACAGACAGGAAGAGAATTATTAACAGCCGATGAAGTCCGATTGTTAGATAACAATGATGGACTTCTTTTTATTCGTGGAGAAAGACCAATAAAAGATAAGAAATACAATCTTTTAAAACATCCAAATATCAAACAAACACTGGATGGAGGTTATCCACCCTATATTCATGGCCAAGCTTCTCACTTTATTGAAGACTGGCAAAACATTCTTCTTACTAACAACGAATATGAACTATTGGATGAAGAAGAAACCGAAAATTATTTAAAGGAGATCAAAGAAAATGAAGAAACTCAAAACAATTAGAAAAACACTTTTTGTAGTCTATGTTGCACTTATCATGGTTGGTGCAATAACTACACCCATCTATGCAGCCAACGATCCGGTTACTGTAGTCAACAACTTCAGTGATTTCATGTTTGGAATGATTCGTGCCATTGGCATGATCCTTCTAGGATTTGGAATTGTTCAGGTTGGTTTATCTTTAAAGAGTCATGATCCAAGCCAAAGAGCCAATGGGTTTATGACAGTTGCTGGTGGAATCGTGATTACCTTTGCCAAAGAAATACTGAACATCATTGTAGGTTAATCATATGGATGGAATCATTGATAACCTTACAAGTGCTTTAAATACGTGGAACAGTAAACTGGCAGAAATATGGTTATTACTGACGGAGTCTCCTGAAACATTTAAAGGTGGAGACATATGGAAAGTGATTCTAAAAGTACATGATGCACTTCAAGCAATTGGATTAGCACTGCTAGTTCTTTTCTTTGTATGGGGACTCATCAAAACGTGTACAAGCTGGCAAGATGTGAAAAGACCAGAACAAGCCTTCAAACTGTTCCTTCGGTTTATTGTTGCACGAGCATTAGTTATGTATGGAATGGAACTCATGACAGGTATCTTTGAAATTGTACAAGGTATTATTTCTTCCATTACAGAAACAGCAGGACTAGGAATATCCTCTGAAACAGTACTGCCACAAGAAATCATTGATGCAGTAAGCAATACAGGTTTTCTAGAATCTATTCCACTATGGGCGGTGACACTTTTAGGATCCATATTCATAACAATCTTATCTTTTGTGATGATCCTTACCGTTTATGGAAGATTCTTTAAGATGTATATGTATACAGCTATATCCCCTATTCCACTTGCGGCTGCTGCTGGAGAAAGCACCCAAAACACAGCATTCACTTTTATAAAAAGCTATGCAGGTGTATGTCTTGAAGGAGCTATCATTGTGCTTGCCTGTATCATCTTTTCATCCTTTGCATCAAGTCCACCAGTAGTTGATTCCACTGCATCTAGTGTGTCCATGCTTTGGAGTTATATTGGAGAGCTTATCTTTAACATGTTAGTTCTTGTAGGAACCATTAAGATGTCAGACAGGATTGTAAAAGAAATGATGGGATTATAACTGATGATTGGTGTACTTTCAATTTATTTAAAACGTCCGTAAAAAAATTACAGTAATTATTGAACCGTAATAAAATTACGGATATAATATAATTGAGGTGATGATTAATGCTACAAAAATTTAAGGTTCATAATTTTAAAAATTTCAAAAATGATTTAGAAATTGATTTTTCAGATGTAAATGGATATAAGTTCTCACAAGACTGCATTACAAATGATTTAATCGGAAAGATGATTATTTATGGAAAAAATGGTAGTGGTAAGACAAATCTAGGGCATGCACTATGTGATTTAAAAGCAACTTTAGGATTTTCTTCTGAAATCAACACCTCTCATCCGTTTATTTCTAATGCAGATTCTGATTCAAATATTACAACATTTACTTATACATTTTTATTCAACAAAAAGAAAGATACTGCGGTTTATGAATATTCAAAATCCGATATGGTAAATCTTGTAAGTGAAAAACTATCGGTTAATAATCATGTTCTTTATGAATATGATTTTAAAGAAAATACGTTTATAACAGTAGATTCTGACTATTTCCACAACAATAACATTTATTCCATTTACCAAAGCAGTACAAATTCATCATTACCTTTTTTGCGCTGGTGTGTAAATAATGGAAGTGTGGATAAAGATTCTATCTTTCATAAAATTTATAATTACGGTTCAAAAATCACTCAAATATTTACCCCAACAACAGCTGCTGTTCGTTTAACAAAAAACGAGTTGGATGTGCTGGATAAGAATGTGAAAGAATTAGAGAATTTTCTTGTTTATATGGGAATTGATTGCAAACTTACCATGGAAAAACTTCCTGATGGAACAAAAGAGCTTTATTTTGTGTTTAAAAACAGAAAAGTATCCTTTTTAGAAAATGCATCCAGTGGTACTTTATCTTTATTTAATTTCTACATTCATTTCTTAATGCCACATAAAGAAAGTTCCATTCTTTACTTTGATGAATTTGATGCCTTTTTCCACTTTGAATTATCAGAAAAGATTGTTCAGTATATGAAAGAAAAATATCAGAATGCGCTTGTTATTTTTACAACGCATAATACGAATCTTATGACCAATAAAATTATGCGCCCAGATGCTTTATTCCTATTAACAACAAGTGGAAAATTAATACCATTATGCAAGGCAACCGACAGAGAATTACGAGAAGGTCATAATCTAGGCAAGCTATATATGAATGGTGAATTTGATGAAGACTAAGAATGTACTATTCATAGCAGAAGGAACCAATGATGAACCACATTTTATAAAACAGTTGTTATCAAAATGTTATCCATCATACAACTACAAGATTTATTCTTATGAAGCTAATTTACACATGCTGGCTAGTCGTCTTGAAAAAGATTATGAAGATTTTGAAGACGATGAACTTGACATTTTGTTGTTTCTGAAATCTTATGAAGAATCGAATAAAGAAATTTTCAATTTGAAATATACGGATGTATTTATGATTTTCGATTTTGAACCGCAGCATCCTTATCAGCATTTTGATACCATTCAAAAACATACAACATCATTTTTATTACCATTTTAATAACGCCCTACAGAGCACATTGCTCTGTTTTTTTATGCCTGTCAGGCAAGAAAGGAAAACAAAATGAAAAACTATATTACAAATACAATTATCTTAAAAAATGGAGATCAGGTTGAAATAGTAGAACCTGCTTCTTTACCATTAAACCAAAAACTAATGTATCAAATTGAAAATGCAGAATATAAAGTTATCATCAATTATCAAGGAACTAAGACTATTATCCCTGTAGAAAATATATTATTTGCAACATCCAGTCGCTTAACCATTACACATGAGGAATTGATTGATGAAATCTAATTTTGAAATCAAGATCAACAAGGAAATACGCGATTATACAGAAAGTATCTTCTTTGGTTTATCTTTAAGACAAAGTATATTTTCTATTATTGCCTGTATCATAGCTACAGGTATTTATTTTCTATTCAATGACAAATTAGGTACAGAAATGACAAGCTGGCTATGTATGTTAGGTGCTGCACCATTTGCTGCATTAGGTTTTATTCGATTTCAGGGAATGTATACCGAAGATATTGTGAAAACGGCGCTGTATTCATTTCTTTTATCTTCAACAAATCTAATCAATAAACCATTTGATTTGTATGAAGAAATATTCAATTCAATCATTAATCAATCTCGAAAGGAGTCTATAGTTCATGATAAAAAGTTACGAAAGATTGAAAAAGCTAAACAAAGAAAAAATAAAAATTCCTAAATATGTGCAAGATACCATTCCTGTGGATACCATCTACAAGGATGGTATTTTTCGTTGTGGAAACAAATATACAAAGAGTTACAGATTCTTAGATATCAACTATAAGATTGCTTCTGGTGAAGATAAAAATAACTTGTTTCTAAGTTACAGTGATCTATTAAATTCTTTTGATTCTTCTGTAATGACTAAGATTACCATCAATAATCGAAAAGTGGATATTCGTAAGTTCAAAAAGAATATCCTAATCCCTTTAAAACAAGATGGACTAGATCCATATAGAGAAGAATATAACAACATGCTTTTGGATAAGTTATCGGAAAGTGATGATATTATTCAGGAAAAGTACATTACCGTGACTGTATTCAAGAATTCCATTGATGAAGCAAGATTCACCTTTTCACGTATTACTACAGAGTTCTCCACTTTATTTGCAAGACTAGGAAGTTCTTGTATTGAACTCAATGCGGAAGAACGATTAAAGATCCTGCATGACTTTTATCGTAATGAAACCGAAGAATTTAATTTAAACATCAATGATTTAGCTAAAAAAGGACATTCCTTCAAAGATTTAATTACTCCTAGAATGTGTAAATACCACAACAAATATTTTGAATTTGATGGTAAGTTTGGAAGAGTTCTTTATTTAAGCAATTATCCAGGCTTTTTAAAGGATGAATTTGTATCCGAACTTTGTGATTTAAACAAGAATCTCATGTATTCCATGGATATCATTACCATTCCTACGGATGAAGCAGTTAGAGAAGTAGAAAACAAGTTTTTAGGTGTAGAAAAGAATATTACCGATTGGCAAATGAAGCAAAATCGTAACAATAACTTTTCAGCTATTATCCCTTATGACATGGAGCTACAACGTAAGGAATGTAAAGAATTCTTGGATGATTTAATTGTACGAGATCAAAGAATGATGCTATGTAATATTACGGTTGTTCATCTTGCCGATTCATTAGAAGAACTGGATAAAGATAGTGAAACATTAAAAGCAGTAGCTCGAAAATATGTTTGTGAATTAGAAACACTCTACTTTTCAAAAAGACAATTGGACGGTCTGCAAACAGCCCTTCCTATTGGTGTCAACAAACTCAATATCACTCGTACCCTGCTTACAGAAAGTGCTGCTGTATTTATTCCCTTTAGAGCCCATGAAATCATGCAGAAAGGTGGTATTTGGTATGGTCAAAATGCCATTACCAACAATCCGATTCTTTGTAACAAAGCTTTATTACAAAATCCAAACTCTTTTGTATTAGGTATTCCTGGATCAGGTAAATCTTTTCTTACAAAAGAAGAAATTGAATTCTTAATTCTGTCTACGAATGACGATATTATTATTGCGGATCCTGAAGGTGAATATGATCCAATCATTAAAGCGATGAAAGGACAGATTATTCGTATTGGAACAAATAGTAAAGATTATATTAATGCCATGGATATGTCAGAAGGATATGGAGATAGTGGTAATGCAATTGCAGATAAATCTCAATTTATCATGTCTTTATTTGAACAGTTAGATACGAATCATGGTGGTATATCCCCTATTGATCGTTCTATAATCGATCGTTGTGTATCTTTGGTTTATCAGGATGCCATGAAAAATAACTATATTCCAACATTAAAGCACCTATACAACAAGCTGCTAGAACAAAGTGAACCAGAAGCTAAATCATTAGCTATTAAGCTTGAATTATTTACAAATGGATCCTTGAACATTTTTGCCCATGAAACCAATGTAGATATCAAATCTAGAATTTTGTCGTTTAATATCTTTAATTTAGGAAAGCAACTAAAGACGATGGGATTACTCGTGATTACAGATGCCATTATCAACCGTGTCAATGAAAATTGGAGAAAAGGAAAACGTACACATGTTTTCATTGATGAGATTCATGTTATCTTTGAAAATGAAGAAAGTGCAACCTTCTTTGCATCTGCATGGAGACAATTCCGTAAAAGAGATGCCTATCCAACGGGTATTACACAGAATGTGAAATACTTATTATCAAGTCAACAAGGAACAAGTATGCTATCAAACTCTGAATTCATCGTGATGTTAAATCAATCCGCCAACGATAGAGAAGATTTAGCTAGACTTCTTAATATTTCAGAAGAACAGATGGGATACATCACAAATGCACCAACAGGATCTGGATTGATTAAGTATGGTGGATCTATTGTGCCGTTTGTAAATAAGATGCCAAAAGGATTATTGTATGATCTCAATACAACTAAACCAGGAGATAGAAAGATATTACAAAATTAGCTTACGTTACTGAACATTCTTTAACATTTGGAGTTTAACATTATATAAGATATAATTGAGAAGAGAATAAGATTAAAAAAAGGATAATTGAATATGTTAAATATAGAGCACTTATTGACGGAACAGAGATACCTTGCTTTAGATGAGATTTCTACTGTTTTTTTAGCTATCGGCATCGCACAATACACTATATATCATTTTAAGTATAGAAAATATAAAAATTCAGCAATTGCCAAAGTGATTGACTATGTAGAAAAATATTACGACAAAGAGGATTATTATGTTTACATGCCCATTGTGCAATTTACAAATAATCAAAACCAAAAAATCCAATCCATTTTAAATATTGAATTAGACGACCAGGAATATCCATTCGGTAAGGAAATAGCAATAAAATATAATGATAAAAACTTGGAATATGTTTTAAAAGATATGAAAATCAAAAAGTTTGTATATAAAAATTCTTTAGCAATTGGGATGATTTTGATGATTATTTCTATTCTCTATTTACATCTAAACAAATGATACTCCATTCGATAAGATTTGTATGGTAAGTATTTAAAAATTTGTATACCAGGAGGTGAATTCATAATGGGGTTATTTAATTTTTTTAAGAAAAAAGAGTCTAAAAATTTAATATCGACAGATGTACCAACAGTTACGACTTCTATTAATAAAATCCAAGAGGATATAGTTCCTATTGAAGAAAAAATTAGAGGTAAATTACCTACTTGTGATTCTTTATATCCACATGAAATTTTAGTTCTTAGTTACGCTACTAAGTTTATGGCTTCTGAAAATGAATTTCAAAAATTTTGGTGGTATCAATACGGAATAAAAGATGTTCAAGTTATACTTTCTAAGCTCGAGCTAAATAATTTTATCGAAATTGGATCTATAGCAGATACAGTAATGAATCAAAAATTAAATCAATTAAAACAAATTCTTAAAACTCATGGATTGAAAGTGAATGGCAAAAAAGAAGATATAGCACAACGAGTTTTAGATAATATCTCGCTAGAAGAACTAAACGTCTTATTTCCTGTAAAGCCATACAAACTTACACAAAGTGGAGAAAATCTATTAAAAAAATATGAATGGATTCCTTATATACACAAACATAATATTGATGGGCTTGATATATGGAACCTTACTGAAATGGTTCAAACCCCACCTTATACAAACTATCGAAATAAGATTTGGGGTTATTTTAATAAAATTGGTATAGAGTATATACAAGATGGACAATTTGGACTTTATCGAAACATTAGATTTGAAATGTCAGAATTTCTTATTGAAGAGCATAAAGATACAAGTGCATTCAAATTATTATGTGAAGTAATTGCATATGATCTTAGTGGATTGAACAATGGATTTAATATAGAACATATCACTATGTATTACAATTTCTTCTATCCTTTTGAAAAGTCTATTGTTACAATGGCTCCTGGCATCACAAAACGGATAGAGAAAATGAGTAGTAACTTTGGTTGGAACGAAAAGGAATTATTTTCGGCCTTGTTACAAGAGCTTTCTGACATACAACTTCCATTTTCAATTTTTACTCCTGAGGAGAAAGTTGAAATAGTTATTGCTGAAATTAATAACGATACGCAAAAACTTGAATATATTTACAATATGAGCGCTAAAAGGATAAAAAAGCAATACAATATTTGAAACATGTAATTCTTATTCACAATTTTAGGCAGGACAACCTGCCTTTTTTACATACAAAGGAGTTGATGAATTTGAGAGATATTAAGACAAAGCAAAAAATGCAAGCTATCAAAACAAAGGATA
>ERZ773138.2944-NODE-2944-length-11761-cov-6.548522_pt1 | contig 11761 bp, 9 predicted proteins | sample MGYA00511114_ERZ773138 | MGnify/ENA primary metagenome ERZ773138 (study PRJEB29015, sample SAMEA2737805) | human gut metagenome | biome: human gut; feature: human-associated habitat; material: faeces | place: China | collected 2012 ...
CGGGTGGACCCTCGCCGCAATCAACACCAACTGATTTTGTTTGCCTGTCTCATCGACAGCTTAATCAGTATATCACTCTTTTTCGCATTTGTCAACACTTTTTTTAAAAAAAATAATTTTTTTTTATCCGCTGACAATTTTCGGCCAGATTTCGCAAAAGGCTTATCATTTGAAATCAATACCGGAAATTTAAAAAACATTTAGTAACGAATCGAACCGTTATATTTTTAACACCGGTACGATCCGCCGGCCGAATGCCCGATCGTCGTTTGCCGTTCTGATATTATTCACCTATTTTTACGGTCGCAAACACCGACAGTGCGAAAAAACAAATCTCTATAAAATTCCGAATCCTATGGAAAAACACGTTCAAAAGTATGTCGACGATTTCATGGCCGATATCATCGCCAGAAATCCGGGTGAAAAAGAGTTTCACCAGGCCGTACACGAGGTAGTAGAATCGCTGGCCCCGTACATCCTCGAAAATCCCGTGCTCCAGAAAATGAAAGTCCTGGAACGCATCGCCGAACCCGAACGAATCGTGATGTTCCGCGTTCCGTGGCTCAACGACAAGGGGGAGATCGAGATCAACAAAGGCTACCGCGTCGAAATGAACAGCGCGATCGGCCCCTATAAAGGCGGCATCCGTTTCCACTCGTCGGTAAACCTGAGCATTCTGAAGTTCCTCGCCTTCGAGCAAACCTTCAAAAACAGCCTGACGACGCTGCCGATGGGCGGCGGCAAGGGCGGCTCGGACTTCAACCCGAAAGGCAAGTCCGATAACGAAGTAATGCGCTTTTGCCAGTCGTTCATGACCGAACTGCAACGTCACATCGGAGCAAACACGGACGTGCCGGCCGGCGACATCGGCGTGGGCGGACGCGAAATCGGCTTCATGTTCGGCCAGTACAAGCGGCTGCGCAACGAATTTACCGGCACGCTGACCGGCAAGGGCCTCGGCTGGGGCGGCAGTCCGCTGCGTCCGGAAGCCACCGGGTACGGCACCTGCTACTTCGCCCAGGAGATGCTGGCTACGCGGGGCGAAAGCTTCAAAGGCAAGACCGTAGCGATTTCCGGATCGGGCAACGTGGCGCAGTACGCCTGCGAAAAGGCGACCCAGCTCGGCGCCAAGGTCGTAACGCTTTCCGATTCGTCGGGATACATCTACGACCCGAAAGGCATCGATGCCGATAAGCTGGCCTATGTAATGGAACTGAAAAACATTTTCCGAGGCCGCATCAAAGAGTACGCTGAAAAATATCCGGAAGCCACCTACTACGAAGGACAGCGTCCGTGGAGCGTAAAATGCGACATCGCGATGCCGTGCGCCACGCAGAACGAACTGAACGGCGACGAGGCCCAAACGCTGATCGCAAACGGCTGTTTCTGCGTTGCCGAAGGCGCCAACATGCCCTCTACGCCCGAAGCGATCAAGGCCTTCCTGGACAACAAACTGCTGTACTCGCCGGGCAAGGCGTCGAACGCCGGCGGCGTAGCCACTTCCGGCCTCGAAATGACGCAGAACTCGATGCGTCTGTCATGGTCTCCGCAGGAAGTCGACCAGAAACTGCACTCGATCATGAAAGACATCCACGCCGCTTGCGTGAAATACGGCACCGGCCCCGACGGATACGTCAACTACGTCAACGGCGCCAACATCGCCGGCTTCATGAAAGTGGCCAACGCCATGCTGGCCCAGGGCTGCGTATAAGATCCTTTACTTTCCTGATATTAAAAACGTTCCCGGAAATCCGGGAACGTTTTTTCGTTTCGCGCGGCAGGAAGCGCCGGCAGCAAAAACAAACGATAAAAAATCATCCCGAATCCGACGTTCCGTCGCAATTTATTATCCCGAAACAGGCTCGATTTTGAAAAAAAACGTTACATTTGTAGCAATTGGAAAGTAAATAAAATTAAAAATGCCTGATTGTCATGATGAGGTAACGCGACATAAAAAACCGGACTGGCTGAAAATCAAGCTCCATAACAGTAGTAATTTCGGCGAAGTGGCTCGCATCGTACAGGAACATGGGCTGCATACGATATGCAGCAGCGGACGATGCCCCAACCAAGCCGAATGCTGGAGCCGCAGAACCGCAACCTTCATGATCCTGGGAGACATCTGCACCCGAGGCTGCCGCTTCTGTGCAACGAAAACAGGACACCCCCTTGCCCCCGACGCCGAGGAACCCCGACGGGTCGCCGAAAGCGTCGCACTGATGAAACTGAGGTATGTCGTCGTTACTTCTGTGACGCGTGACGACCTGCCGGACGGCGGTGCCGCACACTGGGCCCAAACCGTCCGCGCCATCCGCACACAGAATCCCGACGCCGTAATTGAGCTCCTTATTCCCGATCTCGACGCACAGCCCGCCCCGCTGGACGTGGTCGTCGCGTCGAAGCCCGATATAATCGGGCACAACATCGAAACCGTCGAGCGGCTGACCCCGGTGGTGCGTTCCAAGGCAAAGTACCGTACGAGCCTAGAAACCCTGCGCTACCTGAGCGCACAGGGTGTCGCAACGAAAAGCGGACTGATGGTCGGACTTGGCGAGAGCGATGATGAAGTTTTGCAAACCTTGCACGACCTGCGCGACGCAGGCGTGCGGATTGTGACACTCGGTCAGTACCTTCGGCCCACTCTGGAGCACTACCCCGTTGCGGCGTACATCACTCCCGAAAAATTCGAATGGTACAGACTCCGGGCGCTGGAAATGGGTTTCAGCTACTGCGCGAGCGCACCTCTGGTCCGCTCGTCGTACATGGCCGAAGAAGCCCTGCGAAGCGTAAAAAGTTTGTAGCGATGAAAGCCTACTGCCGGGACCTCGGACGCATGGACTACAAAACCTGCTGGGATTTGCAGCAGGAGCTGTTCGACGCCGGGGTAGCCCGAAAGCGCACCGGTCCCATTCCGGTCCCGGGCGCAGACGGCGCGGACGATGCGGGCACGGTCCTGCTGGTGGAGCATCCGCCGGTTTACACGCTGGGCAAGAGCGGGCATGCCGAAAACCTGCTCGTCAATCAGGAAGCGCTCGAAGCGATGGGCGCACAGTTCTTTCACATCGACCGCGGCGGCGACATCACCTTCCACGGCCCCGGGCAGCTGGTATGCTATCCGATCCTCGACCTGGAGCGTATCGGCATCGGCCTGCGGGAGTATATCGAAGCGCTGGAGGAGGCCGTGATCCGCACGGTCGCGGAATACGGCATCGCGGCGGGACGCATCGCCGGAGCCTCGGGGGTCTGGATCGACCCCGGAAAGGCGCGGCCGCGCAAGATCTGCGCAATAGGAGTCCGTTCGTCGCGTTATGTCACCATGCACGGGTTCGCACTGAACGTGACGACCGACCTTGAGTGGTTCTCGCGCATCAACCCCTGCGGATTCACCGACCGGGGCGTCACGTCGATCGCCGCCGAAACGGGGTCGCAGCCGTCGATACAGGAGGTAAAACAGCTGGTCATCAGGGAATTGGCCACAGCCTTGCAGTGTGAAATAACGAGCGGTTCGTGAAAGACGGCCGGCAAAAGGGCCCGGCATCTCACTCATCTCCCACCCTGAAGGAGGGCCGGAGCGGAGATTTTTAAACGACGCCACAGGCGGCGGCGACAGCGGCGGACAGCGCCGAAACGATATAAAGACGCAATAACGATAATTGGAAATTAAATGTTAAAATATATAAATAACAATTCGTATGCCTATAGAAAAACGCTGGGTAGTGAAGCCACAGGGCGACCCCGCGACGGCAGCCATGCTGGCTGCCGCTCTGCGGATCTCGCCAGTACTGGCCAATCTGCTCGTACAGAGAGGCATAGACACTGTAGAAAAGGCGGAGAAGTTCTTTAAACCGAGCCTCGCCGACCTGCACGATCCGTTCCTGATGAAGGACATGGAGAAGGCGGTCGAGCGGGTCGAACAGGCCGTTGCGAACCAGGAGAAGATCATGGTTTACGGCGACTACGACGTGGACGGCTGTACGGCCGTCGCGCTGGTTTACAAGTTCCTGCGCCAGATCGGGCACAAAAACCTGATGTTCTACATCCCCGACCGTTATACCGAAGGATACGGTATTTCGATCAAAGGTATCGACCTCGCCGCCCGCAAGGGCGTGGGGCTTATCATCGCCCTGGACTGCGGCATCAAAGCCACGGAAAAGGTTGTCTATGCGAAGACGAAAGGCGTGGATTTCATCATCTGCGACCACCACCTCCCGGCCGAGGAGATTCCCAAGGCCGTAGCCGTTCTGGACCCCAAGCGGGTCGACTGCTCCTACCCGTTCGACGAACTGTCGGGCTGCGGCGTGGGATTCAAACTCGTGCAGGCCTATGCGCAGAAAAACCGCATGCCTTTCGAGCAGATCCTGCCCCTGCTGGACCTGCTGGTCGTGTCGATCGCCTCGGACATCGTGCCGCTGGTCGGCGAGAACCGGATTCTGGCCTATTTCGGCCTGAAGAACCTCAACCGCGAGCCGTCGAAAGGTCTGCTGTCGATCATCAAGATCTGCGGGCTGGACAAACACAATATCACCATCGACGACATCGTCTTCAAGATCGGGCCGCGCATCAACGCCGCCGGCCGGATGCGAATGGACGAGAACGACGAAAACGCCTCGCCTTCGGGCGGGCACGCCGCCGTGGAGCTGCTGATCGAGGGCAACGAGTCGATCGCCGAGGAGTTCGGCAGCGTGATCGACGCCTACAACCAGGACCGCAAGTCGATCGACCGCTCCGTCACGCAGGAAGCGCACGACTATATCGAGGGCAATCCCGAAATGAAGGCCCTCAAGAGCACCGTGATCTACAATCCCCGCTGGATGAAGGGCATCGTGGGCATCGTCGCGTCGCGTCTCATCGAGACCTACTACCGCCCGACGGTGGTGCTGACGATGAGCAACGGATTCGTGACCGGATCGGCGCGTTCGGTTCCCGGATTCGACCTTTACCAGGCCGTCGAGTCGTGCTCGGACCTGTTGGAAAACTTCGGCGGACACATGTACGCCGCAGGGCTGACGATGCGTCCGGAAAACGTCGGCGAGTTCACGCGGCGGTTCAACGCATACGTGGAGGAGAACATCGACCCGCAGATGCTCGTCCCGCAGGTGGACATCGACAGCGAACTGCTCTTCTCGGACATCACGCCGGCTTTCCGCAAGGACCTCAACCGCTTCCAGCCCTTCGGGCCGGGCAACACGGCGCCAGTCTTCGCCACCTGCGGCGTGAGCAACCACGGCGACGCCAAACTCGTCGGCATGGAGTGCGAGCACCTGCGCATGGACCTGATGCAGCGGCAGAAGCCCAACACCAAGATCCAGGCCATCGCCTTCCAGCAGCCCACGCATTACGAATGGGTGCGCTCGGGACGCCCGATCGACGTCTGCTACCAGATCGTCGAAAACCACTACCGGGGAACTGTGACCACCCAGCTCCGGATCAAGGACATCAAACCCGTTCTGAACAGGTAGTCTCCGTCTTCGAAAGAGAGGTCAGGAACACAACTCCGGGCCTCTCTTTTTCAATTTACATGCGTCATTGCATTTAGCGTCACAGCCGGTCATCCGGCTCCTTCACTGCAAACAAATGAATCTTCTGAAGAAACCGTTCAGCATTTCCCTCCAGGCCCTGGCGGGAGTTCTGATTTTCAGCTGCCTGCTGGCACATCCCTTCTCCGAAGCCGCGAGCAGCCCCCCGGGCGACAAGCGCGACTACATGCTGGTGCTGAACACCTACACCGAATCGGCGCCCTGGAGCAGCCACATTATCAACAGCATCGTCGCGCATATCGACCAGGTGGACAACTTCGAAGTCTACACCGAAAACATGAACTCGCTGTTGATGACGTTCAAAAAACACAAAACCGGCGAGATCGAATCCTTCAAAAACAACCTGCTGCGGGAATACGGCAAGAATCCGCCCCGGATGCTGGTGCTGCTGGGCGCTCCGATCGCCGTGCTGCGCGACTTCGTGAAACAGACCTGGCCCGGCGTGCCGTTGATCCTCTGCTCGGAAATGGACTACATAGGTCCTGAAAACGCCTACCTCGACCGCCGCCCGCTGCGCCCCGAGGAGCGGCTGCCGCTGTGCGACAAAGCCGTGTCCGACAACATCACGCTCATCCGCACGCCGCTCTACCTGCGCGAGAACGTCGAGCTGATGCGCCGGATGATCCCGGGGATGGATTCGCTGATCTTCGTCGGCGACGGCCGCTATATCAATCAGCAGGCCGACAGCGACCTGCGCGAGCTGCTGGACCGCGAATTCCCGCAGATCGACTACCGGTTCTACTCGGCACACGAAATGTCGACCGAAGCGCTGCTGGACTCGCTCAACCGCATCGACATCCACCGCACGGGCATACTCTTCTCGTCGTGGCATTACACCAAAAAAATCGGAGACAACATCGTCTCCGTCACCGACTCCTACCGCGTCATCGCCAGCGTGCAGGCCCCGATGTTCGCGCTGATGCCCGCAGACATCCGCGACGGCGGACTGGTCGGAGGCTATGTATACGACGACGCCGAGGTGAACGCACACGTCATTTCGACCATCGACGCCGTTCTGGCCGGACACCAGCCACGCGACATTCCGTTCTACGCCCCGCAGGACGCCCGCCCGGTCTTCAACTACGCAGCCCTCGAACGCAAGGACCTCTCGCCGCACACCTGCCCGGCCAACACGCTCTTCTACAACAAACCGGTATCGACGCTCGAACAGTACAAATGGGCGATCGGGGGCGTCGTGCTGCTGCTGGCCTTCATCGGCATCCAACAGTGGCGCATTCGCATGATGTATCGCGTGGAATCGGCCCGGCAGCGGGAATCGGAAAGTCTGGCGAAATATTCGAACCTGTTCAACGCCATGTCGATCGTCTACATCCAGATGAAGGTGATTTACGACGAAAACGGCAACCCCGCAGACGCCCTCTACTGCGACGTGAACTCCCGTTACGAACGCATATTCATCCCCCGCGAGCAGGCGATCGGACGACGGGTCAGCGAACTGTTCCCCTTCCCGATGACCGAATTCATGCGGCTGATAAAAATCGCACAGACCGAGAACCGGACCATCACCTACCCCTATTATTACGAACCGCGCGACATCTTCTACGAAGTGGTGATCAGCCGCTCGTACCTCGAAGAACACATCGACATCTTCTGCCTCGACGGCACGGCGCTCTACAAAACGCAGCAGAAACTCGATTCGATTAACCACAAGCTGGCGATGGCGCTCGACGTGGCGGACATCGTGCCCTGGAAATGGGACCTGCGCAAAGGGTCGATCCTGTGCGACGTGAACAAATCGGTGCACGGCCAAATGCTCGCCGGGACGAACGCCGACCAGCAGCTGGAAGTCCCCTCGGAAAGCTATTTCGCCAAGATCCACAAGGAAGACCGCGAGCGGGTGCGCCGCGCCTACGACGACCTGATCGCCGGACGGAAGGACAAGGTGCGCGAGGAGTACCGCGTAGCCTCCGACGCCGGAGGACGCTGGCATCTGGACTGGGTGGAAGCACAGGCCACCGTGGACCAGCGCGACGACGACGGGCGCCCGCTGAACCTCATCGGATCGTCGCTCGTCATCACTCCGCGCAAGCGGCTGGAGCAGGACCTCCGTTCGGCACGCGACCGCGCCGAAGAGTCGAACCGCCTCAAATCGGCCTTCCTGGCCAACATGAGCCACGAAATCCGCACGCCGCTCAACGCCATCGTAGGGTTCTCGAGCATCCTTGCCGAGACCGACGAGGAGCAGGAAAAACGGGAATACATTTCGATCATCGAGAACAACAACGCCCTGCTCCTGCAACTGATCGGCGACATCCTCGACCTCTCGAAGATCGAGGCCGGAACTCTGGAGTTCAACTTCTCGGACTTCGAGCTGAACGAACTGATGCACGAAAAGGAGAACATCATCCGCATGAAAACGGCCGAAGGCGTCGAACTGATCTTCGAACCGGGGCTTGACGCATGTCTGTTCCACTCCGACCGCAACCGGCTTTCGCAGCTGCTGATCAACCTGCTGACCAACGCCGCGAAATTCACCGCCAAAGGGTCGATCCGCTTCGGCTACCGGACGGAGGGCAGCCGGCTCCGTTTCTACGTCTCCGACACGGGCTGCGGCATTCCGCCCGAAGGGCAGCGGCGGATTTTCGACCGGTTCGTCAAACTCAACTCCTTCAAACAGGGCACGGGACTCGGGCTTCCGATCTGCAAAAGCATCGTCGAACATCTCGGCGGAGAGATCGGCGTGAAGTCGGAAGAAGGGCGCGGCACGACCTTCTGGTTCACGCTTCCCTACGTCACCGGCAAGCCCTGCGAAACCCCGTGCGGGGAGATCCCGACGGTTTCGGTCGAAAAGGACAAACTGACGATCCTCATTGCCGAGGACAACGACAGCAACTACCGCCTTTTCGAAACGATCCTGCGCCGCGACTACCGGCTGATACACGCCCGGGACGGGGAGCAGGCCGTAGAACTGTGCCGCACGGAACATCCGCACCTGATTCTCATGGACATCAACATGCCCGTGATGAACGGTTACGAGGCCGCGGCGGAAATCCGCAAATTCGCGGCGGAAATCCCGATCGTCGCCGTCACGGCCTACGCCTACGCCTCCGACGAGCAGAAGATCATGCAGAACGGATTCACGGGCTACATGCCCAAGCCGATCAACGCCCCGCAGCTCAAAAAACAGATTCTCGACATCCTGCGGGAACGCATCACGCTGATATGAAACGTTAAAGGACGCCTCGAAGGGCGTCCTTTAACGTTATCCGAGCCGGAGAATCCGCGCCTCGTCGTCCGCAGGCGGCAGCGGGGCGGGGGAAAAGTCAGAATAGCCCAGGGCGATGGCGCAGAGGGGTTCGCAGCCGTCGGGAACGGGCAGGAACGTCCGCAGGTAATCGGCGGCCCTCTCTCCGTCGGGGGCGTCCTTGCGGCGGGGCCGTCCGTTGACGTGCACCCAGCACGAAGCCAGCCCTTCGTCGACGCAGGCCAGCTGGAGCACCGTGGCCGAAATCGCGGCGTTCTCACGCCACAGATCGCTCGCCGAGGTGTCGCCCAGCACCAGGACCGCCAGCGGCGCGCCCTTCAGAAACGCCGACCCGTAATCGCGCATTTCGGCCATGCGGGCCACCAGCGCGGGATCGTCGACCACCAGAAAACGCGTCGTGCGCGTATTGCGTGCCGAAGGGGCCGAAAGGGCTTCGGCGAGGATGCGGTCCACGACCTCTCGGGGAACTTCGCGGTCGGTGAATTTACGGACCGAACGGCGTTTCGCAATCAATTCCTTGAATTCCATAATCTTTTGCGTTTTCGTACGTTTATTGCAAAAATAGTAAAAAAACAGTATCTTTGTTAAAATTAGTGAATTGAGTTGAATGACGAACCGAACCGGTTGGGCTCCGTTTATCGGACCAGAACAGTTTTAATTCGGATTCAGTCCGAAATCGACACTGGTATATCTTCTTCAGGAAACAATGAAAATAGGAACTGGATTTTTTGGGTGTTTATTCTGCATTGTCCTTTTCGGATGCTCTCATGCAACCGAAAGATCCTACATGGATTCCGGCTATACGAAGGAGCAGCTCGAAGCTATGGGAGTAAATACGGAGCATCTGTTCGTTTTTACCGAGGAGCGCGCAACATACAACGGCAAGGTATTTTCGATAGACATACTTATCGATTCCTTGATCGGGGTATTCGGCCCCTGCGAGCGAATCGTATACGGAGAAGAGTACAACAAAGGATACGACCACTATTTATGGGACGAAATTGGCTTCGTTGCCCTTGTCTCTCCCGAAAAAAAGGTGATGGAGGTGAGTCTGCATTGGGACTGCCTGCCCAAAGTGGAGGAGTACGATTACAACGATTCTGACCCGGTTCCTGCTAAATTTTTCAAGGGTAAAATGCTGTTGAACGGGGTTCCGCTGGATAATACCTCGGATTACGCGGCTTATTGTAACAATAAAGAGGTGCAAGAGCGGCTGCGCGAAATGGCGCGGCAGAACGGGATCGTAAAGAACTTTGACAAAATTCTCTATCATTATGCAGACAACGGCAGTGTTCTCCGCTATCAGTTCTGGACTCACAAACTCTACTTCTTTGATTACTCGGCATTTGAAGACACCCCCTTTTTTTCATATAGGGTGAAAATCGCAACTCAGACGGGAAGCATACATGAATTTGGGATGCAGTACGACATCTACACCAACCCCGACTTCACAGATATATTTTGACACGAATTTTAGATTCTATATCTTGAAAACGATGGAATTCAGATTCACCATAGCACTCATCTACGATTTCGACGGCACGCTGGCCCCGGGCAACATGCAGGAGTACGATTTCATTCCGGCCGTCGGCAAGAGCAACAAGGAGTTCTGGACCGAGGCCAACACGCTGGCCGAGGAGCAGGACGCCGACATGGTCCTTACGTACATGGCGCGGATGATCCAGGAGGCCAAGTCGAAGGGACTCTCGCTCAAACGCGAGGCGTTCCAGGAGTCGGGCCGCCGCGTGACGCTCTTCAACGGCGTCAGGGAGTGGTTTTCCCGAATCAACCGCTACGGCGAAGAGCGGGGCATCCGCATCCTCCACTACATCAACTCGTCGGGTCTCAAGGAGATCATCGAGGGAACGGAGATCGCCCACGAGTTCCGCAAGATCTACGCCTGCTCGTTCCTCTACGACGTGGACGGCATCGCCTACTGGCCCGCCGTGGCGGTCAACTACACCAACAAGACGCAGTTCATGTTCAAGATCAACAAGGGCGTGGAATCGGTCTTCGACTCGAAGATGGTCAACCGCTACATTCCCGAGAACGAGCGCCCCGTGCCGTTCAAACACATGATCTACGTCGGCGACGGAACCACCGACATCCCCTGCATGCGGCTGGTGAAGAATTTCGGAGGACACTCGATCGCCGTCTACAACCCCGACCAGAAGGGCGCGCGCAGGGAGATGGCCTCGCTGATCCACGACAACCGCGTGAGCCACGTCTGCCCGGCCGACTATTCCCCGGGATCGGAAATGGACGTGCTCGTCAGGACCATCATCGACAAGATCGACCTCGACGACCGGCTCGAAAAACTGGAGGCCGTCAAATAGCCATGTCGCCGCACAAACAATCGAACGCGGGTTTCCCGGATTTCCCGTTCCGGCTGTTGGGCGGCTCTCCCGAGTGGATCGCCGGCATGCGACTCCACCCGGGGAGCGTGGCGGCGACAGTCTCGGCCCTCACACTCTGCGCCTGCGTGCCCTACGCCGGATTTCCGGCCCTCGTGGCCGCAGCGGTGGGATGCGGGGCTTTCTACCGGAGTTGCGAGCCGCTGCAACTCGTGCTGCTGCCCGAACAGGGCGCCGCGCGGTTTCTCGCCCGAAAGGTCCTCGCGGCCTGGCGCAACTACTTTCTCTTCGCAGTTCCCTATGCCGCGGTCATTGTCCTGCGCCATCCCGACACATGCTGGATGGCCGCAGGGTGGGCTTCGCTTGCGGCGCTGGCGCTGCTTTATGCCGTAGTCTCGAAATACGCCCGCTACCAGCCCGACCGGACGCCCCGCCGGCCGCTGGCCGCCAGACTGGGCGCCGCGGGATTCCTCATCCCCCTGCTGCTGCCGCTGAGCCTCTGCCTTGTGGTGAGCTACGCCTTGAGGGCCGAACGCAATCTCAACCGCTATCTCCATGATTACGATTGACGCACTCCGGGTCCGCGACAGGGAGCGGACGCCGCTCGACGGCGTGACGATGCTCCTCACGGCCAATGCCGTCCA
>ERZ773138.2960-NODE-2960-length-11713-cov-2.470235_pt1 | contig 11713 bp, 8 predicted proteins | sample MGYA00511114_ERZ773138 | MGnify/ENA primary metagenome ERZ773138 (study PRJEB29015, sample SAMEA2737805) | human gut metagenome | biome: human gut; feature: human-associated habitat; material: faeces | place: China | collected 2012 ...
CGGTCCTTATATACAAAACAATATTTATAGTGGTGATACCTATGATGCATGTCTTGCAATTGCTGGATGGGACAAACCGGGTTTTGATGACTCTAAATGGACAAATGCAATTCAGGTGGCTGCCCCTTCTCCCCTACTAGTATCACAAAACATGCCTGCTATTGAAACGGAACAATTTATCACTCCAATCAATATGCGTTCTTTTGGTGATACAGTCTATGTATACGATTTTGGAGTTAATATGTCAGGGGTCTGTACTCTTTCTATCAATGGCAAGAAAGGCACTAAAGTCAGTATGCAACACGGCGAATTGCTAAAAGATAACGGACGTTTGGAAATGCGCAACTTAGATATTTACTACAAACCATTACCTGGCCTCGCTTTTCAAACAGACACTTATATATTGGACGGAAAACAAGGTACATTCACTCCAGATTTTACATATCATGGATTTCAATATGTAGAAGTTCGTTCAGATCGTCCTGTAAAACTTACTAAAGAGAGCTTAACCGCTCAATTCATACATACGGCTGTTCCTCCTGTTGGTAAATTCAGTTGTTCAAATGAACTATTAAATAAAATATGGAAAGCTGCTAATCAATCATATTTATCAAATCTGATGAGTATCCCGACTGACTGTCCCCAACGAGAGAAAAATGGATGGACTGCCGATGCACACATAACAATGGATTTAGGATTATTAAACTTCGATGGTATTACTTTCTATGAAAAATGGCTGGATGATATGATTGATAATCAAAATGAAGAAGGACGTATATCGGGAATCATTCCTAGTTCCGGATGGGGCTATGATGACTGGATAGGTCCTGTATGGGATGCTGCCATGTTTATCGTGCCAATGGCAATTTACCACTACTATGGAGATACAAGAAGCATCGAAAAACTATGGCCTGTATGCACCAAATACCTTGCCTACCTCGCAGGACGCGAGGACGCGGAAGGAACCGTAACTTACGGAATTGGTGACTGGGTATTCCATAAAACACAAACCCCTACAGAATTCACCACTACCTGCTATTATTATTTAGACAATCTGTATATGGCTAAATTTGCAGAACTCATTGGAAAAGATGGTAGTAGTTATGCTAAGAAAGCAGAAGAATTGAAATTGCTTATCAATCACAAATACTTCGACACATCCAAAGCTATTTATGCCAATGGTTCGCAAGCAGCACAAGGAGTTGCCTTATACCTTGGAATCGTTCCTAAAGAATACGAACAGCAGGTTGCAGATAATCTTTCTACGATGATAAAAGCCAATAAAAACCTGCTCGATTTTGGAGTTTTAGGCAGTAAAACAGTCCTGCGGATGCTTTCCAAATATGGATATGCTGACTTGGCATATCAGATGGCCGCACAAGAAGAAGCTCCATCTTGGGGCAATTGGATAAAACAAGGTTTCACTACACTAGCAGAAACATGGATACTTTCACCTGAATTTAGAGATGCCTCCGTAAATCACATGTTTCTTGGAGACATTAATGCATGGATGTACAATATATTGGCAGGCATTAATTATGATGAACAGAAACCCGGATTCAAACATATTCTTATCCAACCTCATTTCGTAAAAGGTCTTGACTGGGTAAAAGCAGAATATAAATCTGTAAACGGAATCATTCGTTCTGAATGGGAACGTAAAGGAGAACAAGTGATTCTCAAAGTCACGATCCCAGTCAATACGAATGCAACAGTAGAATATAATGGTAAAAAGATAGATTTAAGGTCAGGAAAACATCAACTCACATTTTAATTGAAACAAAAGAAAGGAGGTTTAATAGAGGTATATAAAGAAGCAAAAATGAGACCGTTATGTAATACTATAAAAATATAACACTAGTTACTTTGTCACACCATCAATCAAATCTATTAACAATGAATAAAATCAGTACACTGCTATTTTTGATATTTCTCACTTGTACAAGTGGTGTTTTTGCCGATTCCGGTAGTTCCATCTCCTTAAATGGAACATGGGAACTCTCTTATTGGATGCAACCTGAAGAACCTATAACTTCGCCCAAGGACATACAACTAGCTGAAGTGAAACATCTATCAGCCCAAGTCCCCGGTAATGTAGAACTAGACCTAATGGCTGCCAACTTAATTAAAGATCCGATGATTGGCAGTAATGTAAATGAATTACGCAAATGGGAAGGCTATCAATGGTGTTATTCCAAATCATTCGTAGCGCCACAACTAAAACCAGGACAACAATATCAACTCTTCTTTGCCGGAATAGACTGTCTGGCCGATATATGGCTGAATGGAAAGCACATTGGCAAAGCAGAAAATATGATGATTGAACATGCTTTTGATGTAACTAAAGAAATAAAAGCAGGAGAAAGCAATCAACTCCAAGTGATACTCCGTTCATCTGTTATTGAAGGACAAAAACATCTGTTAGGGACATTCAGTATTGGAAACTTCCCGTCTGAAGAATCCGTATTCATCAGAAAAGCTCCGCACACCTATGGATGGGACATTCTGCCACGATTAGTCAGTGCAGGTTTGTGGAGAGATGTAGAATTACGCGTATTGAATCCGGCACGTCTCACAGATGTTCACTATATGGTCGCCAATGTAGACACTGCTACCAGAAATGTACGTTTGTATACTGATGTACAAGTAAAACTACCTTTCGAAAAGTTCGACAAAGTGAAAGCCGTATATACATTAAGTCGCCATGGGAAAGAAATATATAAAGGAAGCTCTGTTGTCGTTTCCCCAGCATTCCGATATATAATGGAAATCAAGAATGCTGATTTATGGTGGCCAAGAGGATATGGAGAACCGGCTTTATATGATGCAAAAGTAGAGTTAGTAGATTCTGACGACACTATTTTATCAACAGATAATAAACGGGTAGGCCTCCGCACGATTCAACTAGACATTACAGACATCAACCTCCCACCGGATCATCCGGGTAAATTCTGTTTCATTGTCAATGGAGAACCTATTTTTATTCACGGAACCAATTGGGTACCCATGGATGCACTCCATAGCCGGGATCATTCTTTCGTAGACGAATCTATCCGCATGGCTGTAGAATTAAACTGCAATATGATACGTTGTTGGGGTGGCAACGTGTATGAAGATCATCATTTCTTTAATTTATGCGATGAAAACGGCATTATGGTATGGCAGGATTTTACGATGGGATGCACTTTCTATCCTCAACGCAGCTCATTTACACAAGCATTGGAAGAAGAGGCCATTTCCGTTGTATGCAAGTTACGCAATCATCCATCACTCGTTTTATGGTCAGGAAATAATGAAGACGATTGTGCACTGCGCTGGTCTTTGCAACCATTTAATATTAATCCAAATCAGGATGTAGTTAGCCGCAAGGTCCTCCCGGCAGTTATTTATGAATTTGACCCTACTCGCCCTTATCTTCCCAGCTCTCCTTACTACAGCCAAGCGGTATATGAAAGAGGAAGTGCTGACCAATATTTACCAGAAAACCATTTATGGGGTCCCAGAGGATATTACAAAGACAAATTCTATACGGATGCTACCTGCTGCTTTGTCAGTGAAATCGGCTATCACGGCTGCCCTAATTTAGAAAGTCTCCAGAAAATGATGACAAAAGATGCCGTATATCCCTGGACAAAAAATCATGAATGGAATGATGAATGGGTTACCAAATCTGTTCGTAGATTCCCAGAATGGGGAAAGACATTCGATCGCAATAATCTTATGATTAATCAGGTACGTTTACTTTTTGGTGAAGTTCCCTCCAAACTGGATGATTTTATATTCGCTTCTCAATCCGTACAGGCAGAAGCTATGAAATATTTCATAGAAATGTGGCGTGGAAAGAAGTTTGACGACAAGACTGGTATTGTCTGGTGGAACCTGCGGGATGGATGGCCAGTGATCTCTGATGCGATTGTTGACTACTACAATTCAAAGAAGATGGCATATTATTTCATCAAGAATGTTCAACAGGATGTTTGTGTACTAATCAATGATGCAGAAGGCGGAAATTACCCACTGATAGGAACGAATGACACACGCAACGTACAAAGTGGTAATGTAACGGTAACAGATGCATCCTCGGGACGTAAAATCTATGAGAGCACTTTCCGTATTCCAGCCAATCAAAAGGTCAGAATAGCCTCACTACCGGAAGAAAGCGGTCAAGGAATCTATCTGATCCAATACCAGATCGGTAATCAGAAATTCATGAATCATTACCTATACGGCAAGGCACCTTTCAACTTGAAAGAATACAAGCGGCTGTTACAAAAAACCGGATTATACGCTAAAAAATAATAGTTATGAAAGAGAACTTGTTAGGAATTGACGTAGGAGGCACCAAATGCGCCATCATCTACGGTATCAAAGAAAACGACGAGCTACATATCATCGACAAAAAGAAATTTGATACGACCACAGTCGACGAAACAATAGACAGAATTCTCTGTGAAACCGAAAAGATGATGAACCTCCACCAGCTAACCCCTACTAACACAAAAGCGATTGGAATCTGTTGCGGAGGTCCTCTCAACAGTGAAACAGGCATCGTGATGTCTCCCCCTAACCTACCGGGATGGGACAACATCCCCATTGTGGCAATGGTGGAAAAAAAGACGGGCATTAAAACCAGTCTACACAATGATGCCAATGCCTGTGCTTTAGCCGAATGGAAGTTCGGAGCAGGAAAAGGAACTAAGAATATGGTCTTTCTCACATTCGGTACGGGACTGGGAGCAGGATTAATATTAAATGGCAAACTGTATACGGGCACCAATGACAATGCCGGAGAACTGGGACATATCCGCCTGTCGGATTTCGGTCCGATAGGTTACGGTAAAAAGGGCTCTTTTGAGGGATTTGCCAGCGGTGGAGGTATTGCTCAACTCTCCAAAATGTATGTGATGGAGAAATTGCAGACCGGACAGAAAGTTGAATGGTGTACCTTACAGGAACTAGATCAGCTTACTGCCCGAAAAGTGGCTGAAGAAGCTGCCAAAGGTGATAAATTAGCCCAAAGCATATATGAGACGTCTGCTATTTATCTGGGAAAAGGATTATCCATGGTGATCGATATCTTGAATCCGGAAGTCATTGTGATAGGTGGCATCTATACCCGGAATAAAAATATGATGGAACCCATCATGCAAAAGATAATCGATCAGGAAGCATTATCCTGTGCAAACAGAGTATGTAAAGTGAAACCAGCCGCCTTGGGAGAGCAGATAGGAGATTATGCAGCTCTTTCTGTAGCCGCTAACTTAATCGATTAACTATTATGAAAGAGCTTATTGAAACAACACTGGAAGAGGCTCGGCAAACGTTGGAGAGCTTTCTTGAGGAAACAACAACAGTCGGGATTATTTCACAGGCAGCCTCTACCTGCGCCGAAGCATTAAAAGCCGGAAATAAGATTATCAGCTGTGGTAATGGAGGTTCTTTATGTGACGCCACCCACTTTGCAGAAGAACTAACCGGACGTTACCGCAACAACCGCATCCCGCTACCGGCAATTGCAATCAATGACCCGGCTTACATGACCTGTGTGGGAAATGATTTTTCGTTCAACGAGATCTTCTCCCGCTATGTAGAAGCTATGGGATGTAAGGGAGATGTATTATTGGCCATCAGCACAAGCGGACATTCCGAGAACATACTGAAAGCTGCCGTACAAGCACACAACAATGGAATGAAAGTGATAGCGCTGACTTCAAAAGGAGAGAATGAACTGTCACGACTGGCAGACATTGCAGTCTGCGCGCCACGAGCAGCACATTCCGACAGAATACAAGAAATTCACATCAAAGTTATCCACATTCTGATTCAGGCAATTGAGGCAGAATTAGGCTTTGAATAATAACCTACTAAATTTAATCAATATGGCAATGAAAATGACACATATCAGTAAAACTCTATTGAGTATTGTTTGCACACTTTGGGGAATGTCCGCCTGCTCGGATGATTATAACAAATATGACGATTGCCCGGCTTGCAACTATTATCCTGTTGCAGTAGGGAATTCAACAGGAACTCCGGTTCATGCTATCGGTGTCGAGATGGATCCACACTTCTTCTCACAAAACATCACCCGCAATGATGGTTCAAAGGCTGAAGATTGGGAAAATATAGTTGTACAACGGGTAAAGAAAATGAAAGTACAACAATTCCGAATCATGATGCAGCCACAATGGTGGGAACCCTCCAATGACAACAACGATCCTAATGTCGCGGATATGAGCAAATTCACTTTTGATTCGGAAGAAATGCAATCTGTATACAAAGTATTGGATCTGGCCCAGGAGAATAATATCGGAGTGACATTAGTCGTATGGGGAGCCATTACCAATATCGACTTACTATCAGGCATTAACAATGGTCAAAAGCATTTCTTGTGTGATGCACGAAGTTATAACGTTAATCCGGGTTGGATTGCCGGTATAGATAACTATGAAGAATTTGCTGAAAACTTCTCCACAATGGTGAAATACCTGATTGAAGAAAAGCATTATACCTGTATCAATCAAATTACTCCATTCAATGAACCTGACAGTCATATAGCAGGTTACGGCCGCATCATGTGGCAAGGTGATTTTGAAACCATGGGTTGGCAGGACACCTACGCCCCCATGGTGAAAGCACTGGATGCCAAGTTTAAAGCAGATGGAATACGCAGTAAGGTACACTTCAACCTTTCTGACAATACAGACGGTACACCCGGATATATCGCTGCCTGTGTTTCCGCTTTCACAAACGATGAAGCCGACCTGTATAACTCTCATGTATACAAGTTTGACTACAACACCCCTAATTCGACTCTCGTAAATTGGGAACGTCAAAATATAGCTTCTGCAGGAGGTAAAAGACATTTTGTTGGAGAATTCGGTTTTCCTGGATACGGAAGTGCCCGTCAATATGGTATAGACACGTATACGCGAGGGGTACAGCTAATCCGCGTTGCTCTGAACTATCTGAATGCCGGTGCTTACGGAGTAAGCTACTGGAGTCTGATCGATCAATATTATAACCGCAATGCCTCCTATTCGGAAATGCAGCAACTCGGTTTATGGAAATATCTAAAATCCGCTTATACCGAAGACCCAGATGTATATTCCAAAATCAAGGAAGACTACGAGGTACGTCCTCAATACTATGCATATAGTCTGTTGACACGTTTTGTCCGCCAGGGCGACGAAGTATATCCATTGGATCTCGGCGACGAGTTGATAGCCGGAAGTGCTTTTCTCAACACAGAGGGAAAATGGACGTATGTACTTTCCAACGCTACAGACAAAGACAAGATGATACAGTTGGAAAATGATAAAGAAGGTGCCAATGGAGAATACAATGTCTACAAATATATGGAAGGACGCCTACCGGAAGGTGATAATCTTATAGAATCAACAGAAACGGTCAACACGCAAGAGAATAACCTAAAACTTAAATTATCTCGTTCATCAATCAGGGTATTAGTACAAAAATAGAAGTATATATACCCCATTTAGTGGGGATATATATACACCGTATTGGGCATATATATTCACCATACTAGCCATATATATCCACCGTGCTGGATATATATGCCCACCAACCAAGTAATTTATCATCAAAAGTATACGAATGAAAAAAGAAATATCCATAGTAAAAATGCTCTCCGTCATGTTCGGATTCTTCGTTATGGGATTTGTTGACATTGTCGGAATAACCACGAGCTATGTGAAGAATGATTTCAGCCATCTCACCGATACGATGGTTAATCTCATCTCTCTATCCTGTTTCTTGTGGTTCCTGGTGCTTTCTATTCCCACCGGAATGTTAATGAATCGCATCGGACGCAAGAAAACCGTACTACTTAGCTTCGCATTCCATGTATTAGCCATGTGCCTTCCACTCGTTGCATACGACTTTACCGCCATATTAATCGCATTTGCCTTGATAGGTATCGGTAACACTCTATTGCAAGTTTCACTCAATCCATTAGTAACGGATGTCGTTGCAAACGATAAGTTGACAGGTACATTAACCCTAGGACAATTTGTCAAAGCAGTCAGTTCATTCCTGGGTCCTATCCTGGCAGCTTGGGTGACTGGTAGTTTTTTCGGATGGAAAATGATATTCCCCATTTATGCCGGACTGTCACTGCTCGCTTTGATATGGCTATGGCTTACCCCTATACAAGAAAAACAACAGGAACGGAAGAACATTTCTTTCAAAGTCACTCTTGAATTATTCAAAGACAAATACATTCTTGCTTTCTTTATCGGTATTCTCGTGCTGGTAGGTGTAGACGTAGGTATCAATATGACTTTCCCTAAATTCCTGATGGAACGTTGCGATCTACCACTGACAGATGCAGGAATGGGAAATAGTGTGTATTTCTTCGCCCGCACTGTAGGAGCCTTTTTGGGTGGTCTCCTACTGATGAAATATTCAGAAAGCAAATTCTATATTTATAGCGTCTGGATAGCTCTCGCAGGATTGATACTGATGACCATTAGCACTAATCTCTGGTTTATCCTCGGATGTGTAGCAGTTTTCGGGATAGGATATGCCAATCTGTTTTCCATCATCTTCTCTCTGCACGAAAGCACAATCCCGTCAATTTCATCCAGATGATGAAGCATTCGTTTCTCAAATCCATGAATTGGAAGTAAAACCCCTATCTCGTCAAATCCTTTCTGACGCTTCTCACCGGTATCCTGCCCATAATAAACTTCTACTCTCGGAGCCTGTTTCTGAATCTTCTGGAAAGTATCCCAGACAACTGCATAGGCCTGTGCTTCTGTCAGTCCAAGCTTTCTGGTATCCGGTAATGCATATAACGCCATCACGCCACGCTTCTTGTTCTCTTTTTTCTCCTGAATCTGCATGCCCTCTGTATAGGAACGAACTATGTCATATCCGTCAGCAAGATACAGTTTTGATCTCGGTGCACATTGATGTTGCCTGTACGTCTCATGGAACTTTTCATATTCACGAGCTGTTACTTCCCTTTTCTTACTCTCCAGAAGCTTTCCCTCTACATCAGTCAGGAGAACCGGATTCTCTCCTGATTTTCCATGAAATTTCTTTGGAATCAGATATGCGTCCCGAAGCAGATCAAACATACTTCCTCCGCACAATTCAAGTAGCAACGCGCTGACATCTCCATTTTTATACGCCTGGAGCAAGACCTCTGCAAAATGTCTGTCACCATCGTCATTTATTTCCTGATAATTCTCCAAATGCTCATAAAATACTTCATTTAGCCGATCACAGGCCTCTTGTGACTCAAGAACCTTAGATATAACTCCTTCTACAGCTTCTTCACGTGGTAATACTGTCTGCATACTCACACTTCCTTTGTTATTTCTTGTTTTTCACCTGTTAAAACAGAATAAAATCCTACTTATTAATATAGAAAGCGCCGGTTCTAAAGTCAAACCGGCGAATACTGTTTTATTCACATATCTGATATATATTTTCTACATAGGAATAGATTGAATCCATAATATCTTCTTAAACAATACCTTATTTCAGAACTAACATTTTTTTGAACATCTCCGCCGCAATACTTGGCGGAAATGTATGATTCTCAACCAGACAGATTTTTCTCTCCGGAATATTCTCCTTTAGTGGAATCTGACAGACCTTTCTTTCCTCGATCACTGGTCTTACGAACAGCTCCGGAAGGAATCCAATGCCCAGTCCATTCATAATAAGCGGCAACACCTGATCGATCGTCTCAACTTCCGTATCCGGAGATAGAACCAGATCGTTCTCCAGGAAAAATTTGGAATAGAACTCATAGGTTGTGCTTCCCTGCCCAAGAGAAATCAACGGATTCTCAATTAAGTCTTTCAGCCTTATTGGTTTTTCTTTCCCCTGAAAAGAATGATCTCCCACTGCAATTTCCTTAAAAGACATCAAAGAAGTACTTTTCAACGGCTTCTTTGCCTGAAGCGGCGTAGTCACAACTGCAAAGTCCGCCAGTCCATTCTTGACGGACTCAACTGCCTCCGGCGTGGAATGATTCAGAAGTCTCAGCCGAACACCCGGATATTGCTTATGAAAGCGCCCCAGTATAGGAAGAAGTAAAAGATGAAGTGCAATCTCACTCGCACTGATCGTGATACTTCCGCTCTCCATGCTTCGCTCCATTGCAAGCTCCGCTTCAGCCGCATGAAGATGCTGATATGCAACAGAAACATGCTGATACAGCTTCTCTCCTTCCGCTGTAAGCGTAACTCCTCGATTAGATCTGACAAACAATTTACACCCAAGCTGATTCTCCAGATTATTCATAAAATGAGTAATATTCGGCTGGTTGCTCATCAATACTTTCGCCGCTTTAGAAAAGCTCTTATACATTGCTACATAATAAAAAATCCGGTAATAATCATAAGTAATTTCCATAAGTCCCCCCTAAACTGACACTAATCTGTTACTCTCCACCTGCAGAGGTGGGAGTCAAACCACATCTGATAAATCATATAAAAAATGTATATCTGTCATAGCAAATATGTATTTTTATTTCTTTGTTATTTATTATATACTGAATGACGAAAAAATCAAACACATTCATTTACGAGGGGCGATATCATGATCAAGCAAAACATTAAATTTCTCACAACCGGACAATTTCTCACTTTTTCACACACTTGTAAAAATCTTTCTTCGGATGTGCGCATCCAGGATCTTGAGAACCACAATCGCGTAGATATCAATGGAAAAGAGCTTTCTGAACTTGCCACGATCCAGCTTGGTCTTCCGTTTCTCCTCGTTATTCATGGAGAAGATGAAAAAATAGCCAGAAGAATGTTGAAGAAGTATTGTGCATAAAAATTGAGTTGCCGTTTACACTCTGTATAAGCAGCAACTCAACTCTTATTACTCTCCCCAGACTTCTTCTGCAATTTCTTTCACAAGCTTTAACTTTGCCCATTGTTCCTCTTCTGTCAGTTTGTTTCCGATTTCACAGGAAGCGAACCCACACTGTGGACTGAGATAAAGTCTGTCTAATGGGATATATTTTGCAGCTTCATGAATTCTCTTGATCACAACTTCTTTCTCCTCGAGCTGAGGTGTCTTCGTTGTAATTAACCCTAATACCACTTTTTTATCCGGAGACACCTTTGCAAGCGGAGCGAATCCGCCGGATCTTGCATCATCATATTCAAGGAATAATGCATCCACATTTTCTTTTGCAAAGACATAATCTGCTACAGAATCATATGGTCCACTTGTAAAAAATGTTGAATGATAATTTCCTCTGCAGATGTGGGAAGTGATTACCATATCCTCCGATTTTCCTTCCAGTGCAAGGTTATTCACTTCAAGAAGCTCTTTTTTCACATCTTCAATATCCGTTCCAAGAAGTTTGTATCTCTGCTTTGCCGCATCTCCGACAATTGCTCCCCAAGTACAGTCGTCAAGCTGAAGATTTCTGCATCCTGCTTCATAGAACTGACGGATCACTTCCTGATAAGCTGTTCCAATGTCGTGGATCAGTTCTTTGTTTGTCTCATAATATTTTCTCGTATTTTTATAGTTGACCGGAATAATCATCTGCTGGAACATCTGCGCCGGCGCCGGAATTGTATATTTTGCAACTGTGTTCTCATCCTCAAACTGTTTCAGGAATTTGAAATGTTCTACAAACGGATGCGCCTTTGCCTTTATCTTTCCTGTCAAATAAGTATCTTCCAGTGAGGCCAGCCCTCCATCAAACTGTACC
>ERZ773138.2962-NODE-2962-length-11709-cov-2.938905_pt1 | contig 11709 bp, 10 predicted proteins | sample MGYA00511114_ERZ773138 | MGnify/ENA primary metagenome ERZ773138 (study PRJEB29015, sample SAMEA2737805) | human gut metagenome | biome: human gut; feature: human-associated habitat; material: faeces | place: China | collected 2012 ...
CTGTCAGCTGTAAAAAGAGTTTTATTGTTCCGAGTGCTACAATGACTGTTCACCCTGTCAGAATGAACGGGCTTGTTCTTGGTGTTCCTCAAACTCTTTCTTATTTTGAAAAAATGCAGGACAGAATAGTTAATTTTGTGGTTAACAACTCTTCTATTGATAAAAAGAGTTTTAAGGCGCTTATGATGAAAACAGGCGAGCTTGTTATGGACGTCGGCACGGTGCTTGACGGTGAGGACGCAGTTAACTGCGGTTTGATTGATGAACTCGGCGGTCTTAGCGATGCTCTTGATTTTTTAGATAAAATGATTGAGGAGAGATAATATGCTTTGGAGTATTATTAATGAAGCTGATATTTTCTACTCCTCAAAATCAATATGTCAAAACAATACTGTCAGGTCAAGCAACCCTTACAGTTATATACGCACCGGTTATCATTTGGATAACGCATATTTATTCGGAGGTATAGATGATGTGGATTTTAACAGCAATATTTCAGGCGATAGGACAGGCATTCACTTGGGTGTTCCCCGTGTCTGAAAGCGGACATTCTGTAATTTTTCATAATTTTTCAGGCAGATTTACAAACGCTTGCTCGCAGTTGACAGGCGTTATACATATAGGAATTGCAATCGGTTTATTTATTGCGTTTTATAAACTATTTATAAGCCTTTTCAAAAACTTTTTCGCAACTTGGAACGATATTTTTCATAAAAGACTTGATTTGAAGAACATTCCTCCTCAAAGGGAATTTATGTTTATGACGATTCTTTCGTTTGTATTCTTTATCGTTTATGCAATTCCCGCAGGTAAATACGGTAATGTGTATATGCTTTTTAACAGAACATCGCATAATAAGACTATATTGGGTGAAGGAGTTTGTATTGCTCTTTTAGGTGTTCTTCTTATTGTAACTAATTCTCTTATCAATTCAAACAGAAACAAACTTCCAAATTGGGCAAATGCGGTAATTTTAGGCTTAATCGGATTTCTTGCATTGCCGACGGGCGGTTGCTCCTTTATGGGTGCAATTTTCGCTTTTATGATTTTGCTTGGTATGAGCCAAAAATATGCGATTAGATATGCCGTTACAATGTCTGTTCCTACTCTTATTGTAATGGGCATAATTGAACTTTGTGTGGCTGTTACCAAAATTAATATTTTTTCGGCAATAATCGGGCTTGTTATCTCGATTATAGCTTCGTTTTTTGCAATTAAGCTGTTTATATTTGTACTGAAAAAACGTGCGTTGAATTATATTGCATATTATGATATTTCAATCGGTGTAATCAGTGCAATTATCGGAACTTTTCAACTTGTTATAAAATAATAAGAGGTAAATATGGCAACAAAAAAGACTAATAAAAAAACAAAACAGAATACATCTAAAAAAACATCATCTAATAGGCGAAAAACTGTCGACAGGGCTGACACAATACGAGTAACTGAAATTGCAACAGTTGCCGTTTCGGTTATACTTTTCTGCCTTGCCATTGTTTCAGGCAACGGTGTGTGGAATGTGCTGCATAATGTATATGTCGGCATATTCGGTATGTTTGCCGCTATTGTTTTGCCGCTTTTAACCATTGTTGTTACAGTTATATTTTCGGCTAAGGGTGACGATGCTTACGGTTACACGGCTAAGATAGTAGAAGCGTTTGTAATGGTTTTCATTCTCGCAACATTTATTCATGTTGTTAAAAATTCAACAGGCGATGCATTTAAGGAAACTATAATTAACAGTTATAAATCAGCAAGCTTTGAATTTAACGGTGGTTTCATCGGTGCAGTGTTAGGCTGGCTTTTGCTCACTCTCGGTAAAGCTCCGGCTATTATTATAAGCGTTGTGCTTTTTATTGTTGATTTGCTTCTTATGACAGGTCTGACTATATTTCAATTTGTTGCAGGTGCGGCTAAGCCTGCAAAAGTTACATACGAAAAGGTTGCTCCGGCAATTGAAGAACGAATTGAACGCAGAAGAATGAATAAAGAAAATATTGATGTTCCGCTTGATACTCAGCCGCCTGAGGAAGAAGATAAAAAGCCTAAATCAAGAAAAAAGAAGGCTGCCTCTTCCGACGAGGAAATGACTAAGGTACCTAAGGAAATAATTGACGAAATAAACCGTGAAAATTCCAATATTGAAATGCTGAAAAATGCTACTGGTAGGAAAGAGGAAAAGAAGCCTAAGAGTATTGATGAAATAGTTAAGGATGCTTCAGAGGATAAACCTAATGAGAAAAAAGCAGATAAAAGTAAAGAATTTACTGTTTCCAAAGAAGCAATGGAATCAGGCATAAACGATTATAAACTTCCGTCTGTAGAACTTCTCAGCTTGCCTATTAAAAAATCAACTGCAGATATCAGCGGTGAACTTAAGGAAAACGCTCAAAGGCTTATTGAAACGCTTCGCTCATTTAATGTTAATGCAACTATTACCGATATATCACGAGGCCCTACGGTTACAAGATATGAGCTTAAGCCTGCGGCAGGTGTACGTATTTCTAAAATTACGAATCTTGCTGATGATATAGCACTTAATCTTGCGGCTACTCATGTTCGAATTGAGGCACCTATTCCGGGCAAAGCCGCAGTAGGTATCGAGGTGCCGAATACTGTTAAAAATACAGTTTCTATGCGTGAACTTATAGACACACCTGAGTTTTATGAGCAACGTTCACTTCTTTCTGCCGGTATCGGTAAGGATATTGCGGGTAATTGTGTTTATTGTGATATTGCAAAAATGCCGCACCTTCTTGTTGCAGGTACAACAGGTTCCGGTAAATCCGTTTGTATGAACTCAATTATTACATCTATTCTTTACAGAGCTAAGCCTGACGAGGTTAAATTCTTAATGATTGACCCTAAGCAGGTTGAATTTTCAAAATATGCAAATATTCCTCATCTTCTTGTTCCTGTTGTAACTGACCCACGCAAAGCGGCAGGTGCTCTCGGTTGGGCTGTAAGTGAAATGCTTCAGCGTTATCAAAAGCTTTCGCAGGTTGGCGTTCGTGACATTGAGGGATACAATAAATATGTTCAAAAGCATGAGGATATGGAGTCTATGCCTAAAATCTGTATCTTTATAGATGAATTTGCGGATTTGATGATGGCGGCTCCCAAAGAGGTTGAAGATTCTGTTTGCCGTCTTGCGCAAATGGCACGTGCTGTCGGCATGCATCTTGTTATTGCAACTCAAAGGCCGTCTGTTGACGTTATTACAGGTCTTATTAAAGCTAATATTTCATCAAGAATTGCACTTACCGTTTCATCCCAAATCGATTCTCGTACTATTCTTGATGCCGCAGGTGCCGAAAAGCTTCTCGGCCACGGTGATATGCTTTATAATCCTATCGGTGCTTCAAAGCCGCTTCGTGTTCAAGGTTGTTTCATTTCAGATGAAGAAGTTGAAGCGCTTTGTGATTTCGTTAAAAATCAGGGCGAAAGTCAATATGATGAAGAAATTGAAGCCAAGGCGGTTCAAGATAAGAAATCTTCTCCGTTTGAGGATGACGGCGATGCAGAGCAGCTTGATGTACTTTTTGACAAAGCTGTTGATATTGTACTTGAAACCGGAACTGCTTCCACTTCATTTTTACAACGTAAGCTTTCCGTAGGCTATGCACGTGGCGCTAAGATTATTGACCAGCTTGAGGAAAAGGGTATTATAGGTCCTGCTAACGGTTCAAAAGGCAGAGAAATACTTATCAATCGCCAGCAATGGCTTGAAATGCAGGCTTATTCGTCAAATAAAGTTCCTTTTACTTCAGAAAATACCGAGCAAATGTCATTTGATGAGGATGAGATTGAAGATGACGGTGTTGTGTCTGAAAATTATAACGATATTGATGAATAATTAGATATTGTACCTAAATTTAATTTGTGCAATTGTATAATTGATTGTTTAGAGGAAATATATGAATGATTTTCTACCTATAAATAAAAAAGAAATGCTTGAACGAGGTTGGCAAGATGTTGATTTTGTCTTTGTAACAGGCGACAGCTATGTTGACCACCCGTCGTTCGGCGTAGCCATACTTACAAGGCTTTTGGAAAAAGAGGGCTATAGAGTTGCCGTTTTAAGTCAACCTAATTGGAAAAATGACGGTGATTTTACACAATTCGGTCGTCCTCGTTTAGCTTTTATGGTTACAAGCGGTAATATTGATTCAATGGTTGCTCACTATACTGCTGCCAAAAGGCTAAGACATGATGACGCTTATACTGCCGGAGGTATTGCAGGAAAAAGACCTGACAGGGCAGTTATTGTTTATTCAAATATTATTAAAAGGATATATCCTGATTGCCCTGTTGTTATTGGCGGTCTTGAAGCGTCACTTCGCCGATTTGCTCATTATGATTATTGGGATGACGGAATCAGACCGAGTATTCTTATTGATTCAAAAGCTGATTTGCTAACCTATGGTATGGGCGAAAAGCAAACTGTTCAAATAGCCAAAAGGCTTGACAGTGGCGAGGATATTTCAACTATGCACGATATTCTTGGAACCTGCTATACCTGTCCAACATATGAAACGCCTTATGACGGTGTTGAAGTCCCGAGCTTTGACAATGTATTAAACAGTAAAAAGGAATATGCAAAATCTTGCAGAATTGAGCAAGATGAGCAGGACCATATTCGTGGTAGACTTATTAAGCAAAAACACGGCAAAGTAATGGTCGTCCAAAATAAGCCTATGCCGCCGCTTAATCAAAACGAACTTGATAAAATTTATTCACTGCCGTATACAAGGGCATATCATCCGTCTTATGAAAAACTCGGAGGTGTGCCGGGCATTAAAGAGGTTGAGTTTTCAATTACTCACAATCGTGGATGCTTTGGTGCTTGCAATTTCTGTTCAATTGCTTTTCATCAGGGAAGATATGTTACATCCCGTTCAAAGAAAAGTATTTTGACAGAAGCTGAAAAGCTGACTCATATGCCAAATTTCAAAGGCTATATTCACGATATAGGCGGTCCTACAGCCAATTTTAGGAAACCGTCTTGTACTTTTCAAGAAGAACACGGTCTTTGCAAGGGTAAAAAATGCCTTGCGCCTAAGCCGTGCAAAAATTTAAGTGTTGACCATAGTGAGTATCTTGATATTCTTCGTCAGGTTCGTTCTCTTCCTAAAGTTAAAAAGGTATTTATAAGAAGCGGTATAAGATATGATTATCTTCTTGAGGATAAGGACGATACATTTTTTAAGGAGCTTGTTGAGCATTATGTTTCCGGTCAGCTTAAAGTGGCGCCTGAACATTGTTCTGCCGCAGTTCTTGACAAAATGGGCAAGCCTCATATTGAGGCTTATATCAAATTTTCGCACAGATATTTTGAATACACGGGAGAGATTAATAAGGAGCAATATTTAGTACCTTATCTTATGTCGTCTCACCCCGGTTCTACTCTTGATGATGCGATTGAACTCGCTTTGTTTTTAAAGAAAAACCATATAAGACCCGAACAGGTACAGGATTTTTATCCGACTCCCGGCACTATCTCAACGTGTATGTTTTATACCGAGCTTGACCCTTATACTATGGAAAAGGTATATGTAGCAAAAAGCGAGCATGATAAGGCGCTTCAAAGAGCACTTCTTCAATATTTTAATCCTAAAAATCAAAAGCTTGTTGAGGAAGCACTCAAGCGTGCAAAACGTTATGATTTAATCGGATATGACAGCAAGTGCCTTGTTAAACCTACACATTCTGCTAATCAATTGAATAAAAATATGAATAAAAATAACAGATATCAAAATAAGAGTTCACATAAGAATAATTATTCAGGGAAAAACAGAGGTAAAAAAAGATGAGCGCTTCAAAAAGACAAGGCATAATCGCAATAGGTGTTTGTTGTATTCTTGTTTCTGTTTTGCTTGTATTTTACGGTATTTCTCAACCTAAGGTCAATGAAACCCCTTTATCTCAGTTGCAAGATACGCTTTCCCAAACCTCGATTAAGACTTCTTCGTCTGACAAAAATGATGCATCTTTTAAAAATTCAGGCGCTGATACTCAAACAACTGTATTAAATACTAAATCTTCTCAACCGTCTTCTGCTCAAAGTGTTTCTTATCCCGTTAATTTGAATACTTGCACTTATGAAGATTTAGTTTCAATTGACAGAATAGGCGATACGAAAGCGCAGGCTATTTTGGAATACCGTGATTATCTCGGCGGATATACAAATGTTTCTCAACTTAAGGAAATTAAGGGTATCGGGGACTCTACTTTTGCAAAGATTGAGCCGTATGTTACAGTATGATTAGTGATTTAAAAATTGTTTTAGAGAAAATATCAAATATATTTTTTACTAAAAGATGCGAATTTTGCGGTGAAGTAATTGAATTTGATAAAACGGTTTGTCCCGATTGCGAGAATTTACCTGTTAATAAGCCGCCTTATTGCACATATTGCGGTGTCAGTAAGGAAAAATGTAATTGCGACAAGCATAAAAGTGAATATAATCAAATTGTGGCACCGTATTTATATCAAGATAATGTTAAGCATGCTGTTTTAAATTTCAAAAGCGCTTATATGCCTTTTCTTTCAAAACGCTTTGCACGTGATATGGCAAAATGCATTCAAGAAAATTATTTTATGCAATTTGATATGATTACTTATACTCCGCTTTCTAAAAAGTCACTTAGAAAAAGAGATTATAATCAAGCATATTTACTTGCAAAAGAAATTTCGAAAATTTTAGATATTCCGCTTGCCGATTTGCTTATAAAGGTAAGAAAAACGAAAGAACAAAAATCATTGAATTCACGTGAGCGCAAGACTAATGTTTACGGCGCTTTTGATTTGAAAGATAAAGATATTGTAATCAACAAACGAATTCTTTTGATTGATGATGTTAAAACTACGGGTTCAACGCTTAATGAATGTGCTAAAATGCTTAATATTTACGGTGCTCAAAGTGTTTGGGCGGCAACTCTTGCTGTCGCCGTACCTAAAGAAAAAGGGGATAAAAAATGAAAAAAATATTATCTGTATTGCTTACATTGATTTTTGTTTTCTTGTGTGCTTGCAGTGCGCAGGGCACGCAGGATCGTCAGTTAAGCGCTCATATTGACGGTTTGATTGAGGAAACAACGATTGAATGGAAAGATGATAATACAGCTGTTGTTTCTTTTGATAAACACGCTGTTAATAATGTTGCTGTTAAGTTGAAAAAAGCAGTGTCGTCACCGCTTAAGATATATAACGGCGATAATATTATTTATGAACAGGAAAATAACAGTACATATAAATATTGCTCATTTTCTCCGACTCAAACTACTTCTTTAAAATTAAAACTTGACAATGGCAAGGAAAATGTTGAGTCAATTTCTGTTTACGAAAACGATAATGAGCCTGACAGTGATTTTAGGGTAACTGCATATATTCTTGCAGATAAAATTCAAAATATTGATGATTTGAAATCATATACATTTGACACAATTACTGATGTAATTCTTTTCTCATGCGTTAATTTTAATTCTGACGGTGAACTTCAATTTAATGACAGTGAGAATTATTCAGGCAAAAAAATGATGAAAACTGCGCTTAAGAATTTAAAAAGCGTTATAGGCGACAGAAATGTAAATATCTATGTCAATATTTTAGGACCTGATGCAGACGAAGGAATAAGCGATTGGAAATCTCAAATGGAAAATAAAGCTCAAAAGCATACTAAGGCTTTTGAAAACGATACACTTGCTACACAAATTAACGATTTGCTAAACGACTATAATTTTAACGGCGTTTTTTTTGATTATGAATATCCTATTAAGGCAAAGTATTGGAAAGCCTTCAGCAATTTTCTTGTCAACCTCGATTCGGAAATTGGCGGCAAAAAAATAGGTCTTGCAATGAGCGATTGGGATATCGGTATTTCTAAAGAGGCTATGCAATGTGTTGATATGGTTGAAATGATGGAATATGACCTTTTTGATGATTACGGTGACCATTCATCTTTTGATTGTGCTCAAAAAGGAATTGAGAAATTTATCAATGCGGGATTTGACAGCAAGGTACTTGATCTTGGTATTCCTTTTTACGGCAGACCTGCAGACAAGGGTGAATATTGGTATAATTATGGAGATTACGCAAAGATATTGGGCAAATATTCAAATAAGGCAGAGATTGACGGTAAACAAGCTTATTTCAATTCGTATGGACTTGTTTATGATAAAACTTCGCTTGCAATTGATTATGAACTCGGTGGTGTTATGGTGTTTAGATACGGCAGCGATGATTTAAACCACAAGGATATGTCGCTTTTCACCGCAATTAATCAAAGCATAAACGATAGAAAAAATTAGTGCATTTAACAGCTCAAAAAAGCAAATTTGCTTTTTTGAGCTGTTTTTTACTAAATCTTTACTATTTTACTATTTATTTTTTAGTTTGTTTGTGATATTATACTATCTCGGATATAAGAGAGGTTAAATTATGACGAAGAAAAAATGGATTAATTTAATAGTTATTTTATTTGCATTTTTCGGCTTTGTTTACATAATGTCAACAATTCCGTTTTGCAGTGATGATTGGGCTTGGGGCGCTTCTGTCGGTGCGCAAAGGCTTGCATCCCATTTTAGAGGATATAACGGCAGATATCTTGGAAACTTGCTCATTTTACTTTTGACTAAATCTAATTTTATAAAAACAATCGGAATGGCTGTCGTTTCGTTTTCTGTTATTTATTTGATTTATAAATATATTGGTGACGGCAAGCTGTTTTATTTCCTTTTTGTATTATTCCTTCTTGTTATAATGCCGACAAATATATTGAGGCAGACGATGGCTTGGGCTTCCGGCCTTGCTAATTATATTCCGCCGATTGCTTTGACATTGCTTTATCTTGTTATTGTGAAAAATATATTTGATAAGGATATGCCGAAATATAAAAAATGGCTTATTCCCGTTTCATTTGTTATAGGCTTGTGCGGTAACCTGTTTATGGAACACGTAACTATAATGAATGTTGTTGTGTCAATAGGTGTTATTGTTTATTCTTACATCAAGTTTAAAACGTTTTTTAGAGTTCACGTGTTTAATTTCTTGGGAAATATTTGCGGTGCGGCAATAATGTTTTCAAATTCAGCCTACGGTATTATTTCATCAGGTAATGACAGCTATAGAAGCGTGGCAGGGGAAAATGAAAGCTTTTTTTCTTGGCTTATTAAGAGTATTGACAGAGTTTGCACACGTTCGGTTGAAAGCAATGCTTTAATTAATATTCTTATAAGCATTATGCTTTTTACAATTGTGCTTAATATATCAAAGCAGTTTAAATTAAATAAGGGCAAAAAACGCTTTTTGTTTTCTTGCGTGATTTTTGATTTTGCATATACAGTATTTGTTTTTATTAAAGAATATGTTCGCTTTCCCATTGGAACATTTACGTCTCCCGCTGTGACTGTTATCAGATGTATTTTAGCAACTATTTTTATTATCAGCTTGATTGTCGTTCCGCTTGCGGCATACGAAGATAAAGACAGAGCGTTTAAAGCGGTAATGCCGATTTTGGCAGAGAGCGTACTCATTGTTCCGCTTCTTGTCGTTTCTCCCGTAACAGGTCGTTGTTTTTATCCGCCTTATGTTATGTTTATGCTTTATTCGTGCGAGTTGATGAAATTTATTATGCAAAATTATGTCAACAGCGATAAGGTGAAAAAGACGGTATACGCTTTAGTTATTATCGGTGTGGCAATAGGTTCTGTATTTTATACTGTTAAATACACTCAGGTAAAGGCATTTGAAAATGAACGAAATTCTTTTGTGAGCGCTCAGATTGAATCCGGCAATAAAACAGTCTATCTTCCTCATTATCCGGCATACCTTGAATATTATACCGAAGGCACAACCCCACGGCTTTTCAGGTGGTACGGTATGTGGGAAACAAGATATAAAGACTTTTACGATATTGACCAAAGTGTGAGAGTTGAACCTATAAGCTATGCTCGATATAAGCAAATTAAGAATAAATGATAAAAATCCCGCAATGGCAGTTTAATCTGTCTTGCGGGATTTCTTAGTTATTGTTATATTTAAAAATATAATAAAATTCACTTAATACGTCGTCAACGCTTTTCTTGCTTATTCCTAAAACTACGCAGTTTATTACAACCGCAACGGCGGTTATGGATATAAAAGGAATTTTTAGCGTGGTGTTGAACATAACGATTAAAAGAACAACTGCAACAATCAATAGTAAAAGGCTTAATGCAAAATAAAAAGCATTATATTTTGATTTTACCTTTATATTAACAGTTGAACTTTTATCATTACCGTCAAAGCTTACTTCACTTAGTGGGGCAGAGCGGTAATATCTGTCGTTTTCAACATTACCGATATACCGTGCGATATATTTGCCGCTGTCGTCTATGAATCCGGTAAATTTTTTTCCGTTATAATCCGTATGTATTATTCTCGTGGACAGCGTATATCCTGCCTTATGCATATCGTAAAACGTTTTTTCAAAAAGCTTAATTGCGTCGTCACGGCTCATATTAAGCTTAATGCTGTCATTAGCGGTAAAAAACATAGCTTGTCCCTCCTTATTTAATCTTAAAATATCATATCGTTAATTAATTGTCAATACTGTTTATGTAAGGTATGGTATGACCATACCCGAATAGGTTTAAGCTATTCTTATTACAGATAAATACGAACCGACAGTAGGTGAGGCGGTAGTAACCGTGCCCGATACAACCCTTAAAGCAACTGTAGAGGTTGAGTTTGCAGGAACGTTTACAATATAACTGCCGTTTGAGGTTCCTGTTGCACTGTTAGGAATAATTTCGCTGTTTGAATCAACCGTGCCGTTAATTGCAAGCGCCAATGTTGCATCATTAGCCGTTTCGCCTGTTACCTGATAGTTTACAAGATATGCTTTGCCTGTTGCGCCGCCTGAAAGTGTGATAAGTCCGTTGTTATTGACGATATCTGCCGTGGCAGTATTATAAAGAGTTGACTGATAAGCAATGTTTTCTCCGGCAGTGTAGGTTGCGCCTGTTGCCGAATTGTTATAAAACAGAGCATAAGCAGCAGTCGGTGTCAAAAACGGAGGAACAGGTGGATGAGGAGGCTGCGGTATTGGCTCAAAAGGCGGCATAGGACGTGGAGGATAAACATAGCAGGGTATTAAGCGCTCTACCATTTTAACTTCGTAATCGGTGTCACAGCAACCGTTTGAAGAAGAATAAATATTCGTATCTAAATTTCTGAGATTTCTGTTGTTACAGCTCATAATTATATTTTTTCCTTTCATATATTCGGCTTTTATGCCGTAATATATAATATGAAAAAAATAAAAAAACGACAAAATCTATTGAAATTATTTTTTTGTTATGTTAATATATCAAAGTCAAATATGCGGGTATGGTGGAATTGGCAGACACGCAAGATTTAGGATCTTGTGGGAAACCGTGCAGGTTCAAGTCCTGTTACCCGCACCATAATATCGGGGTGTGGCGCAGTTGGTAGCGCACTAGACTGGGGGTCTAGGGGCCGCAAGTTCAAGTCTTGTCACTCCGACCATAAGGGCTACTTTTCAGTAGCCCTTGCAAACTGTAGATAAAGTGGCTAAAACGCGCCGTGCTATAAAACGAAATTCCATTCGGGGACCCCGACAAATTGCAAATTTGGTGGGGAAAAGGAGAAATGAACGAAGTGTTTATTATGAATTTCAAAGAAATTCATTCAAACACGGAATTTCTT
>ERZ773138.2967-NODE-2967-length-11678-cov-6.480943_pt1 | contig 11678 bp, 13 predicted proteins | sample MGYA00511114_ERZ773138 | MGnify/ENA primary metagenome ERZ773138 (study PRJEB29015, sample SAMEA2737805) | human gut metagenome | biome: human gut; feature: human-associated habitat; material: faeces | place: China | collected 2012 ...
TCAAGCTCGTGGGAATTATCAAGGAGATGACCAATGAGGGAAAAGGCTTCAACGCCAGGCACTTCTATGAGCTGGGACGGGAGTACATCTTCTGCATAGGCCTGATCTGCATCATGCCCGTGCTGCTGGGAACGCTCGAGACGGTGCTGGCCTATGGAGCCGACGAGCTGATGAAATCGCTCGCCTCCGGTGGGGTCTATAACCCGCACAATATCTGGAAAGATCCGATCAGTGCCATGCTGGACGAGCTGATGAATGCATTGTCCCGCCAGAAAATCTCTGTGAAATATGACCATCCTATGCTGTTGGTTTACACAGAAGAAACCAAAGAAAAAGCGTCTTCGCATCCAGGGCGCCGCGTGGAGGCGGCTGGATAACACGGCGAAGCTCTTTGCGGCGGTGTCGGGCGAGGATTTAAGCAGTGTATTCCGGATTTCGGCGGTTCTGAAAGAAAAAGTAGATCCGGAGCTTTTGCAAAGGGCGCTTGTGCGGACACTTCTGGAGTTTGAAAATTTCCGGGTGAAGCTGCGGAAGGGATTTTTCTGGTATTATTTTGAGACGAACAACCGGAATCCGGGCGTGGAAGAAGAACAGAGTGCACCGTGCCGTTTCATTGATCCGCACCGGGGCGCGCGGTTCCCGTTCCGTGTGAGCTACTATGGATGCAGGATCAATTTTGAAGTGTTTCATGTGTTGACAGACGGTACAGGGGCAACAGAATTCTTAAAAGAACTGGTAAAGAATTATTTATACCTTGCACATAAAGAAGAAGGATTAGAACAGGTTGCACTGCTGCCGGAAGATATGACGGTACAGGATCAGGAAGATGACAGTTTCTTAAAATATTATTCAAAAGATCAAAAACGACCGAAAAAAAGAAAACTGAATGCTTTTCAGATACGAAGGAAAAAGAAAGATGGAAATCATCTGCATGTCCACGAATCTGTTGTCTCAGTACAGGCAGTATTAAAGCGAAGCAGAGAACTCGGAGTATCTATGACTATCTTTCTGACAGCATTATTTATGATGGCGATAAATGAAGAAATGTCTAAGATGCAGAAGAAAAAGCCGGTCGTGTTAATGGTTCCGGTTAACCTAAGAAAGTTTTTCCCATCTACATCGATGCTGAATTTCTTTAATTGGATCGAACCGGGATATAATTTTGAAACACAGGATAAAAGTTTTGAAGCAGTGTTAAAATATACAAAGGAATTTTTTGAGTCTGAACTAACGAAAGAAAAAATGTCTGCACATATCAGTGAACTGCTGGCGTTAGAACTGCATCCAATCCTAAGACTTGCTCCGTTGGAATTGAAAAACCTTTGCATTCAGGCAGGCGCAAAATATTCAGAAAAGAACACAACAGCAATCTTTTCTAATATGAGCGCAGTTAAAATGCCGGAGAGTTATGTGCCTTATATTGAGCGATTTGGCGTATATACAAACACCCCGAAGCTTGAGTTATGTTTGTGCTCCTTCCAGGATAAATTATCATTTGCATTTACATCCAGATACGACACAGTGAACATTGAACGTAATTTTTATCGCTTGTTAAAAGAACAGGGAATTGCATCTGAAAAAGTAAAACCTGAATTTCCAAAGACAGATGAGCCAAGCGAACAGGAAATGAAAGTCTATAAAATTTATAGCTTTCTGTGTATTGCAATTGTTGCAGCAATGCTTGTTACGGAGTGTAATTTCCATCCTAGAATTCGCTGGACCTTATTTACAGCCGGAGGCGTTGTGACAATGTGGATTGCCTCATCGATTGGATTTTTTAAACGCTATAACCTGCTGAAAAATGCGATGTGGCAGCTTTTTATCGGTACTATTATCTGCTTTATATGGGATGCACTGACCGGTTGGCACAGTTGGTCTGTAGATCTTGTGCTGCCAATCATGAGTGTATCTACACTTACAGCGATGTTTGTAATCGCTAAGGTGCGGAAATGCCCTGTGCGAGAGTATCTTATTTACGAAATTATGGCTGCCGGATACGGATTGATTCTTCCGGGAATTTTACTCTTATGCAAAGTGGTGAAAAATCCAACAGTAAGTATGTTTGGAGCGTTAATATGTTTCCTGTTTCTTGTAGCAGTGATATTGTTTAAAGGAAGAGAATTTAAAGAAGAGATGCAGAAAAATCTGCATGTATAAAATAGTGTTGATGAAACATTAGAGCGTGTCTGAAAAATTTCACTTTGTCAGAAAGCATTGTTAGAAGTAGCAAAATAAAGGAGTATTTAATTATGAAGTATGAAACAATAGACAGAATTAGAAAATTTACAGAAGATCGAAACTGGGATCAGTTTCATTCGCCGGCAAATCTTGCAAAATCAATCGTAATTGAGGCAGCAGAGTTATTAGAGTGTTTTCAGTGGTCTGATGAAGAATATGATCTGCAACATGTCAAGGAGGAATTGGCGGATGTTTTGGTTTATAGTCAGAATCTGTTAGACAAACTGGAACTGGATGCAGATGAAATCATAAATATGAAGATGTCGCAGAATGAAGCAAAGTATCCGGTAGATAAGGCAAAAGGGAGTGCGGCCAAGTACGATCAGCTATAATAGTGGAAAAGGAAGAGGCGTTATAAGAACAATGATAAAAATACTATTTATATGCCACGGCACTCTTTGAAAGCTTCGCCCAAAAGCCAGTAAAATCACAGTTTGAAGGGCATAGGCGGTTAGAAAATAACCCGAAAATAACCCACGGTATTTTGTGCAGATATTACATGTAAATATAGATGATGTTTGGGATGCAACATGATAGAAAAGCTGTAAGATTTTGAAAAGAAAATCTTATGGCTTTTTTTGCAAACAAATAGAAGAGGAAAATTATTTTATCATTTACGAAAATAGATCCGCTTGATCTGGAAGCATATAAAGAGTGGATCCAAAGGTTATGATGAATGGCCAATTTCTGAAGAGATGTTGTCTACTGGTAGAACTAAAAAGAAAAAAACTAATTGACATACATCACGAATATAGTTACAATTCTAAATGTTTGAATTATAACTATTATACATGATAAAAGAAGGAGATAAATGATAAATGGATGCTTCATTTCACTACTTATCTATGATAAACCATATGACTGTCCAGAAAAAACTAATGGAACAGTTGAAAGATACAGGTCTTACCTTGGGACAGCCCAAAGTATTGGATTACCTGAAAGATCGCGATGGTGCCAGCCAGAAAGAGATTGCGGCAGGATGCCTCATCGAAGCAGGCTCTTTAACGTCCATTTTGAACCGTATGGAAGAAAAAGACCTGATCGAAAGAAAAATACTCAATGGAAACCGTCGTACTTTTCATATTTTTATGACAGAATCCGGAAAGAAAAATCAGAAGCTTGTGGAGGAGGCTTTTAAGAAAATAGAAAAAACTGCATTAAATGGTATTTCTGAAGAAGAGCAGATGCAGTTTATGGATATTTTTTGCCGGATCTATCGAAATCTTGCAGATATGAAATGATCCGGCGATAAAAAATATGAAATGAGGAGGAAATAAAAAAATGGAGACACTAAAACGATATTTAATATTTCTGGTGGGATTGTTTGTAAACTCCCTGGGAGTCAGCCTGATCACGAAGGCAAACCTGGGAACATCCCCGATCTCATCAATTCCTTACATATTAAGTCTTAATTTTCCATTTACACTTGGAAACTTTACCATCTTTTTCAGTATCTTTCTGATCGTACTTCAGCTGATCATCCTGAGAAAGAACTTTAAATTGGAGCACATCCTTCAGATTCCGGTATCCATCATATTTGGATATTTTATCGATCTTACTATGATTCTTTTTTCCTGGGTCAATCCGGAAGCATACATCATGAAGATTGTATATCTTCTTATCGGATGTCTGATCCTTGGCGTAGGTGTATATATGGAAGTTCTGGCAGACGTTGTCATGCTTCCAGGAGAATCTTTTGTCCGTGCTATTGTTCTTACATGGAAAACAAATTTCGGAACAACCAAGATCTGTTTTGACGTATCCATGTCAGTGATCGCTGCTGTACTTTCTTTCATATTTGCAGGAAGTCTGGCTGGTGTAAGAGAAGGTACCGTTATTGCTGCCCTCCTGGTAGGCTTTATCGCCAGACTCATCGGTAAGAAACTTGCATTCCTGAAAGATATGATTTTTATGATGCGGAGATTATCCAGATGACAGCAGGGACCATCGGATACACACCGGAATTCGTTAAGAAAAACGAGGAGATCATGATAAACAGCCTTCTTTATGATCTGGTCAATCAGATGTATCTGAATACAGACAGACAGGATGAAGCGCCGAAGGATAAAATTTTCGAGGCAGAATGCCAGGTTGTACGCAATCTTGCGAAAAAAGGCAATTGCGTGATAGTAGGCCGTTGTGCAGATTACGTTCTCAGAAATTCCGGAAACTGTTTGAAAGTATTTTTTTCAGCACCTCTTGTGAGCAGAATTAGAAGAGTGGCACAGAGACAGAATATCTCTGAGGGAGAAGCCAAAGCTACGGTTCAGAAAAATGAAAAACTGCGTGCAGATAACTATCGCTATTACACCCGACGTATGTGGGGTGCAGCCGGAAACTTTGATCTCAGCCTGAATACAGATTTTGGAGAAGAATTTATTGAGAACCGCATCCGCAGTGCTATGAAACTGTAAAAATACAGAAAGCCTTATAATATTTGTTGTCAATGATATAGACCCTTAAGGAATCGTCAATCTAAAAATTGGTCCTATGTTAATCTAAACCCTCAAAAAGACATCCCCTCAAAAACTTTGATTACCCCCAAATTGGAAGGAAAGATAATATACATAATCATTTTCCACACCAACGATTCCTTTTTCCATTTCCGTGATAGGAATCCCTGACAGCCCGTCTTTTCCATAGATTAGAGCCATTAATCCCTGTTCAGAGTCTGAAGGGATAGCAGTCTTGCCTTCTATTGTCGAAGCTGAATGAATCTGAATCGGAATCTCCCCTTTTATCTGGCTTGCACTTCTGCCATAATATTCTCTGTTTTCTATATTTTCTAAAATAGGAAAATCCGTAGAATATTTTGCATAATCATCTGCTACAATTAATTTTACCTTAAAAGATTCAAAATCCGGCACAACAGCAATGACGCCTCTGGAAGGGGAATCGATTCCGTCATAGTCCAAATCAGCCACTTTACTTTTACTGATCAGTGTCCCAGACTGATATTCAGATACATAAATGGTGAGTGTTTTAAATTCATCTTTTGTAAAATAATGAAAAAGATATGCGCCGTCTGTTCCGGATAATAATTCTGCTGTTTTCATCTCAGTACTTGTCTGATCAACTGCGGTAATATAATTTTTTGGCTGTATCAGTTTGTGAAAGAATAAAGTGCCAAGGATCGCAGAGACAATTACTGCAAAAACAGTTACTACAGCAAGAATTGTTTTTAAATTTTTCTGTTTCTTTTTACTCTCTTTTGTAATCTGAATAAGATTGCTGTCTGATTTTTCAATTACATTTTCAGCACCGATATCTTCACCTGCAAGAAATTCATTAATGCTGATTCTAAGTATTCTGCACAATTCCATATAAATTGACACGTCCGGCAGGCATATGCCTCGTTCCCATTTAGAAACCGATTTGTCACTCATATTCAGTTTTTCTGCCAATTGCTTCTGCGTCAGTCCAAGAGCTTTTCTTTTTTCTGCAATATATTTTCCGATTTTGATTAAATCCATATAATTCACTCCCTTCTGTTTAATCTAAGCATAATATAAATTATAAGAAATGAACACCCCTTATGAGTAGAATGCGTTGAGTATTTGAGTTCTGGCTGAATTAGTGATAGATTAGGACGCAAGAGTTGATTGACGTTGGATAATGCTCCATAATATAATGAAAAGAAAAGAATAAAAGGCAGATATCTATGCCTGGATAGATGGAGAAGAACCTATGGAGAAAAAAAGAGGAATTGATTCGTTTACACTACATATTCTGGCAATGCTGTTTATGTTATGTGATCATTTGTGGGCGACACTATTTCCAGCACAGGAATGGATGACACGCGTAGGAAGACTTGCTTTTCCGATTTTCGCATTTATGATCGCAGAAGGATGCTATTATACTTCGAATGTGAAAAAATACATGCTGCGTCTTTTTCTATTTGCCATAATTTCAGAAATACCATTTAACCTGATTATGGGAAGTTCGGTATTTTACCCGTTTCATCAAAATGTACTATGGACCTTTTTATTAGGGGTGTTATCGATACAGATCATTGAAAAGGCAAAGAAGAAACAAAAGAAATGGATATCGTTTTTTGTGGTTTGCCTCGTGCTTTTGATGGATTTTCTGCTTGGAACCATAACCATGGTAGATTACAATGCTGCAGGAATACTGACGGTATTGCTTTTTTATTTTTTTCGCAAGAAAACCTGGATTTCTTTTGCGGCACAGTTTGTCGGGCTGTATTATTTGAATGTAGTTATGCTGGGGAATCTGTATTATCCGGTAACGATTCTGGGACATCATTTTGAGATTGCACAGCAGAGCTTTGCACTGCTGGCACTGATTCCAATCTGGTTATATCATGGAGAGCAGGGGTACCATAGCAAGTGGTTCAAGTATTTCTGTTATGCGTTTTATCCGGTGCACCTTCTTATCTTGGTTGTTATTTGGCAATGGCGTATTCGGTAATAGATCAGCAGCGGAAATTCTGGATAAATTATTATAGAAAGTGATGGGGAAAAGAATGCAGACTTATACTTATGTTTCAAAAGGAAAATTTGAATTAATGGAAAAGCCAAAGCCTGTGCTGATGCATGAAAGAGATGCCATTGTAAAGGTGACACTTGCCAGCATTTGTTCCAGTGACCTGCACATTAAGCATGGAAGCGTTCCACGGGCAGTGCCGGGGATTACAGTCGGTCATGAGATGGTTGGAATTGTGGAAGAAGTCGGAACTGCTGTGAAGAATGTGAAGCCAGGAGACCGGGTGACGGTAAATGTAGAAACTTTTTGTGGAGAATGTTTTTTCTGCAAGAAAGGTTATGTGAATAACTGTACCGATGAAAATGGCGGTTGGGCTCTTGGATGCCGTATCGATGGAGGTCAGGCAGAATATGTCCGTGTACCATTTGCAGATCAGGGGCTGAATAAGATTCCGGATAAAGTTACGGACAGACAGGCGTTATTTGTAGGAGATGTACTTGCCACCGGTTACTGGGCAGCACGTATTTCCGAGATCACTGAGGATGACACGGTGCTAATCATTGGAGCCGGTCCTACAGGTATCTGTACCTTACTGTCTGTTATGCTGAAAAATCCGAAGCGGATCATCATGTGTGAAAAAGACGAAAAGCGTATGCACTTTATCAGGGAACATTATCCGGAAGTTCTTACAGTTTCGCCGGAAGAATGTTTTGATTTTGTTCAGGCAAACAGCGAGCATGGAGGCGCGGATGTTGTTCTTGAAGTTGCAGGAGCAGAATCTACTTTCCGTCTTGCATGGGAATGCGCAAGACCAAATGCAATCGTGACGGTGGTGGCACTTTACGATAAAGCCCAGACGTTACCTCTGCCGGATATGTATGGAAAGAATCTGACTTTTAAAACAGGAGGAGTAGACGGTTGTGATTGTGAAGAAACGCTGAGACTGATCGCGGAAGGTAAGATCAACACGGAACCACTGATCACACACACCTATCCACTTAGCAGAATCGAAGAAGCCTATGAACTTTTTGAAAATAAGAGGAACGGCGTGATCAAGGTGGCAGTAGAATGTTAAATATAATAGAAATAAAAGATGCCACAGAGTAAGATTTTAATGAAAGCGGTTGAATTTGATATATCAGAAATAGAATGAAAATGCATGTAGAAGACTTGATGTTATATCATTCAGCACCATCAAAGCTTTCGGAAGCAACGTTGTGTTCACAGAACGCACCGATGAATCATGAAATGAACGATACAGCAAAGAAGCAGTATAATTTACTTCTTGATATAATTGATTTGTGTGCGATTTATTATTAAAGGTAAAGATATAGATGATGTCTGGGACGCAATATGATAGAATGGTTACAAGAAAAATTTGTAGGAATATAAAGATATGGAATTAAGATTATTACGCTATTTTTTAACAGTAGCAAAAGAACAGAGCTTTACAAAAGCAGCAGAACAATTGCATATTACCCAGCCAACGCTATCCAGACAAATGGCGGCATTTGAAGAGGACCTGGGAATAACATTATTTATTCGAAACGGGAAGAAAATATCGCTCACTGATGAAGGAATTTTATTAAAAAGGCGTGCCTTGGAGATTCTTAATCTTGAGGAAAGGACGCTTGAGGAACTGAAAGGAAAAGAAGAGGTTGTAGAGGGCACGATAACCATTGGATGCGGTGAATTTGCAGCAGTGGAGACATTGGCGAAGATATGTAAAACATATAAAGAAAAATATCCGCTGGTTCAGATTGTATTGCATACTGCAACAGCAGATGCAGTGTATGAGATGATGAACAAAGGACTTGTAGATATTGCATTATTCATGGAGCCGGTGGACACCGAAGGGCTGGATTATATCCGGATCACAGATTGCGATCACTGGTGTGTCGGAATGCGGCCGGATGATCCGCTGGCAGAAAAAGAGTTTATAAAAAAAGAAGATCTTATTGGAAAGCCCTTGATCCTGCCGGAAAGAATGAACGTTCAAAGTGAACTTGCCAACTGGTTTGGGAAAGACTTTTCAAAATTACAGATTGCTTTTACGAGTAATCTTGGAACGAATGCCGGAGTTATGGCGGCAAATGGACTGGGGTATCCAATTTCAATTGAGGGTGCTGCAAAGTATTGGCGAGAGGATATTCTTGTACAGCGAAGAATTTCTCCTGAAATCACGACCAGTACGGTGATTGCCTGGCGACGGAATATCCCATATTCTTTGGCAGTCCGTAAAATGATCGAGGAGATTAATGCTTTTCAGGCATAAAACAAAATTCAATATAAGCATTAGACATAATGAAGCGATAGAGCTTAAAATAGATGTGTAAGATGAATGTAAATCTTATACATCTATTTTTTGTGAAAAATACGTATAGAAAGGGGCTTTTTATTATGAGTAAAAAATTAGTGGCATTTTTCAGTGCAAGCGGAACAACAAAAAAAGTAGCACAGATGATCGCAGAGGAAGTAAAAGCGGATTTGTTTGAGATTGAGCCGAAAGTTCCATATACAAAGCCTGATCTTGACTGGATGAATAAAAAATCCAGAAGCAGTGTGGAAATGAGTGATAAAAAATATAGACCGGCGATTATGAAAAAAGAGATGGATATGAGTTCTTATGACGAGATCCTTCTGGGATTCCCAATCTGGTGGTATGTGGCTCCGACAATCATCAATACATTTTTAGAAGCTTACGATTTCAGTGGTAAAAAGATTGTGCTTTTTGCAACATCCGGAGGAAGTGGATTTGGGAACACTGTGAAAGAATTGCAGTCATCTGCATCAGACGCAGTTATTACAGAAGGCAGACTGTTAAATTGTGGAACGAAACAGGAAATCACTGAATGGGTAAACTCTTTATAAATAACAGCGTTATGGAGGTATACAGAATATGGGAAAAATAGTACAGACAGCAGGAAGAAATACACTTGGTGAATTCGCACCGGAATTTGCACATTTTAACGATGATGTACTTTTCGGCGAAAACTGGAATAATCAGGACATCGACGTAAAAACAAGAAGCATTATTACAGTGGTTGCTCTGATGGCTTCCGGAATTACGGATTCTTCTTTAAGATATCATCTTCAAAATGCAAAAAATCATGGTGTGACACAAAAAGAGATTGCTGCAGTGATCACACATGTCGCATTCTATGCAGGATGGCCAAAGGCATGGGCTGTTTTCAATCTTGCAAAGGAAGTGTGGGAGACAGGCGAAGGAGATTTGCCATACGAAGAGGAAGCGATGCGGGCGCATGCAAAAGAGATGGTATTTCCAATTGGTGCACCAAATGATGGCTTTGCACAGTATTTTTCTGGCAGAAGTTTTCTTGCACCGATTTCCACTTCTCAGGTTGGCATTTTCAACGTGACATTTGAACCCGGATGCAGGAATAATTGGCATATTCATCATGCAAAAAGCGGTGGCGGGCAGATCTTAGTATGTGTAGCCGGCCGAGGGTTTTATCAGGAAGAAGGCAGGGATGCGGTAGAAATGAAACCGGGTGACTGTATTAACATTCCGGTAGATGTAAAGCACTGGCATGGGGCCGCTCCGGATGAATGGTTTTCCCATCTGGCAATTGAGGTGCCGGGAGTGGATTGTTCCAATGAGTGGTGTGAGGCGGTATCGGAGAAAGAGTACGCTGGATTAAGATAAGGAGAGCACTATGGAATACGGTAAACTCGGAAATACAGATATAGAAGTGTCAAAATTATGTGTGGGCTGCATGAGTTTTGGGAAAGCTGGAACCATGCATGACTGGACGTTGGATGAAGCTGAAAGTGAGAATGTTATCAAGCATGCACTTGATTTGGGATATAACTTTTTTGATACAGCAAATGGATATTCAGCAGGAACAAGTGAGGAATATTTAGGTAAAGCATTGAAGAAAAATGTAGCGAGAAATCAGGTTGTGATTGCATCCAAGGTATATTTTAATGAAGGTCGTTTATCAAGACAGGCAATCATGAGGGAAATAGATGGAACTCTGTCACGTCTTGGAACCGACTATCTTGATTTATATATCATCCATAGATTTGACTATGATACACCAATTGAAGAAACTATGGAGGCACTGCACGATCTGGTAAAAGCAGGAAAGGTCAGGGCACTTGGTGCATCTGCCATGTATGGATATCAGTTTTATAATATGCAGTTAGCCGCAAGAGACAATGGATGGACACCATTTTCTGCGATGGAGAATCATTATAATTTGCTTTACAGAGAGGATGAGAGAGAATTGCTACCAATTTGTAAGCAAATGAAAGTTTCGTTAATGCCGTATAGCCCTCTTGCAGCCGGACATCTGGCAAGACCACAGTGGAAATCAGAGTCTCTTCGTGGAACCACGGATAGGGTTGCCATGGGAAAATATGATAAGACTGAAGCGGAAGACATGCAGATAGTTAAACGTGTAGCGGAGCTTGCCGAAAAGTATAACTGCAAAATGTCCCAGATAGCCATTGCATGGCAGTGGGCAAAGGGAATTCTATCGCCTATTATTGGGGCAACCAAAACGCAGTATCTGGATGATTCAGCCGGAGCATTTGACATTAAATTAACTGCCGAAGACCTTGCATATCTTGAAGAGCCATATGTTCCACATGAGATAGTTGGTGCAATTGATAAAAATCCGGCGCAAGGTGTTATTTTGCTTGATGAAAAGAAATAATAAAGAACTAGGTGTAGCCATATGAAGAAATATTTATCAGTTATTCTGGAAATTATCCTCACAGCCTGTCTGGTTGCATGTGGTAGTTCTAACAAGGATTCCGTGAACGATGATAAACAAGAGGTAAGACTGGGAAAAATGAATATGCCAGAGCGTGAGGTTGTAGAATTGCTGAGTAACGGAGACGTAGAATTAAAAATTTCGAAAGAATGAAATTACTGTTTTTCTATACGAAGAGCTCGACAGATTTTAGATAATTGCGATCTGTGAAGGATTTGCAATTTTAGGAATGATATTTTTGATTATCAGTTG
>ERZ773138.2968-NODE-2968-length-11667-cov-8.920685_pt1 | contig 11667 bp, 8 predicted proteins | sample MGYA00511114_ERZ773138 | MGnify/ENA primary metagenome ERZ773138 (study PRJEB29015, sample SAMEA2737805) | human gut metagenome | biome: human gut; feature: human-associated habitat; material: faeces | place: China | collected 2012 ...
GGATGCTCGATGCGCACCCCCATGGCAAAGGGCTTGGCCTCGACGCGCACGCCGCGGCGGTGGAGCAGTTCGTAAATATCGCGCGCCGAATGGCCCGTAGCCAGCACGACGGCGGCTCCTTCGATCAGTTCGTCGCCGCACCATACGCCTTTTATCCGGTCGCCTTCGATTTTCAAATCGGTAACGCGGCTCCCGAAACGGAACACGCCGCCCGCTCCGACAATCGTCTGCCGGATACGCTGCATGATGCCCGGCAGCTTGTCGGTTCCGATGTGAGGATGGGCCTCGAAGAGAATTTCGGGCGTCGCACCGTGAAACACCAGCGTCTGCAACGCCTTGTTGTAGTCGCCGCGTTTTTTGCTGCGGGTGAAGAGCTTGCCGTCGGAAAAGGTCCCGGCTCCGCCTTCACCGAAGGCGTAGTTCGAGTCGGGGTCCACAGCGCCGTTGCGGTTGATCTGCGCGATGTCGCGCTTGCGGGCCGAAACGTCGCGCCCGCGCTCCAGAATCACGGGCCGCAGGCCCAGTTCGATCAGCCGCAGCGCCGCGAACAGCCCCGCAGGTCCCGATCCCACGACCACGACCTCCGTGCGTCCGTCGACCGACGGATAGTCGAAATGCACCGGCCCGGGCTGCGGCTCGCGGTCGACGTACACTTCGAGCGTCAGGTTCACCTTCACCTGCCGCTGCCGGGCGTCGATCGACCGTTTCACGACCCGCGCCAGAGCAATATCGGCCTCCGAGACACCCATGCGCCGCGCCGCCTGCGAGGTGTAAAACGTCGCATCGGCAGCCTGCTTCGGCGTGAGTACAAGGGTAATATGTTGCGGCATGTCTAAAAAATTACTTACAAAAGTAACCAAAAAAGCCGGATAATGGCCCGTGCCGGTTGTGTTTTGTGAATTTTTATCTACCTTTGTCCTACCGATGCGGATATGGTGTAATTGGTAGCCACGTCAGACTTAGGATCTGATGCCTTACGGCGTGGGGGTTCGAGTCCCTTTATCCGCACAAAGGAGCCTTTTTCCGAGGCTCCTTTTTTGTTGCCCGTCCGGCGTAGGGGGGGGGCTGGTTATCACCATCTTGCAAAGGTCTCGACCGATTCCCCGAACCGGAAGCGGAAAGCAAGCCGGAGAAAACTGTTGGGTGGCAAAAAAGTGGGCAGAGACGATTTGGGCTTCCGAAAACAGGATTGCCACCTTTTTAGCCCGCAATACATTGTTTTGCTGCGTTTTACACCGCAATAAAGTTTCCTTGCAGACGTTTTGTCAATCCTTAAAATGTCACGAGTTATGAGACAGGAAACTTTTACCATCCTTTTCCTAATGCGAAAAGAACGACCGAAGTGGGCGTGCGCATCACGCAGCGCACGGCAGACAAGTACGAGCGGCTGCTGCGCTACCTCAAACAGTATCTCGCCCAACGCGGCAAAGCCGAGGATATTCCCGTTGAACGGATGAACTACGAGTTTCTGGACGGCTTCAACCTCTTCCTGCAAACCGCCCACCGCTGCCGCCACAACGGAGCGGTCGCCGTGATGAACTGTCTGCGCAACTTTGTCCTCTACTGCCTGCGCAACGAGTGGATCACGAAAAATCCGTTCCGCTACTATAAACTCAAAGAAGACGAGGTGCAGGCCAAGGAGCACCTCACGGCGCATGAACTGGAACTACTGAGCCGCAAGGCGCTCGACCACCGGCTGGCCCGCATCCGCGACGTCTTCGTCTTCTGCTGTCTGACGGGGCTGGCCTTCGCCGATGCCGACCACCTGCGGCGCGAGCACCTCTCGCAGGACGACGAAGGCCGCTGGTGGATTCACAAGCCCCGCGAGAAGACCTCCGTGATGAGCCGTATCCCGCTACTCCCGGCCACACTCGAAATCCTGCGCCGCTACGAGCACGACGAAGTATGCGTCGCACGCTCACGGGTGCTCCCTACGCCGAGTAACCAAAAGATGAACGCGTACCTGAAAGAGATAGCAGCCGTGTGCGGCATCAACAAAGTGCTGACCACCCACGTTGCCCGCCACACCTTCGCCTGCATGGCCGTCGAATACGGCATGCCGATTGACGTTCTAGCCAAGATTCTCGGCCACTCGAACACCAACACGACGCGCCACTACGCCAAGTTCTCCGAGACAGTCATCGGCCGCGAAATGGAGATGTTCGGACAAAAACTGACATCGGCCGCCGCGGAGTAACATTCCGGGTTTTAAGAGAGCAAGTTTATGTTTCGGGTGCCCCGAAACCCTTGCAGATTCATCCCGCTGGTCTCAAATGGATATAATGAAAAAGAATCCCAAAGGCGGACGTCCGCCCAAATCCGCAAGCGAAAAGCTCAAGGAGCGGCTGACCGTGAAGATGGCCGCAGCAGACTACTACGCCCTGCGCGGCAAGGCGCGGGCGGCAGGTCTCACCTGGGCCGAATACGCCCGGACGGCGCTCTCAAGGAGCGTCGTCCGCCAGCGCCTCACGGCAGAACAGATGACCCTGCTGCGGCAGCTCGCCGGTATGGCCAACAACCTCAATCAGCTCGCCCGAAAAGCCAACTCCGCCGGATATGTTCAGGCAGCGGCGGAGTGCACAGCTCTGATCGAAAAGATAGATACGCTAATAGATCAAATTAACGAATAACCATGATTGCCAAAATATCGAAAGGCGGTTCGTTCGGCGGAGCCGTCGATTACGTCCTTGACAAAGGAAAAGACGCCGAATTGCTCGCCGGACTGGGCGTCCGGATGAAAGACCGGGATTCCATCGTCCGCAGCTTCCGAATGCAGGCGGCACTGAATCCGCATCTTTCGAAGCCCGTCGGCCACATCGTCCTCGCCTTTTCGGCACAGGACGCCGCACGGCTCGACAACAGGCGGATGGTCGGAATCGCCGCGGAGTATCTCTCCGGCATGGGCATCCGAAACACGCAGTTCATCATCGCCCGCCACCGCGACCGGGAACATCCCCATCTGCATATCCTTTTCAACCGGGTGGACAACGACGGCCGTACCGTCTCCGACCGCAACGACCGCTACCGTTCGGAGCGACTCTGCAAGGAGCTGACCGTCCGGCATGGGCTCTACTTCGCATCGGGCAAAGAGAATGTCAAGGAGCACCGCCTGCGCGAACCGGACAAAACGAAATATGAAATTTTCCACGCGCTGCGCGACGCCGTACCCCGCTGCCGCGACTGGCCGGAGTTGACGGCAGCGCTGCGGCACGAAGGGATCGCTACCGAGTTCCGGATGCGCGGCGGCACATCCGACGTACAAGGCGTCGTCTTCGCCAGGAACGGCTACCCGTTCAACGGTTCGAAAATCGACCGGCAGTTCAGTTTCTCCAAAATCGACCATGCGCTGAGCCTGAACCGCCGACAAGCACTCTCCGCAAACGAACGCGGTTCTGTAAGCAATCCGGTCGCATCGTTCAGTCACCTGCTCGAAGATCTTCTGCAACCGGTCTACGATGCGGACGAAGAACGGCGCCTTCAGGAACGACTGCGCAAAAAGAGAAAACAACACCGACTTTAATCGACAATACCTATTATTTATGGACACGAACACGATTATCGAACTTTTCGAAGAACTGAGAAAACAACTCACCTCCCTCAGCCGCAGAATAGACGACCGCAACATATCCGCCCCAGCTCCAGTAACAACGGATGATAAAATCGCCCGACTGCTCGAAACGGCCCAATTCACCCGCACGAATGTCGAACGGGTACGCATGGAACTTGCAGACCGCATTACAACTATCGGAAAAGAGACTGAAAACCATACCGAGAAAATTATTGCGGCCGTCGCTCATCCTGCGCAACCCGCAGCCCAACGGCATATCCACGTCATCGACTTCAACACCTCGTGGGCACTACTCTATATGGCGATCTCTTTCATCGTGATTCTCTGCGGCGGCATCCATATTACTAAATTATACGACCGTATTGCCAACCTGCGTGATACGGAATTGAAATACCGTTACGTTCAAATGATGGGCGACATCGACGAGCAAAAATTGCGCAACCTGAACGCCCTCTTCTACGATTCCGAACGCCGCGCAGACCGTCGCTCGCTCCGGCAACAAGTTGAGCGTTACGAAACAGCCGTCCGGGAAGCAATCGAGAATCAACAACGTAGCGTTATCCGAAAGCAGGAAGCAGAAGATATCCGACAAAAAGCAAAGCAGTTCCAAAAGGAATTAGACATTACAAAATAATCATACGCGCCTGTTATCTAATCAGAGTTAACAGGCGCGTATTACTTATCTTGCAAAATCATTATGCAACTCTTCTATACGACTCTTCCAACTTACCCATAGCTATCCCATTCAATTATTTTCGTTCCACTTCTTACACTGCTCCATAATCGTATTCAAAGCATCTTCCTGCCCTGCAGGCGGATAATCATACTTTTTCAACAACCGTTTGACAATACGCCGCATTCCGGCACGAGCACTCTCCTTCATATTCCAGTCGATCGTTTTGTTACGCCGGAGTGCATCCGTCAGCTCACGTGTAATAGCGATCAACTGATCGTTGGAATAGAAATCTTTTACAGCCTCAGGCTTGGTCAACGCATCATAAAAGGCAAGTTCTTCGCTGTTCAGATTAAGCGACTCGCCGGCCTTTTCGCCGAAAACGATCTCACGGGCTATTTTCAGTAATTCTTCGATAACCTCTTCGTTCGTCAGCATCCCTTTCAAATAGCGACTCATGGCATCGGACAGAATTTCCGAAAACTTCTCGGCTCGTACCGTATTCGTTCGCTGATATAGTTGTACCTGTTCTGCAATCAACCTACGCAATAATTCTACGGCGAAATTCCGTTCCTTCATCCGGGCAACCTCTTCAAGGAATTTCGGATCGAACAAAGAGAACTCCTCCTTAATATCGGAGAAAAGATTAATTACCCCTTCGCTCTTGATACTCTGCTTGAGCAATTCATTAATACGCCCGTTGATCTCACGGAACGAAATCTTACCCTTGCCCTCCACGCGCGTCAGTAATGTGCGCACCGCCTCAAAATAGGCAGCTTCGATACGCTGCTCGTAATTCAGCAAACTCTGACAAAGCGACAATGCCTGCCGCAGCAGCAGCGCCTCTTTGATATAGAGTTTTTTCGTTTCCATCCGCTCAGGGGACTGCATGAAATCGACACCTCCGCTGATGGCTTTCGCCCGCTCCAAATCAGACTTACCGAAGAAAGCGCCATAATTGAATCCATACATCAGATCACGGCAAACGTCCAGTTTCTTTTGAAACTCCGGATAGGCGGTTTTAGCCACATCCGTATCACCATAATTTTTGCGGTCACGGTATGTATAATCGTTCATCGCCGTCTTCAACGCCGAAGCGATACCCACATAATCCACAACCAAACCGCCTTGTTTATCCCCGAACACACGATTCACACGAGCAATAGCCTGCATTAGATTGTGTCCGGACATCGGTTTATAAACATACATCGTCGAAAGCGAAGGTACGTCGAAACCCGTAAGCCACATATCAACTACGATGACGATTTTCAACGAGCTGTCGTTGTCTTTGAACCTCTTCTCCAACTCTTTCTTGTGGGAATCATTTCCGATAATCGCCCGCCAGTCTTCCGGATCTTTATTACCGGAAGTCATCACAACAGCCAGCTTGTCACCCCATACCGGGCGCATTTCGAGAATCCGACGGTAAATCTTGATCGCTATCGGCCGCGAATAGGCTACTATCATCGCCTTACCCGTCTGCTCGTATTGCCGGAATTCCTCATAGTGTTTTACGATGTCCTCGCACAATGATGCCACCGTCGCGTCAGCTCCAAAGATCGAATCGAGCCGCCCCAATTCACGCTTGCTTTTCTCAATGACATACTCTTCCGCTTCCTCGGCCATCGCATCATACTCCGCATCAATACGTCGCAAGGTCTGCTCGTCGAGTTTCAGATTGATTACACGGCTCTCGTAAAATACCGGCCGTGTCGCACCGTCATCCACCGACTGCGTCATATCGTACACGTCGATGTAATCGCCGAATACTTCGCGTGTCGACCGATCTTTTTGCGCAATAGGCGTTCCGGTAAACCCGATATAGGTAGCATTCGGCAACGCATTACGCACCAGACGCGCCGCGCCGATTACAACTTTGGCCTGCATCACCCCGTCAGCATCCGTAACCATTCGGACCCTCTCCTCCAATCCATATTGACTGCGATGCGCCTCGTCGGCCATAACGACTATGTTTCGTCGTATCGAAAGCGGTTCTTCGCTCTCCTCGAATTTCTGCATCGTCGAGAAAAAGATACCGTTCGCTTCGCGTCCCGCCAATAATTCCCGAAGATGAGCCCGACTTTCGGCTTGCACGGGTGTCTGACGCAAAAAATCCCTGCAACAAGCGAACTGCCGGTACAACTGGCCGTCCAAATCGTTACGGTCTGTCAGCACGACAATCGTCGGCGACGACATCGCCTGCTGCAACTGCTTGGCGAAAAAGACCATCGACAATGACTTTCCGCTGCCCTGCGTATGCCAAAACACGCCACCCCGACCATCCGTCTCAGCTGCTTTGACCGTCGAAAGCACAGCCTTGCGTACGGCATAAAACTGATGATAAGCACTTAATATCTTAACGCGCTGTTTACCGTCTTTCGAGTAACAAATAAAATTCCGCAACAATTCAACAAACCGCGTTTTTTCGAACATTCCCGCGAAAAGCACATCGAAATTCGCGCTATGGGTATCCTCATAACTCCCATCTACCGTATTCCACTGCATAAAACGGTCTTCACCCGCCGTGATCGTCCCCGCCTTAGTCATCCCCTGATCGCTCATCACACAAAAAGCGTTATAAATAAAGAGAGACGGAATCTCCTGCATATAGTTACGCAATTGTGCATAAGCTTCCGACACGTCCGTATTCTCACGCGAGGGCGATTTGAGCTCGACCACCACCAGCGGCAATCCATTGACAAATACGATCATATCCGCACGCCTTACCGAGTGCCCATCGACCGTCCATTGATTAGCGATCGTAAACCGATTATGTAACGGTGAATCGTAATCGACAAGCCGGACATTTGCAGAGCATTGCTCGCGGCCATCGAAATAATTGACAGCTACGCCATTTTGCAAGTAATCCGTGAACAATTCATTCTTCTGTACCAACGTTCCACCCTCATAAGTTCGAATCTTCACCATGGCTTCGTCAATAGCGGCCTGTGGCAGACCACGATTGATCTGCGGCAACACAGCCTCCAGCGCCTCCACGTAAAGCGGTTCTGCATAGTCGCGTATCACATTGGGGCCGTACACATAATCGTAACCTAATTGCTCTCGAAACAACTCGAGAATGGCGTTTTCAAAATCATCTTCGGTGAAGTGCATATAATTGTTATTTTTTCACATACAAGTTAACAAGCTGTGATACCATATTACGCGCAGATTGCGTTGCGACATCAGAACTAATAGATTGTAAAGACAGGCTTCGTTTGATTTTACGTCTCAAATCACTAATGGTCGCTTCCTTATTGGCCCAATCTATATATTCGGTTTGCCGTGTAATAATTCGAAGAACATTCTGTTTTATAGCATCATCTGAAATATATTGTGATACGATATCATAAATAGCCTTATCAACTAACTCTTCTTTCACTACGGATTCAGCTATCTCAACTCTTTCCTTAGATTCTTCAGCTTTTATTGCATCAAAATCTATCTTTTCAAAAGATGAAGCGCTTCTGACATTAGATTTACACATACTATATTTGATATATGCCATCTGATGCTCCAACTCCGGAAATAAAGCCCCTTGGTTTATATTGTAGAAATTCAATTCTTCTAAAAGGCTTTCCTTACTTCCGGTCGGTATGATTATCCTTTCGCTCGCAAACTGGCTATTTAAAGAACAACTGCTCTTTTCGATCCGACTGACGCCGTAATCAGATTTATTGAGTTGAATATTAATGCTACCCGAAAGCAAAAAGGCTCCGCTCTGCCGAATCAAACGTTCATTGTTGAATGTCGATATAACAAAGTAGGCATTTTGCATCACCTTTGCCAGTTCCTCAAAATCCTCGGCTTGTTTTATTTGACTGCGTAATCCTAATTTCTCGACCAATTGATGCAATACAATATCTCCGTTGAAATCCATTTCCGCAATTCGAGCCAACAGATCAATATCATCTGAATTATGCTTATGTCCATAAGCCCGTCTATAATAAACAGCCCCATCGACATCATATTCATTATCAAATGGATGATCGGAATCGACATCAATAGTATCAGATTCTTTATAATTCTTGTCGTAGTTTTCTTTATCTTCACATTTTGCACACGCAAAATACAACGCGACTAAAGGGTTTAGCGTTACATCCAACATTCTGGTTGGCAGTCCATAATGTTGTAATTTTGTCAGTCGTTCAAATGCGCTTCGGCCACCAAATTCAAAAGGAGCACGAGCACAAGCTTCGGATATAATATCGGATTCAATCGTCAGGTTATTCTCTCTAAATAAACATGGGCGCACATCCCAATTTTTATTGGATTGGCCCCTGAAAAAGAATCGCTCATTGCTACCTTCATTGGCAGCTTGCAACTGAGAAATATATGCAACATATTCCGACAATGTATTGACGATTACATTGCCGTTTGAATCAATATTAAGATCTAATTCCATTAGAAATCCCAGTTTAATACAAATATAACAAAAATAGAAATTACAATAGTAACTTTGATAAATGATAATTTAGCAAGCTAATCGAGGGAAACCTCCTCAACGGAGATCTCACCGGACATGAGTTTGGGTAGAAGGGTATCGCGGAGAGTGGATAATTTTATGTTTTCTTTTTTATTAGATTCAATTTGACTAAATAAAGGATCAGCAATAGAGTTAAATTGCTTCAATTTAGTGTCAGAGGGTATTGATATTGGAGTTTTTCTGAAAATCGGAACAGTCAATTGTTGCTGAGTCGTCCCCGTTCCTGTAATATTCTGAGTTAATGCCCACAAGTATAAATATTTTGCAGACAACTCTTTTTTATTAGGGATTATTGAAATTAGCCGGACAATAGGAACATATGGTTCTAATCTCAAACAGACATAACCTATAGTTCCTCTTGCAGAAATAGTTATACTTTCCTCGTGAATTTTTGCAACATTTGTATAACCATATAATCCTTCATTATCTATTCCATTAGAATATATAGGAACATGACACTCAATAGTCTTTTTATTAGTATATTTTGAAGGCCTATCACCTCCAGCAGTAATAAGTGTGATATCTCCTAATTCACAGTGAACCCATTCGTTTCGATCGAAATCCACAAACCACGACTTAAACAACGCTTTGGCCTGCTCCTCTAAATTATCATTTATCTGTTGATTTATATCTATTTTTTTACAGATTGAGTCTAAAATAGAAATGATTCTGTCTTGTTCAGGTAGCGGTGGAATCTTAATGCTTAGCTTGGACAACTCATTAAATGTTATTTGCGGGAATGTACCAGAACGAGTCTCCGCTAACATTTGAAGTTCTGAAATAATCTTATCAGATTGAAGAAAGTAGTAGAGGTATTTGGACTTGACAATATTTTTATTTCGAATAACCATTAATTTGGTCGATGCAATATAATTGATTGGGGCGAAATCAATGTATGCATAGCGTTTGTTTTGTGGACGAATTTCGCTATATAATATATCGCCTTCTTCAAAAGTTTTTTTAAATTGACCTTTCAGATTCTCATTAGGAATATAAATGTGATTTAATACTTTGCCTTCTAATACATCAGATGTATTAATAAGAACAACTTGTTGAGCATTACTGTTGTATGTATTGGAAATTGTATCGCACACATCTCCTATTGTGCATTGCCTCCAGGTCGTATTCATATATTGTTTTTCTAATTTATATATTTCCGATGTGAGATTTTGACATTGCTTTGATTGACCATTGCATAGTGCATTGTTGTGTCGATTTTGACGTGCCCTAATAGCTTTTGTACCTGTTCGATCGGCATCCCTTTATCGATGGCCATTGTAGCAAGTGTTCGGCGGAATTTATGCGGATGAACTTTGTGAATCGAAACTTTGCGGCCGAGCTGGCGGAGCCGTAACTCCACTCCGCTAATTTTAAGCCGATTATGCGGCTTGGCAATGGATACGAAGAGTGCCGGATTGTCATCTGTCCGGCTTTCGAGGTATTGTTTCAGATGAATTTTTGTGCGGGCGTTGAAATAGACTTCCCGTTCTTTGTTGCCTTTACCGAAAACGACGCATTCGCGTTCGTGAAAGTCTATATCTTCTCGATTAATTTTTACCAGTTCGCCGACGCGGATGCCGGTAGACGATAGCATATCTACGATTGCCAGATCTCGTATATGGGTGCAGTTGTCACGCAAAATCTCGAGATTTTCATCGGATAGCACCTCTTTAATTAAGGAGCCGGTTTTAACTTTATGGATGCGTCTCACCGGGCTTTTAAGGATATAATCTTCATCTTCGAGCCATGCGAAAAAGCTTGAGAAGATTCTGCGGATATTGTCTATGGTAACTTTTGACGATTGGTTATTCGATTGGTATGATGCAAGATAACATCGTAGATCGGTCGTTGTTATATCGATGATATTCTTGTCGATCTGCCGTAACATATATTCGATAGTCGAAGCATAATATTTCAGCGTTTTCTCGGAGCATCCCTCGACGCGCTTGGCTGATATAAATAGCGTTTGCAGTTGAGAATTAGCCTTGATTCGTGCTTCGCTATCCGGAAGCTTTTCTGCGATGACAATATTTTGCAATGTGCGATTCAGCACGTTACATAAGATGCTCATTTGATCTGCCGTAATGACGGTACGCATCGCGGTTTTAATTTCGTCAATTAGTTTTTCTTTCATGGCTGCGTTTGTATTATTGAAATTGATAAAGTTACGCAGTCCATTGAAATACACACAAAGATAACCGATAAATGATAATTTAGCAAGCTAATCGAGGGAAACCTCCTCAACGGAGAGCTCGCCGGACATGAGTTTGGGTAAAAGGGTGTCACGAAGAGATGATAATATCTGATTTTCATTAGAAACCTTGACAATTTCAGCAAAATAGGAATTAACAATTTTTGAATATTGCATAATGATATCTTCAGGAGGAACAATAACCTTAAATCTATCAATATCTGCTTTGCCTAAATGACTAACTGTTGTCCCAACTTTATAACTCTGTACAAATGCTAATTTAGGATAAACAAGAGAATAAATATAATATTTACTCACATAGTCATATTTGGGGACAAACTTACATAATCGTTGATTTAATACACCTTTTTCGCCTCGCCAGATATGCGGAATAAATTCAGCATCCATTCCTGCGATAATGTCCCCACACTCTACATATTCTGTATTAGGTAACACTTCTTTTGTATAATATTGAGGAGTGTATGTTTTCAAATCTCGAATCCGAATTAATGGTAATCCTTGTTTTTTATCGTTAAACAACGCAGATTTATATGGGGCTCCATAGATTACATCAATATAGGAGTATATTGTTCCTGTACTCCATCCCTTCGGAATTAGTCCTAACTCTGAATCAACGAATTTTCCGCCTTTGAATGGTTCAAAATCCACAAACCACGACTTAAACTGCGCTTTGGCCTGCTCCTCTAAATTATCATTTATCAAAGTTACTATTGTAATTTCTATTTTTG
>ERZ773138.2972-NODE-2972-length-11645-cov-8.334340_pt1 | contig 11645 bp, 6 predicted proteins | sample MGYA00511114_ERZ773138 | MGnify/ENA primary metagenome ERZ773138 (study PRJEB29015, sample SAMEA2737805) | human gut metagenome | biome: human gut; feature: human-associated habitat; material: faeces | place: China | collected 2012 ...
CAGAGCATCTGCCTTACAAGCAGAGGGTCGGCGGTTCGAATCCGTCAACGCCCACATAATAAAGGGGCTGTGTCGAAACGAAAGTTTTGATGCAGCCCTTTTTATTTCACACCAACTCCTGCCCCAAACACCCAACATTTTGAGATTCGTGCGCTTTTTCGCCAAAAACATTTTGAGATTCGTGCACATTTCGGCTAAAAACATTTTGAGATTCGTGTAAAACTTACTATCTTCGCACTTATTGAAAACAGTTCAAATATATGATATTCAAAAGGAAAATATATGATGAGCTTCTCCAATGGAAGCGGATAGACGAAGGAAGAACTGCCGTGTTGATTCAGGGAGCAAGACGTGTCGGGAAATCTACCATTGCCAAAAAGTTTGCAGAAAACGAATACGAAACCCATATTTTAGTGGATTTTGCCGCATGTTCCTCAGAAATCCGGGATTTGTTCAATGATGTATCTGACCTTAACCGTATTTTCATGCGCCTTCAATTGGAATACGGTGTCGAGTTGAAGGAACGGAAGTCGGTTATCATCTTTGATGAAGTCCAGCTTGCGCCCAAAGCAAGGCAAGCAATCAAGTACCTTGTGAAAGATGGGAGATACGATTATATCGAAACTGGATCGTTGATTTCTATCCGCAAGAATGTAAAAGATATTCTGATTCCAAGCGAAGAGGTTAAGCTCCACATGTTCCCTATGGATTATGAAGAGTTCAAATGGGCATTGGGAGATACTGCTACCATCAAACTGCTCCAAGGCTGTTTTCACAGTAAGAAACCTATGGGAGACGACATCAACCGCAAGCTGATGCGTGATTTCCGGTTATATATGCTTGTCGGTGGAATGCCGCAGGCTGTATCCACCTATCTTGAAACCAACAATCTGGAGAAAGTAGACAGTGCAAAACGGTCCATCATAACATTGTATGAAGATGACTTCAACAAGATTGACCAGACTGGCAATGCGTCCAAGATATTCCACCAGATTCCAGCCCAGTTAACAAGCAATGCCAATAGGTATCTGACATGGAGCGCAACGGACGGCACAAGAAATACAATACTGACTGAGATCCTTTCTGAAATCAAAGAGTCAATGGTCGTCAATATGGCTTACCACGCCAACGATCCGAGTGTGGGAATGGCTTTGCACCAAGACCCAAACAAATACAAAATGTTTGCGGGCGACACGGGACTATTTGTCACTCTTGCGTTTTGGGACAGGAAGTTTACCGACAACACCATATATAACAAACTGCTGAGTGACAAACTGAGTACAGACCTCGGTTACGTCTATGAAAACGTCGTAGCACAGATGTTAAAGGCTTCCGGACACGAGTTGTATTATTATACTTTCCCAACGGATAGTGGCAAGCATAACTATGAGATTGATTTTCTGATCGCGGACAGTGACAAGGTCAGCCCCATCGAAGTTAAATCATCTGGTTATAAAGCGCACTCCTCTCTGGATGCCTTTTGCCATAAGTTCTCTTCCCGGATAAAAAACAAGTATCTAATATACACAAAAGATATGCGCAAAGACGGAGATGTGCTGTATCTTCCCGTATATATGACCTTGTTTTTATAGCCAACATTTTGAGATTCGTGCGCTTTTTCGCCAAAAACATTTTGAGATTCGTGTAAAACGGGCTCTTTAGACAATAAAAATACTCGATTCCTACACCTGCCCATTAGGAATAGGTAACGAACTCTTTTCAAAAAGCTCACTACCTTTTTTCAAAAAGCATACTACCTTTTTCTAAAAAGCTCACTACCTTTTCTAAAATAGCATACGGCTGTCCTCAAAAGAACAGCGTTAAAACGGTGTTTTAATACTGTTTCAACGCTGTTATAATGGTGTTTTAATGCAGAGGCTTTAAAGGAAGCCGCCTACAAAGCATAATTCTCCTTCTCCTGACGTAATGTATTTTCACCGACAGTATATGTGTAACATGCAACGGGAATATAATGAATTGTAGCCCAATCCAACTCTTTCGTTCCTTGCTGGGTCTTGGTCGTCACAATCGCCTCTTTCATATTGTTATTACCTAAGAAGTATTTGAGCGACTCCAATTCTCCTGGCTTTTCATAGAAGCGGTCAGTCCATTTGATTTCCACTGCCCAAGCTGGTTTTTGCCTACCAATGTTTATACCGACAATATCCACTTCCCCTTGCGACCTTCCGTTTTTCCAATTCGCATAGCTAATAGACGCACCTGGTCGTGGAATCCATTGTGCATAAACAGAAGTCTCCACCATATCTCCAATTTCGTCATCTTGTTCGCTTATCGGCTGGAATAGAGCACATCGCAACGAAGGATTGGTAAGGTAAATCTTAAACTGCGTTTCCCTTTGATAGCTTTTTGCCGTATCATCCGTGCGGCGGATAACCTTTATCAAGAAAGCTGCTTCAAGGTATTGTATGTATTTTCTGAGGACTTCTTTTTTAACTCCCGACTCCTTCGATAAGGCTTCGTATGAAAACTGACCTCCGGAATGATAAGCAATCATCGTAAAAACAGAGTTCAGTTCTTGCACATCTGTTATCCCGTAAAGGCTCGGAAGGTCTCTAAGCAAAACCTTGTCGATGATGTCATGACGAATGAACTGTCCAGGATTCTCTCGTATCTTCTCGGAAAATACCACTTCCGGATAACCTCCATAATTGATATAATCAAGCAGAAGCTCGTTCAACTTATTAATATCCATTGTCGAACTACATTTCAAATCTTGGTCTTGCCAATGAATCATGCCTTCCCGCATGATGTTTGTGTAACCTCTCAAATGAATATATTCGTAAAAAGTCAGAGGCGGCAAACTGAAATCAGTAAATCGCCCGGCTCCGCTTTCATCACTTTTCTTCCTCAACTCTGCTGCTGCTGATCCAGATGCAATAAACTTGACGGATTTATAGGTATCCACAAGGGATTTCAAATTAACCTCCCACTCTTTCAAGTATTGGATTTCATCATAGAACACATACATTTGCTCCCTGCTGTTGAAATTAGTTTTACCCAACACTTTGCATGCGAGCAGAAATAGTTGTTCAAGATATATATTGTTATAAATAGGCGTTTCAACAGAAATATAGATAATATTCTGAGCCGGAACTCCTTCGTCTATAAGCTTTTGAATAGCATGGTACATCATAACGGTTTTCCCGACACGACGCGGTCCCATAAGGATAAGCGCCCGGCTTAAATCGGTCGCTTTGACGAGAGGCATGAAGATATCGAGATAAAGCCTCGGCTTCATCTCTCTATAGTAATCGGGAATGTTGTTTTCTGTCCACCAAGGATTATCAACTCGCAACCTTCCTATTATTTGCTTTTCTAATAACTCCGTATATACCATAACTATTAAGATTGTCTATTCAATGCAAAAATACTATTTATTGTCATATTAAGCAAGTAAACAATACCTTAATATGCAATTTCATGCACTCCTAAGCTTTTAGTTCCCTTTGGAATGTCTTAATTTGCATTATAGATAGCCGTTATGAGAAATGGCTCTTCCATTCCAATCATCTCCTTTTCACTCCGCAAAATAAAGTTTTAATCCGAGAAGATTTCATGAATTACGTGAAAGTAATTTGATTTGTATTATATTTGCAATATAACTATAAAATAGCTTCTTATGTTGAAAGACCATTGCATCCGTTTCGATTGGGCCATCAAGCGTTTATTACGCCAAAAGGCCAACTTCGGTGTATTAGAAGGTTTCCTCACGGTGTTCTTGAATGAGAAAGTAGAAATAGTCGAGATTTTGGAAAGCGAAGGGAACCAAGAGGCTGCAGATGACAAGTTCAATCGTGTTGATATAAAGGCGAAGAATTCCAAAGGTGAAATCATCATTGTGGAAGTCCTATATATAAGTATACTATATTATTATGAACATCTAATCCATGGTGTGAATAAAACTATTCTTGAACGCATAAAAACACAACTTGCACAACAAGAGATAAAGAATGTATATTCTATATATCTCTTCTATCTAGATTTTGGCATAGGCACAGACTATCTTTATCATGGACAAAACCAGTTCACTGGAGTTCATACTAAAGACCAATTAGTTGTGACAGCGAGGGAGAAAAATGTTATCGTTTCCCAAAATCCCTCTGAAATATTCCCCGAATATTTATTAGTACGCGTGAACGAGTTCAACCAGGTAGCCATTTCTCCATTAGAAGAGTGGATGGAATACTTGAAGAATGGCATTATCAAAGAAAACACCTCTGCTCCCGGACTTCGGGAAGCAAGGGAGAAGTTGCAATATTATTCCATGAGCGATGCCGAACGTTATGCTTACGATGAGCATATCAATGCAGTCATGATTCAAAATGATGTTTTGGGTGGCGCCAGAGAAGAGGGTTTCATGGAGGGCGAAAAAAGTGGGATGAACAAAGAACGCATTAAAAATGCGACAGGCATGAAAGCGGCGGGCATTCCTATTGGTACGATTGCCTCAATTACCGGATTATCAGAAGAGGAAATCTTGAAATTATAAAGATTTTCTGTAATTATATGATGTGATATAGCTGTAACCGCAGAAAATAATGTGTTTTTCAAGTTAAAACATACCGTTGTTTTTTCAAAAACGTCCGAAGAATTTTTGAAAACGTCAAATGTTTTTTCAAAAACGTCAAATGTTTTTTGGAAAACATCCCCTAATATTAACTACTTGATTTTTGACTAAAAACGACTAAATCTCTATCATCTCTGGTTTTTAATGACATTACCAATTCTTTTATTTGCATCTAGTTTTAAAACCGTTTTTGCAATTTCTATATCCATAACTTATTTTTTAGAACTCTACTTTTTCATCATTCGTCTCCATGCTTCTTTTCTTCTCACATATTCAGAATATTCATCAGCATTTTGGTTCATCGTATCAATAAGATACCGAGCCATCTCATGCATTTGTGTTGCAAACAAAATTGGAATTCCATTGTCTTCAACTTCATAATGGTTTCTACTGTTTTCAATACCAACAGTCATCAGTTCAAATGCTTTACACGGATTCAGGCCTCCGGCAACAAGCATCGGTCCTAACGCTTTCAGTTCTTTACTCCGTGTCGCAACAGGCTCAGACACCAAACATTTCAAATCTTTTTCAGGCTCATTCAAATAGCAGTAATACAACCATATTTCAAAACAAGGGTTACTCACAATCCATTGTCCCTGCTCATCATTTGATCTATTCTTGAATATTTTCTCCAACTGGCCATAGAACTCATCCACATCAGAAAGAAGAAAGACTTTGTCTGTAGTGTCTAAGTGATAAACCTGACTATCTATCTTGAACATCCCTGTGGATTGTATTTCGCTCCATCTTTGTTGCATTTGATATGGTTGTAAGCCTTGCCCTTTTTCAGACATGAATGCAACTTTCAAAGAATGAAGTTCACGTTGCCGGATAAGTTCACGAAGAAAATCTTTCTCCCGCTTCTCTCCTCCAGAAAGCACAAACACAAGATTAGTTGAAAGAATTCCATCTGTCTTACTATACGCAGGAGATACTTTCAAGACACCAGAGACACCTATTCCCCCATTACTTTCTATTGCAGTCTTAGGGACAGGTTTTAATGGTGTCTTCCCAGAATCACCTTTTGAATATGTCAACTTTGATAAATCCATAATCCTTTATCATATTACATATTCAACTCGCCTATAAAAGGAACCGCACCATAGCGACCTTCCATATACCCATTCTCAATATTGATAGTATTATGAATTTTATAATCATTCAATGAATACATATGGCTACTACCATACTTTTTCTCAACCATCCATATTTCATCAGTACGCAGGAAATCCTGATTCAACAAACAAGTCTGATGAGTTGTGAATATAAGCTGACCATTGGTTTCTTGAGAAGAGAAGTAACGCACGATTTCTCGGACCAAATGCGGATGTATGCTGTGGTCAAGTTCATCAATGAGTACGGTTTTAGCCGATTTCATAGCATCATACAATGCTGGCACAAGAGACAACAATCGGACAGTACCATCGGACTGTGCTTGAATATCCATATCTTTTGAAAAGCCGTTCTCTCCAAACTGACGGAACATCATCTGGCTTATCTTCCGTACTCCATCCTCCACACTGATTGCCCTGGTATTTCTAAAATCAACAACTTCTGACAAAACCCCGGAACGCATTTCACGAACCTTATCCATTGGCAAACTGCCAACATCGTGAGTATTTACCCAATCCTCAAAATTTTCAGTCTCTACTTTTACTTCATCCACACCCAAATCAATAGCTTTAAATAACTCCGAAGCAAACTGATTAATCTCCTTATCATTTTTGAATACTCCAATCAAAGTCGGATTAAATGAATGCAGACCGATAATTGTGAGTTCGTCCTCAAACCATTTCTGTGCGATACCGATATTTTCATCTGCCAATACTGGCATATCGTTATTTATAGTCAATAGACTAGCGAACGGATTCTTTTCTATCCAACCCAAGACCATATTATTAACCTCGTCAGATGGCGCAATTGCATATTCTACCTTCCTGCCTTTACGTATGAAAACATTAACATTTTCTCCTGAGCCCAAACTTGAAACCTGTAAAGTTTCAAATGTAACGCCAGTGTCTTTCATTTCCACAGAATAAATAAATGGAACTCCTGATTTGGTCACAAACTCAATTGCAAGCTCAAAAGGTTCTTTTCCTGCATTCTCTTTAAGTGCGAAAATATATTTCCCAACCTTCTCTTTATCAAGGAAATTCTTATTTGTAGCAATAGCCTTTAAGAAATTGATACCTTTCAGTAAATTGGATTTGCCTGCTCCATTAGAGCCATAAATAGCTGCCATCTTCAATACCGGCAACTTGTCATTAAGCACTTTGATATGATTCGACAAAGAGGTTCTCTTCATATTAGGAAACATATCAAATTGAACCTCTTCGTTAAACGAAAGAAAATTCTTCAGGATTACACGCAATATCATATTATTATAAAATTATTGTTGATTACACATTTATGTTTACCATCCATATAATATGGCTTCATCGTCTATTTCGATACAAAGATACAACATTTTCATTGTGCCGTGGATTATTCACGTGAAAATTTCACGAAAGGTACATTGTTTTTCATGCAACAAATTGTTGAATATAAGAAATGATTGCAACTATTCTTCATATACAAAAAACAAGGGATGTAACAAGTTGCGTTGTTACATCCCTCTTTTTGCGTCCTGCCTCCTCACGGGGGCGAACGGAATAGAACTTTTACACTTAACTATCGGCTCACTTTCGCTTTCCCAAGCTACTTTTGGTGTGAACTGTAATAATTAATTTGTAATTATCTTTTCGGAGAGTAAGTCTGGAACCGGAGTCCCGGACTTACTTGCTCTTCTGTTTAGCTCTATTATTTAACTACTACCTTAACAGCTTCTTCGCCTTCAACTGCTACTACTACGATTCCAGCAGGAACTGAGATAGAAGCGTTGTCAGAAGAGATAACTGTGTTAGCCAATGTCTGGCCTAAGATGTTAGTTACGACTACTGCCTTACCAGCTGCACCCTTAACAACTACTGCGCCGTTTGTAGCAGATACTGTTACGTCGCTTGTAGCGATTGTTTCGTTTGCAGTTGCTTTAGCGTCTTTGTCAACAGCTGCCATTGTGAAGCGAGCTGCCTGGTTGATAGTTTCACCTTCAGTCTTATTAAATACCAAGTCTGCATACTGCAACCAAGAATCAGTTGAGTCACCAGTGTTGTGATCACCATTAAGATTTTCCCACTGAGTCAATACAGGAATGTTGTTGTGCAACTTAATCCAAGCACCACCGAATGAACCAATTTGAGCTTTATTCTTAGCATCGTTAGATTCAATCATAACGCTATTAACAGCATCACCTGTTTCACGGAATGAGAAGGCTGCGTTGTTGTGCTTGCCATCCAACTTAACTACGCTATACATCTTGCCTTCGTTAGCTTTGTCGAAGAACATAGGATCAACATACAACTTACCGCCCTTGTCAGCTTTCTTGATAGAAGCCAAAGTAGTATTCTTCAAGATATACAAGCTATCACCACGGTGGATACCTTCTACGAAGCCTAAGCGAACGAAGTTATCAGCCTTGAATGCGTTAGCACGCTTAGACAATTTGTCGATAGTTGCTTGTTTGATAGAGTCGTTGAAGTTAACCAAGAAGCGACCTTCAACATAACCTGGAGCTTCTACTTCGTGACCGCAACCCGGGTTGATACCATGGATGCCGTCTTCACAATATTTGTAAGCAGGAACTGAATCAGCAGCTACAGCCAACAAGTACTGAGGCATGTAAGCAGAAGATTTAGCAACTTTGTCTACATAGAAACCTTCACGTTTAGTCTGGTTACCCAAGTTTTCAGCAGCCAAGTAGTTCAACTTGTTAGCCTTAGCAAGATCAGAACCAGAATCTTCATACAAGCTTTCATTACCTTGATGGTCAACAGTTACCAAGTCGATAACTTTCTTAGCGTTGTTAACTACAGCAGCATCCAAAGTACGATACAACTTGCGATCTGCAGGAACCAATGCGAATACATCAGTTGTTGTTTCGCACAAGTTAGCAATCTTAGCATTCAAAGAGATAGCTTCGATAGCCAATTTACCCATAAGTTCTTTGCGGTCAGCTTTCAATGTAACTACCGGAACCGTATACTTATCATCTTTATAGTAAGTATCATCTTTCTTATAAAGACCCTTCAAATCGTCAGCTTTTACATTCTTTGCAAGAACTGTATGTTGAAGTGCATTTACTAAAGAATAACCATGCTCACCATTCAAACAATTGTTTTCTTTCAAAGTAACGATAGCAAAGTTCAAATGATTCTTAGAATCAGCGATTTGATCTTCAGTAGCAACTACATATTTGTGCTGGTTATCGATAGCCAAGAATGTATGATCGTTGTCAATCAAGTTCTCATCTTTAACCTTAACTTTGTAGAATGTCTTATACAACTGTTCTGCACCTGCTCTCTTGCTTGTGTAACCATATTTGAGAGAATCTGTGTAATCGAAATGGTATGTATCTGCAAGTTTTGTATCCCATTCTCCTGTAAGTCTATTGTATTCTTTCTTAGTATCTTGTATAGGATACCAACCTTCTGCACGATACAATTCGAATTCCACACCATCTTTGTTCAATTTGATTGTATCTTTCTCTACACCTAAGAACAAGTCCTGAGACATGTTGTACATGTGCTGGAACTTATAACCTTTATTACGCAAATTTGCTTCAGTTTCATTGAAGTAGCCTAATGTAGTCGGTTTTTCAATCTTGTTGAATTCGAATTCATCAGCACAACTCAAAACAGAACGTTCATGATCTCTTACTGTAGTCTTGGCAGCAGTGCGATGATAAACACGATGGTTCAAAGTAATCAAGTTGCCAGCTTTGTTCTTATACAACTGACCTTCGAATGCAGTATTTCCAAATTCACGGTTGATGACCTTAACTGTCGGATAAAGGTTCTTGTTCAAGTCATCAGTAGTGTCTAAGCACTGATCCTGTTCAACAACCCACTGAGTTGCTGGCATGTGAGTGAATTCTTGCTGACCTTTTTCCAATACGTCGTAAACTACGCAACCTGCCATATCTGCTACTACATAAGCACCTTCTGTACGAGCCTCGGTCTGATAAGTAGCTGTAGCTGGTTTAACATTCTTGATGTTGATGAAATACAAACCATCCTTAACAGTTGCACGCTCATACGGATTTGCATAGTCGTTAGCAAAACGAACTACCAACTTCATTTGTGACTGATATTCATAGTTTGCAGCGTTTGTCACGTATGCAGGGTTACCTTTTTCTGTTAGACCAAGTGCTGTTGTAGCAGCGTTTGTCGCTTTATTTTGTGCAGCCCAAACTAAGTTTGTTGCATCAATATTAGTTTTACCATCTGCAGCTTTACCAGTAGCATAACCTACAGCTAAGAAGTTAGCCTTATCGCCAGCTTCCGGACCAGCGTTCAATGCATACAAAGCGACTGGAACAGCTTTAGCTTTATTATGCATTGCATTACCATCAGTAGGACCTGTAGCTCCATCTTTGTATGCTATACCCTCATTTACAGTATTCAAGTATTCTTTAGATGAAGCCAATGCCAAGTAGCTTTCTTCAAATGGAACTTTATCAGTAGCATCGGTCTGATTCATACGAGAAGCACTCAACGGTTCGAATACTACACTATCGTTAGTTGCATAGTAAGTAACCTTCCAGTGGTAGCGAGCTTGCAATGCGTCATCGATTTCATCTGTCGCATCTTTATATGACAAGTAAATTTCCTTGTTCCCTACTGCTTTTGTTTTTATGTTTTTCAAAGCTGCATAAGGAGCAACCTCAACCTTCAAAGCATTGTATAGACCTTGGAAAACCTCACCTTCGTACGGATATTCAGATACATATAAATAACCATACTGTTTGTCTTTACCTACTATCTTAATAGGGTCCTTAGTCTCTAACAAAACATCATAACCTGCATAGTCTCCCCCATATGTTCTTCTTAAACGAGCTTCTTTAGCTTCAACAGCTTTGAATTCATTATCAAATGGATTAGAAGCGAAAGTCATCGGTACGTTAGTGCCCGGCTTGCAAACTGTGAACTTAGTTGACAAACCAGTTTCAGCATTTTTTACAGCATCAGCCCATTTTTCGTACTGACCAATGTGTTTAGCTGGCTTAGTTGCTAAAGAACCATCAACAAAGCTCAAGAATGAACCATTGGCATCAATCATTGTGTTGATTTCAGCAGCATTCAATACTTTAGCACCTGCTACAACCGGTTTGATTTCCAAAGCACCTGTTACGTCAGCAAGATAGTGTTCTGCATTAGTCTTGGAATCTTTTACTGCTACAATAGCGAAACCATTATTTGCTGTTCCGTTCAAACCGTTTCCAGACAAACCTTTAGCTACGACATCTTCAGTGTTTTTATACACCAAATTAGCAAGGGTAGCATCTGTTGACTTAATTGCCTGTAAAGCCATTACAGAGTCAGTGCCATTGTGGAAGTAAGAAAAAACCTTCTTGTAATCAAAAGTAGCTGTTTGTTTGTCTGTAGTGTACCATGCCCAGTTGTAAATACAACCGTCCATCAAACCATCTTTACCATATTTCCAGTCTGTATTCGCATTTTTCTTGGTCACTGAACCAAATGTGATATTACCGTCAGCATCGCGTTGCAAAGCATTCATGTGATCGAATGACAACTCAAAGCCAGTTTCCTTGTTTACGAAAACAAATACACGACCGTTAGCAGTACGATCCTTCACTGTGATTTTCCACAATGAATGAGTCAATGTTGCGTTAGTTGACTTCTGGGCAGTCAAATAAATTTTGCCAGTAGAATAGTCGCGTTCTGCTGTCAAAACGAATTCGCCATCTGACAATCCCAAGCTCGCAGGATTAACCTGCAATTGATAATAATACTCCTGGTTGATTGCCTTCACTTCATTCAGGGTTGCATCTAACATCGCAGATTTCACCACACGTGAACGGTAAGGAACTTCACCGTCATTTAGGCAAACCTGAGCTGCTGCAGTCAATGAACCCGCTAACATGAAGCCAGCACAAAGTGTAAGTACTTTTTTGTTCATAATACAATTAATAATTTAGTTAATAAATATTGATATTCTT
>ERZ773138.2977-NODE-2977-length-11626-cov-11.798375_pt1 | contig 11626 bp, 8 predicted proteins | sample MGYA00511114_ERZ773138 | MGnify/ENA primary metagenome ERZ773138 (study PRJEB29015, sample SAMEA2737805) | human gut metagenome | biome: human gut; feature: human-associated habitat; material: faeces | place: China | collected 2012 ...
ATGACCAAAGTCGGTTTATTAAGCTTTGCAATGACATTTGCCATGGTAAATGTCTTACCGGAGCCGGTAACACCCAGCAAAGTCTGAAACTGGTCACCCTCCTCGAAGCCTTTGACCAGGGCGTCGATCGCCTCCGGCTGGTCTCCGGTAGGCTGGTATTCGCTGTGTAAAACGAATGGTTTTTGTGCATTTTTCTCAGAAAAATTTTGCACTAAAATCACCTCCTCACTGCTACATTCTAAAAAGCATTGTATAAGTCAATTTTTTCAATGTCACATCCTCTAAATGTTACAAGAATATTACATGCTATTCTCCTAATCCTGCGAAGGTCACTTAAACACAATTTCGCCACTGGATAACATCCTATGGAAATAACGTACTAAACATCAAAATAGTATCAATACCATGACAGTATAATAGCACACTACACAAAAAAATAATAGGAATAGAGATGGAAAATCGTATCTCTATTCCTATCTTATTATTTATCTCAAACTGATATTTTACACTCACCTGCTTCCTAGCCCAATCACTATCTCATTTCTCCGGTAAATACAGAGACACATCAATTTTGACACCGCTTTAGGACTGAAATCATTTTTAAGAAGCAGCGTACAATAGGTACTCCTCAAATCATGCCATCGAATATCCGGTAGTTGATAAGCAGATTTCAAATTCTATCAAAAAATTTTTTACGAGATTCCATGTTTCCTCCGCTTTAAAAGCCTCAAATTCCCACAAAAAGAAAGGCGTTCCTGTGATGGAAATCTTCCAGTATCTGTTCCTTCTGATCTTTTCTAACAGAAGCATATATATGAATCTGATCACAGGACGGAACACTCCTGCTTTTGCAAAGGATACGGTGTATCGTTTTATGAAGATGATCCAGATCAACTGGATGCAAAAGTGGACAAAAGAAGCATTGGTTACAAACGCAGAAAACTGTCCACGGAAAAAGGAACATCTGCCATGCTTACGCTTTTGGAAGCTGCTCAAAAAGTAGCAATCCCTGCGAAATATGTTCTCTTTGACAGCTGTTTTTTCCTCTCAACCATTTCCCTCGCAACTTATTTTTTTATCTCTTTTCTTTGCCATATTGTTATTTATGCCTTCATCCTTCTTGACCAGCTCTTTATAGCGAATGGCATACATAGAATACCAATCAAGACAGGAATTGTAATAAGTAGATATGGTGACCAGATAAGCTTGCCAAAAATACGAAAAGTATTAGTTCTGAAAATATCTGTTGAACTTCCTACCAATGGTATTAAATCCAATGCTTTTTGCATTCCATAAGGAAGATATTCTGCAATCATCATTGGTCCATATACAACAGCCAGACTAAGCAGTAAGGTAAGTACATTATTTTTTACAGCCGCTGATATAAACATAACAATTCCGGCAAAACCTATTGCTCCAAGCAGTACAAAAGCATATTCATAAATTTCTGCCTGCAGCATATTCATAGGTGCAACAGCAATCAGCTTGATATTCTGAATCGGCATATCCCATCCAGCAGTTCCCATAAAAAACAACTGTGATATAACACTTGAAACAGCAAGTAATGCAAATAACTCCACTGTAAACGCTAAACCAGTAAGAATTTTGGCAAGAGCGATTTTCCCCCAACCATTTCGAGTCGTCAATACTAATGCACTTGTATTATCATGCCATTCGCCAGCAAATAAAGAGGATAAAACAATACCGAGAAACAAAGCCATCACAACTCCCAGATCCGCAACCGTACTACCAAGAAGCGTTGACCATCCTTCTACCCACTCATAATGAAATGGTTTTTCTACCTTTCTCTCTATCTGATGTAAAAACTCTTTTTCAGCTCCTACCTGACCACTGACCTCCAAAAACTCATCAAGCACCTGCTGTCTTCTTTCATAGAAACCTGTTAACTTATCCGGATCAACATAGCTTATCATCGTTTTATAATTACTGGTATCTCGAAGCTCCGGATACAATGTTCCGAGCCAACTATTAACTATCTGCCAGTCTGTCTTTTCCAGTTCTTCCTCCATACCGTCAGCTTCCATTTGCTGATAATCACTTACTATTTGCTGCAAGGTTTCATCAGTCAATTCTCCACCAAATGAAAGTGCATATCCCTGACTATCCTTTATTACTGTATATCCATCAAAATTATTGCCAAAAGCACTTGTATAGTCATCTGAACTGCCAAAACCGAACCATTGAAACAAAAGTATGCTTCCAAAAATTACATAATAAACAAAACACAAAAACACACATATTTTAACAATTTTCTTTCGCCATAACTTTTTATGCTCTAACCAAAATAGTTCCATTCTATTTCACTCCTTCCTCTGTGGGAAAATAAAATAAATAAAGATCTTCCAATGTAGCTTCACAAGGAACCGCTCGCTCACTGGGCATATTGTCTGAAATAATACGCAATATAATTTCTTTTCCTTCGTGCCGTAAATTAGCAACCGTTGTTTTTGTCTGCCATTGTCTAGCTTCTTGTGGAGAAACAGAAAGCTCCCAAACCTTACCATTTGCCTTGTGAATCAACTCAGGAACCGTACCCTGCAATATAAATTTTCCTTTTTTCATCAATAGCACTTCATCTGCTATTGCTTCTATATCCGATACAATATGTGTGGAAAGAATTACAATTTTATCACCTGCATACTCTGAGAGCAGATTACGAAAACGGACACGCTCTTTCGGATCAAGTCCCGCAGTCGGCTCATCCAAAATCAAAATTTTTGGATTATTAAGTAACGCCTGTGCAATTCCTACTCTTTGTTTCATACCACCGGAAAAAGTTTTTACTTTTTTGTTTGCCACAAGGCTTAAATCAACTACTTCCAACAATTCAGTCGCACGTTTTTTTGCAACATTCTTCGGTATTCCTTTCAGTGCTGCAATATACATTAAGAACTCCATCGCAGTATAATTTGGATAATATCCAAAATCCTGTGGTAAATAACCCAACACATTCCGGTAATCTGCCCCCATCGAAGTTACTTCTTTTCTATCCAGCAATACCTCCCCTGAGGTTGACTCCAAAATAGCACATAGCATACGCATCAATGTTGTTTTACCTGCACCGTTAGCCCCCAAAAGACCATATACTCCCGGCTTTAAGGTTGCACTAACACAATCTACCGCTATTTTCCTGCCATACTGTTTTGTTAAACGATCAAGCGACAATTCCATACATTTTTCCTTCCTTTCTCATCTCTGCAATATAATGAATTTCATTTATAAAGAACATAGCAAAAATCAAAAATGTAACAATCCACACCCCCACTGCTGATGTTTCATATAACCATGGCAATATTCTTGCTGACATCCCCCAACAAATGCAGGAACCCAGCATTACAATCGCACATATCTGTAAACTCTGTTTCTTTTGCAAACGGATCAAACGTAGCAACGCAACCATACACACTAAGTACGGAACCAGGCAGTATAGAACCATCTGTCCAATCTCTTTATAAGAATTTTGAAAATAAACTTCCATACACAAAAGAATTGTTATACACACCAAATTAGCAGCCCCAGCCAAAACCAGCTTTGCTAACGTTATTTGGGCACCAGAAGCTCTTGTTACCGCTTCAATCTCGCTCATCCCATAATACTGACTTTTAAAAATTGCTGGCATGATAGCCAATACAAACAGCGGCATAAAAATTGGTATATTCTTTGGCACGTCTGCAATGCTGGCAATTGTTAAACAAACTATAAATAACGTTACTGCCTGCAAACCAAATATTGGAATACCTTCAAAGCGAAATACATCTGAAAGATAGTGAAAGAAACCTGTCCTCGGTTCTGCCCTAGTCACTTCCTGTTCTCGTACAATTTCAGTGCAAAGCTTAATCGTTTCCTCTAATCTTTTAGGCTGTACTTCCTCTCCTAAAGATTGCTGTAAATATCCCTTCAACTTTTTATCTTTCATTTTCCTGCTCCTTTCTCATAATTTTTAAAGCATTACGAACCCTGCTTTGTGCTGTTCGCATATTGCATCCCATCACTTTTGCAATCTCTCCAAAACTAAGTTGTTCTCCAAAGCGTAGAATGACTGCTTCCCTTTGTTCTGATGATAAAAAATTCAAAAAATAGTTTATCTCTGCCCTATCCTCTAGCCGAACTATGTCGTTATACTCATGCACTATATTTTCTTCATCTTCTAATGGAGAAAACTCAACCTTTCTACTTTCATCAATACATAAATGATTTGCAATCGTGTATAGATAAGCCTTAAATTTCTTTTTCCCTTTATATCCGGATAAATTCTTAAACAACTTCAAAAATGTTTCCTGAGTCAGGTCTTCTGCTTTTTCCAGATTAGAGCAATGCCACCTACAGTAACGTAAAATAGATGTATAATAGCGTTTTATCAATTCTTCTGCTGCATTTTCATTTCCAAGTAGAATCTGTTCCACTAATTCGTCATCACTCAACACGCATCAGACTCCTTTCCATTGAATATCTGTATATATATAATAACGGGTTATGCACTTAAAATGATTAAAAGATTCCTCATTTTTTCTTAAAACGAATGAAACTATTAAACCAATATTTTATCTCAACCCCTTTCAGAAATATCAAATAAATCAAACACTACCTTTTCCTCCGTTTAGAGCAATACTTCCCACACCACACTATCCTGCACCGGAAGCTCTGCTTACAGTCATGCACGTACTTCTTGCACTGATCATTATATTGTATGCCATGGAATGAAAACGTGATCAAACTATGCAAACTTGATAACTGAAGTAAACGCATCTAAATTTGAACACTCCACCAAAGGAGTGTTTCATGTTTTAATGACACCTAGCAATTAGGCGCTTACTCTGCTGACATAATATATCACTCTCCTTTCCGCTCTTTTGAGCATAAAAAAAGACAGACCACTATGATCTGTCCATTGATTTCATTGTTATAATATATGATTGTTTATCCATACATTGACATAATAGGGGGGCTTTGTATGTTCCTCCCTCGGTCGTTTTCTTTGTTACGGGCGCAAGCCGGTGCTACTCTTCCCCTGCCACTGTTATAATATATTCTTCAGGAAATGGAAACTGACAAGACATTATCATTCTTCAGAAATGTTCCCAACAACTTTATTGATATTAAATTCGATTTACTGCAATTCCCAAATCATAGTTCTCATTTCCTCAATTAGATAATGTTTTATGATGCCTGTTACTAACCTCGATTTTGTAGCTTTTGCAACAATATAAAATGGAATATCCTTTTCATCAATCATGGAATCCTCTAAATAATCTTTTTCGCTCACTTCCACCATCAATGCATTTGAATAGAACCATTCTACTAAATAATCCACGTCTTCCTCATCAAAGCCAAACTGTGATCGTCTTAAAACTTCATTATATTCTGCAATAATCGCTTCTGATGCAACTATATCATATGCCCCTGCCAACACCCTGTCTAAAAAGATATAGCATGCTCCTTTAGGATTAAGCAGGGCTGAAACAATTATATTAGTATCAATTACAACTTGCATACATTACTCCCCATGAATGATTTGATCAATTTCGTCCATACTCATTGGATTGCTTGTTACATATTTTTCTCTCATTTTAGCAAGCCGATTTTGGGCATCATTTCTTTTTCCTCTTGAATTAATAAAACTTTTTACAAGACTCAAAACAAGAACCTGTTCATCCGGTTGTAATGCTTGAATATCTTTTATATCTCTAGCTGTTACCATAGCCTGCACCTCCATTTCACGATACTCTACGTTCATTTTCTTCCTTAACTATATTATACTCAAATAAAAATCAGATATCAATCAGACCTTTTCGTCCTGTCCGATCAAAACCTTTTTCCCTTCAAAGGCAAAGCCATAATGACGGATCCGTCCTGCTGATATTCCCTGTGCCAGCAATTCGGCATCATAGTTCTTCTCTGTGATCTGATCTAAAGCCGTCCGAACCGTATCCTGTAAAGATTCCTCCTCATCCGGTTCATGCACTTTAAACTCGATCACAATGGCATCATCCACCTCTGTCACCGGTGTAAGCATCACATCATATCGTCCATATCCACTCTCCCGGTTGGAACGGATCTGATACCTGTCCCGCAGTTCCACCAGTAGTCCCAGAACAAATCCATGATAGAACCGCTCCGGCTGGCTTTTCTCAGAAGGTTTCTTTCCTGTATCAAAGCTGCTGAAGGTTGCAAGTGCAACATCATTCATATAAATATTCATTTCCTTGAGACTGCCCTTTAACAGTGCCTTCACGAAATCATTATAATTTGCATCTTTATTTTTAAACCATCCCCGGAACATTGTCATGAACATGCTCAGTGTCTCAATATTTGTAATATCCAACGTGTACCATGGTTCCAAAGTAATCCCACGGTAGTCTATATTCTGCACTTTCAGATAACCACTGGCAAGCAGAAGACTCCAGATCGCCTCTTCATTGTCATCCAACTGGTTATATACGATCTGCTCGTCAAAATTTACAGTGATCGCCTGTCCCCTCAGCAGATCCTCCATCTTCTCCTTCACATCTGCAGATGCCGTCCGGATCAATCTGCTCACAAGCCCATTGGAGCTTGTGGAAGCCCAGTATGGATATAATCTACGTTCATCCAGATAATTTGTAATGGACCACGGATTGTAAATATCTCTGTGTTCCCCAAAAGTAAAACCATCATACCACCGTTTCACTTCATCCTTTTTATCTCCCATTCCATACTCATCCAGTGCAGCAAAAACTTCCTCCTCCGTAAAGCCGAAGCAATCTGCATATAGATTGGAAGTCGTCGTCACGACACGAAGATTATTTAAATCGGAAAAAATACTCTCCTTGGATACCCGCGTTATTCCAGTCATAACAGCACGCTCCAGATAAGGATTCGTCTTAAAAGACGCATTAAACAGACTTCTCACAAAAGATGTAAATTCATCCCAGTATCCCTGAACATACGCCTCCTGCATTGGAGTATCATATTCATCCAAAAGAATAATGACCTTTTTGCCATAATAACGTTCCATCCAGACAGACAAATTTCTCAAAGAATCCTGTGCCGTAACATCATCCATCTTTACTGTTGTCCGGTAATATAATTCACGCTCATCCTCACCAAAAATATCTTCTTTCATGAGATTCCTATTTTCCCAGTACAGCCTTGCGATTTCCTGTTTGATCTGGGTTTTGGCATCCTCCAGATTGCCTGCTTTCACAGCAGCAAAACTCAAAAAGATCACAGGATATGTTCCCTGCAGTTTCCGATACGTTTCATTCTGCCAGATAGAAAGCCCTTCAAACAGATCCGCCCGGTCCGCATATTTATTAGAAAAGAAGCAGTCCAGCATACTCATATTTAACGTCTTACCAAAACGGCGTGGACGTGTGATCAATGTTACAACATCCCGGTTTTCCCACCATTCTTTTATAAAATTGGTTTTATCTACAAAAAAGCAATCCTGCTCTCTCAGATCAGAAAAACCCTGTATTCCTATACTAATCACCTTTTTCATATGCTCACCTGCTCTCCTGTCGTTATATATTTATTCCATTATAACGATATTCCTCCAAGGTTACAAGGTAAATCAAGAGTCAAAAAACGCAAATATCAATATCCTGTTATTCCCCAAATCATCCCTTCAAGTATGCCAAGGTCACCTGTTTTATGAATCCAAAGTGTCCATAAAAGTCCTTGCACTTTATGAATAAACAATATATAGATTAACTTCACTCATATTTCACAACATATTGTTTCACGTTACATTTAGGCATAATAGGATACAAAATACTCCACTGCATTCTCCGGGAAGAATTCCTTGAACTCGCCGTAGAGCTGTGCCGCCAGAGTCTTATTGTGCGCAATGACCAAAGTCGGTTTATTAAGCTTTGCAATGACATTTGCCATGGTAAAGGTCTTGCCGGAGCCGGTAACACCAAGTAAAGTCTGAAACTGGTCACCCTCCTCGAATCCCCTGACCAAGGCGTCGATGGCCTCCGGCTGGTCACCGGTGGGCTGGTATTCGGAATGTAATATAAAATGATCCATGATTGTCTGAACACCTCCAAATAAGAGAAATACCGGAAGCTGCCGGGAACATATCCGGTGATTTCTCTCCGATTTGTGTCTTTTCACATTATAATAAGACAGGGAACAAATCTCTCCCTGATGGTGATTTATTCCCTATGTATCTTTCATCATTCATAAAATCAGTTATCATATTTTCTGAATTTCAATTTACCATTCATCATATAACTTCTCTGCATTTTCGACTAACCATTCATAATTAGTTCTCCATGATTCTCTCATACCTTGCTTATTTTTCCAAATTGCTTCGGGTCCCGAAGTTCTGTCCAAATCAATGCCCCAACTACCATCAATAGCCTTAACAACTTGAGCTGTACGGTTCTTACCACACTGATAACATTTATTTATATTCTTGGACTCCAAAATAACTGCACAGAAATTTTCCATTGATCTTACCTTAAGGATAAGCGATAGTTTTTCTCTAAAAAATCGGTCATCTACAGTATTAAATCTGTTGATAATGACATACTTTCGATTAATATACCCCTTAAGTTCCTTCGTATATAATAATTTCTGAACAACCTCCGGCTTCAAAATATCATCCCCTTCTACTATGAGAAAGAATACATTCGAAGTTCCCGCTTTCTTATAATAGATATGATCTGTTAATCTCTCTGCTAATTTAAGAAACTCATCACTTTTACCTGCCGGATACTTAAGATGCCAATGTTTATTTTCAGTTTCAACTTGATTGCTCGTATCCACTTCCGGTTTTCCCTCATCGGTTTTCACTTCATATACATAAAGACCACCAGAGTTATTGTGCTTTGTAGAATCACCACAAAGATTTACCGGTTCTAGTTCTCCACCATTTTTGTTGAATCCAAATACATAATTTTTCCCATTTACATTTTGACTATCTCCGCCCATCGTAACAAGCGTATAGCAGTTATTTTCGATAGCTCTAGCCTTGTTATACTTAAACCATTTATCATAAACCACATTGCCGCCAGTGCTATTGACTATCAAATCAATTCCGTACATACCATACATTCTGCTAAACAAAGCATGATTGCAGTCATAGCAAATGGTCATTCCAATCAAATATCCTTTATAGACAATCGGTTCAAAAAGATCTGCCGCAAGATCAGGATAATTCTTAAAATCTAAACATGAACTCCCACACATTGTATGTTTTATGTAAAGACTGACCTCCGTTTCACCTTCAAGATGATTTGCATTGGCAAACACACTAAATATCATATCGTACTTATCATGACTGCTAAATACAATTGCCTTTCCAATTTCCCTGCTAAGTTTTAAACAAAAATCATATACCTGATTTAGGTCTTCTGCTGAAGCAATATCCAGATTCTCAACTTTATTAATGTCTGGGACATAACAATACTCAGGAAAAACTATAATATCCACATCCGCACTTTGCATTACTGGCAAAATCTCATCAAAGGATTTCTTATTCTTTAGCTCATCTGTCTGTAAATACATTGCCACCTTAATACTGTCTGCTTTAGTCCACTCCTCACATGCTGTTAATTCAGTATGTGCCTCTTCCTTAACCGCTTCTTTATGATTAAGCACTTTATCAAGATACTCTTGAAGTTCTTCATATGCTCCTTCTGACTCAAAATCAATTTGTCCGTGCATAATTCTGACAAGCCTGTAGCCATTTTGTGCACATGCAATATCTCTTGTACTATCATAATATGCCCGAACTTCATCACGATTTGCAGGTGCATTATCCTTAGCACCTACATCTGAACATGCTTTTATCCATAACTCTCGATCAAAGAAAACGTCAACTTCTCTGTATGATTCAAGGGATACCCTTCTTGCCTCTGAAAAATGCTGTCTCTCATCGTACTCAATAATGAGTTTCTGCCCTTCGCAAACAAAATCGCAACGTAAGGTTGTATTCTTCCTTGCAAAAGTTGTATCTCCTCTGTATGCAAATAAAGCATTATACAGTTGCTTATAAGGCCCTGAAATTTCCGTTGGTGTTTTCAACCAAGAATATGTCTTTTCACAAACAATATCCCCTTCGAACATCTTATTGAGAATCAACTGAAGTGCATTCTTTTGCTCGATCACTCTTTTTGAAGAAATAGATATTTTTTCTTTTACTGTAGTCTCCGTTATTTCTTTTTTAACAGAATACGTGACATTTTCTGCTACAAATTGATTCTCTGTTATTTTCCTCTCGATAACCTTCTTGATAGATTTTTCTTTTGGCGTAACTACAGCCTCTCCATTTTCCTTACTGTATGCAACTTCAAATCCTAATCTTTTAAAGAATCTCACTGTTTCTTGTCCACCACCAAAATCTGCCTTACTGATCTCAACACCATAATGCTCTGCATATGCCATACCTCGGATATGTTTTGCTGGCAGTTTTGCTCCATTATACACAAGGAATGTTGAGCGAGGCTCTGGATATTCTGGATTATATGTCAGAAACTTTTCAACAGCCCGCACTACATCTTCTTTTGTAACATCTACCCAGTTAAACTTTTTCGCCAAGCCAACGCCTCCCTTGTTATTTCGTAATTTTCAACATAAATCCAATCTAAATTATCTTTTAAGCATTATTTATTGCCTTGATGAACTATATTATACTCAAATATCCGTCAGACCTTTTCATCCTGTCCGATCAAAACCTTTTTCCCTTCAAAAGCAAAGCCATAATGACGGATCCGTTCTGCCGGTATTCCCTGTGCGAACAATTCAGCATCATAATTTTTCTCTGTGATCTGCTTTAAAGCGGACTGCACAGCCTCCTCCAAGGTTTCCTTTTTCATCCGGCTGCACACCTTAAACTCAATAATGATCGCAGGATACCTCTCACGTTCCTGCGGGATCATCATAATATCGTACCTTCCAAAGCCGCTCTCCCGATTGGAGCGTATCATATAAATACCGGAACGCTCCGCGATCAATCCAAGCACAAATCCATGATAAAAACGCTCCGGCTCCGGATCACTTCCATTTTCACTTCCCACATCAAAATAGCTGAATGTGGCAAGCGCAACTTTATTCATATAGTAATTCATCGCTTCCAGATCACCCTCGATCAGGGCCTTGATAAAATAACCATAGTTTGTATCCTGATTTTGAAACCAATCCCGAAACATTGTCGTAAACATGCTGAGTGTCTCGACATTTGTTATATCCAGCGTATACCACGGTTCTCTTGTAATGCCGCGGTAATCAACCTGTTTTACTTTGAGATAACCGCTGGCAAGCAGAAGACTCCAGATTGCATTTACATTATGATCTAACTGATTATACACGATCTGCTCATCAAAATTTACGACTATCTCCTGTCTGTTAAGCAGATCCTCCATCTTCTCCTTCACATCGGCAGATGACGTTCGGATCAGCCGGCTCACAAGACTATTGGAGCTGGTAGAAGCCCAGTATGGATATAATCTGCGTTCATCCAGATAATTGGTAATGGACCACGGATTGTAAATATCTCTGTGTTCTCCAAACGTAAAACCATCATACCACTGTTTCACTTCATCCTTTTTATCTTCCATCCCATACTCATCCAGTGCAGCAAAAACTTCCTCCTCCGTAAAGCCGAAGCAATCTG
>ERZ773138.2986-NODE-2986-length-11586-cov-3.295464_pt1 | contig 11586 bp, 11 predicted proteins | sample MGYA00511114_ERZ773138 | MGnify/ENA primary metagenome ERZ773138 (study PRJEB29015, sample SAMEA2737805) | human gut metagenome | biome: human gut; feature: human-associated habitat; material: faeces | place: China | collected 2012 ...
CAGCCGCGCGTGTTGCGCACGATGTACCAGGTGTTGTCGTTCATGACCATTTTGATAAAGACGTAGCCGGGGTAGAGCTTCGACTGAACCTCTTTCTCGCCGGTCTTGTTGCCGCGCTTGTCAAAAACTTCTTCAATGCGGGTCTCGGTGGGAACCTTGACGTCGCAGATCAGATCCTGCAGGTGGCGGTTCTCCACCATCGTCATCAGATCGGTTGCGACCTTGTTCTCATAGCCGGAATAGGTATGTGCCACATACCAATGCGGCTCTTTATCTGCCATACGATCTGCCATACGTCAATCACCCTTATCCTATCTGAAGAATTTTATCCAGGCCGGTCTTAATCACAAAGTCTAATAATGCGATAAGAACTGCCAGAATAATTGTAACGACAATAACTGCTGTGGACTCCTTCACTACTGTGTTTTTGTCCGGCCAAACGATACGTTTGAATTCGGCTTTCATATTCTGAAAAACACCTTTTTTCTTTGCAGCATTTTCTGCTTTCTTCTGTGGTTCGTTCTGCTCTTTGATTTCCTCTTTGATCTCAGAATCTCCCATATCTCACATTCCTTTCATGCTACGAGACTATTTTGTCTCCTTGTGTAATGTGTGTCTTCTACAGAATCTGCAATACTTCTTGGTTTCCATTCTGTCAGGATGGTTTCTCTTCTCCTTCGTGGTATCGTAGTTACGCTGCTTGCATTCTGTACATGCTAAAGTAATCTTTACTCTCACGACACTATTCACCTCCATATTATTTTGTTAAAAAAAGACATAAAAAAAAGACCTGTTACATCGCCCGCTTATTATATCAAAGTACATGTCTTTCGTCAAGAGGAGAATGCTATTATTTTTGCAATGAAAATCTGCGGTTGCCTATATAGAAAGAATCCATTATGATGGAAGTATCTTATTACAGAGAACGAAATATAAATGAGGTGATCCATTATGAAAAAACGCCTGTCCATAAAAAATGACCTTCTGCTTCTGATCCTCCTGCTGGTGATCGGACTTTTGATTCCTCTGGGATACCAGCTTTTTCACCGTACAGCGGGAAACACGGTAACGATCACCATTGACGGAGATCTCTGGCGCACACTGCCTCTTTCCACCGATACCACAATTGATATCCCCGGACGCGGCGGTACCAACACGCTGTGCATAAAAAACGGGCAGGCCTCCATCACAGAGGCTGACTGCCCGGATAAGTTATGTGTTCATCAGGTCTCCATTCAACACAACGGGGAAAGTCTTGTCTGTCTCCCTCACAAGGTGATCGTGAAAGTAACTGCCAATGCTTCCGACAGAGATCTGGATGGAATTGCCAAATAATTAACCCATAACAATTTAACAATAGTAGTTAAAAAGCATACCACTATATAATGATGTGATGTAAGCATATCCCTTTGGCGGTCTGCCATAATCCGGATATGATACAATCTTCTTTTCAATGTAATCCATTGGATTCAGTTTAACCTGTTCATTTTTCTTGAGAAGACGTCTGTTTAAAGATGAATCCTTTCCCACAAGCTTCTCCATATCGCCGTCCAGAGCCGCCTGCGCTGCCAGTGATTCATCCAGCTTCATCCTGCCTGTATCATCAAAAGCGATCCCACAGGATTCCATCTCTGACATATAAGGCTTTAATAAATTTTGATATTCCCTGACCAGCTTTGAATTCTGCCCGGTCTCACTATGATATGTACTGGTGTTATCCACCAGCTTGTTGTAAGACTTCACAATGCCGTAAACTCCCTCAATGATCTTGTCACTGTCCGGAACATAGGATATCTGTGCCGCCTGGTCTCCCGGCGCATACATAGATACCTCCAGAGATTTTCCCAGTACAAAGGTGTTGCTTAAAGTTTCTTTTGTCTCCCCATTCCACTCAAAGGATGCACTGGATGGACTGGATACCACATTGTTCATATTATAATAAGAAACAATGCCTCTGCCATCTCCGTTTTCTCCAATACGATCCATAAAGGAGAAAAGATTACCTCCATCCGGTGATCCTGTCATATTGGACTCGATACGCATCATGATCTTGTCAGCACTCCTGGAGACCGGGGTGGCTGTCAGACCGATCCGTGCTTTATTGATAAAGTCACACAGCCCCTCGATGACCTCTCTGTGCGTAGCATCCTTGCGTATATTATACTGGAAATCATAGCTGTCATCACAGACAGATACCTGAAAACGATATGTTCCGGCAGAAAGTCCTTTTCCCGTCATATAATACTCATTTCCGACATTTACCTGTGTAGTCGCCAGACGATTTACCCGGATCAACGGATCCTCCGGAAGCCGGCTGTAATCATCACTGACAATCCGGGTTCCAATCTGGGCCTCATCAGAGGATACGGCCTTTTTCTGTGCAAACACACTGTCCTGCGAATCCTCTGACAGCATAGAAAGCGTATTGCTCAAAGATATGGCTGCTTCTTTAATATTTACGGCATATTCCTGCTTTGCCTGAGACAACCGGACCAGATATACTGGCGAAGACTGCGTCATCTTCACAATATTTTTCATGACGGAGCGCAGTTCCGATGACTTATGCGCATCGTATTTGGTTGCAGGTTTTTGTGCATAGTTCCCAACGAAGTAATTGTAAACATTATAATCCATCCAAACCACTCTCCTTTTCATAATATTTATATGCAGCTATTTACTATTTTGCAATTGGCGCATAACGGATACGGATCGTCGGCAGTGCCTTTAACTCCGTATAATAATTTGTCTGCCAGTCCTCTCCCTGGGAAGGATCATTCTCTCCGCTGGCAGGCGGTGCAAAAATCTTTAACTCCATATCTGCTGCACCACCGAGGCGATTCTTGAAGAATGCGCTCATCATATCCACACATTTGACACCGGGCGCCTTATAGAACCACTGTCCATTCAGCTCCAGCATCAGGTTCATATCTGCTGTATCCTCATCAAAATATGCCTCGCAGAATACCGGATCACTGTCAAAATGCAATGGAACAGCAACTCCGTCTGCATCCTCTGAGCCACCCCAGCGAAGGGTTGCCGGAAGTGCAAGCTCCTCTCCTGTCTCCATAGACGGCTGGAAAAAGTCATCATGGATAATCTCACGATAAGTATCCATCAACGGCTGTTCAATACCAACCTCTGCGTTGTTTGGATCTTCAATCTCCAGACCAAGACGTCCTCTGTCACGGAACTGATACAGAGTGAATCCGGAAAGCCATTTCTCCTTATCAGCCTTAAGCATTTCGCAGAAGGACTTCAACATATCAGCCTGATCATATGGTCCTGTGACATCACCATCGGAATTAAACTCGGAAAGCACCATCGGCTTTTTGGTTCCGCCATTGACAAAGGTATAACGCTCATAACTCTTCTTTGCTAATGTATAGATATCCTCAACCTTGCTGCGGGAGAAGGTGTCTCCCCCTTCCTCAGCCACATCATACGGCCATCCCCAGTGAAGAGACATATAACGGTCAACAGATACAATATCTGCTGCTCTGGAAGCCTCCGCAAAGATATCCTCCATCTCCATCTTCTCATCATCCACACTCTTGCAGCCATCCAGACAGATAATCGTCTTTACATTTGGAGCCTCCTCACGGATAATCTCACTGGCGTGAGCAAAGAATGCTGCAACCTCCTCATAGCTGGCACGCTTATTAAATGAGAACCAGTTACCGGTTGCCTCATGGTTAATACGAAGCTGTACACGGCCAAAGGTACGAAGATCCTGACCGATCGCTCTCAAATGCTCATCGGAAACCTTTGGATCAATAGTCATAGTCAAAAGAACATCCTGACCGTGGCGGCGTACATCGCGCATACATGTAAACGGCTCGTCATCACGGGTCCCGTTCAGACCACCCTTATATGTAAAATAGTCATCATATGGGAAATCCCATGCAAACTGAACCGACGGATCTGCGTGAACTACACTGGCACGTCCCGGCCACCCCTCATCATTTGGATAATAGCAGTACATCAGATTGATCGCTCTGTGAGGTCTGCCCAGCTTCTGCAGGATATAGTCCTGATTGACATACTCTCCTCTCTCACTACCGTCTCCCAGATCAACAGCACACTGTGCCGGTCCCATATGAAGGGACTTTGCTTTCAAATCGCTCATTATAATACCGTACCTTTCTAACACCTGCCACTGGTGGCAGATTGTATTTTTTAATTTCATAAAAATTATACAAATAATGGAGTTTATGAAACAACCCCATTATCTCTTATATTATATTAAAAGAAATGTCTTTGTGCAACCGATAAATCAAGGTTTTCACGCCATTTCCATTTTTTTATTAAAATCTTTCAAATTAATTATATCATCCATTAATAAAAAAATCTATGTTTTTGTATGGTGAAAGGACAAAAAAAGAAGCCTTATCTCTAAGACTTCTTTCATCCGCAATGCGGAAGAAGGGACTTGAACCCTCACGTCGTTGCCAACACTAGATCCTTAGTCTAGCCTGTCTGCCAATTCCAGCACTTCCGCATATGTTGTCCGCCTCACTTTCGTGCCGCGAACATATAGCATAATATCATCTCATTTCTAATTTGTCAATAGATTTTCTTCAATTTTTTTAACGTTTTTTTATAGTATTCTAATTTTTTATCTGATACAATAGGGATATATCATTGCAAAAGGAGGGATTTCTTATGAAAAAAGAGGGATATTATTCCTCCGGACAATTCGCCAAAATGGCGGAAGTATCGGTGCGCACCATCCGATATTACGATAAGCAGAATATTTTAAAACCTTCTTATGTAAATGAAAACGGGGCCCGCTTTTACAGTGACCGTGATCTGGCCAGACTGCAGCAGATCCTTCTATTGAAATTTCTGGGATTTTCTCTGGACGATATCCGGGAGATCACTGTGGACACAGCGGATTATCATATGATGAAAAACTCTCTGGAGCAGCAGCACAAGCTGATCCAGGATCGAATCGAACAGATGCAGCTGGTAGAAACTGCCATCCGTGATACCGCAGATGCCATCACGAAAGACCACGAGCCGGATTGGAGCCAGATGCTCCGTCTGATACATCTGACCGGTATGGAAACAAGTCTGAAACGCCAGTATCAGGATTCTACCAATATCACGGCACGGATCAATCTGCACCAGAAATATTCCGTCAATAAACAGGGCTGGTTTCCCTGGATCTATCAACAGGCCGAAATCCGGTCCGATATGCACATCCTGGAACTGGGATGTGGAAATGGTGCTCTCTGGACAGAAAATCTGGACAAACTGCCGGAGCAGATATCCATCCTGCTTTCCGACACATCCGAAGGCATGCTCCGGGATGTGCGAAGAACCATCGGTGCAGGGGATATCCGATTTTCCTATCGGACCATTGATTGTGCGGATATTCCATGTGAGGATCATTCCTTTGATCTGGTATTCGCAAACCACGTTTTATTTTACTGTGATGATATCGACCAGGTATGCCGGGAGATCCGGCGTGTTCTGAAAAAAGACGGATTGTTTATCTGCAGCACATATGGCTCCCTTCATATGAAGGAGATCAGTCAGCTGGTGCAGGACTTTGATCCCCACATTCAGCTTGCCGCAGATAATCTTTACGAGCGTTTTGGGCTGGACAATGGTGCCGGGCTTCTTCACCGCCACTTTACCCAGGTAGATCTGTCCCGTTATGAGGACAGTATTTATCTGAAAGAACCGGAACCGTTGATTGATTATATCCTGTCGTGTCATGGAAATCAAAACCAGTATCTGCTGAACCGGTACAAAGATTTCCGCAATTTTGTCCAGAAAGAAACACAAAAAGGGTTTACCATTACCAAGGATGCAGGCATTTTTCTCTGCCGGGTGTAAGAAACAAACGTAACTGTCAACCAACCACACATTTACAGAGAGGATCTTTATGAGAAAAAATTACAAATCAATTTCCTGTCTGCTGACGGCAGCTCTGGTTCTGACCGCAGCTCCGTTCCATGCAGACGCACTTACAAAACCAAAGCTGAACAAGAAAAAACTTACCATGAGGGTCGGCCAGAAAAAGAAACTGGCCATCAAAAACAAAAAAGCATCCCAGATCAAAAAGATCAAATTTACCGTCAAAAAGAAAAATATAGCACGGGTCAATAAAAAAGGGGTCGTAACTGCTTTGAACGAAGGAAACACGAAGCTGGTCTGTAAAGTGACCTTAAAAAACAAAAAAACATATAAGCTCAACTGTAAAATCACAGTGAAAGAGGCAGAAAGCACTGTCTCCACGGCAACACCGGGAGCCTCCGCTGCTGCCGGCACTCCTGCAGCAAGTACGACCGCCTCTGTAAAACCGGGCTCTCCGTCCATGAAACCGAACGCCTCCGGCACTCCGGTCCATACGGATGCCCCGGACGTCACGCAAAAACCATCCGGACCTGCGGATGATTCTATCACCCCGGATAATACCGACGCACCGGCTGATACTGCAAAGCCTGACAATACTCCGGATACTTCCAAGGCTCCGGCTGATACTGCAAAGCCTGACAACACTCCGGCATCTACCGACACGCCGGATACACCAGATACGCCGTCTCCTTCTTCCCAGGGACCACATCTGTCTGCCAATGGCATTTTGACCTCCGATAATGGCGTGATGCGTACCGGAATAGATGCCTATGATATTGTAAAGGAAATGGGTGCCGGCACAAACCTCGGCAATACTTTAGAATCCTGTGGTACATGGATCGACACCTCCAACACTTCCAATTACGAAACCGCATGGGGACAGCCTGTCACCACGCAGGAAATGATCGATGGGATGAAGGCCGCCGGCTTTGACTCCATTCGTATTCCGGTTGCATGGAGCAATATGATGGCAGACGACGGAACCTACACCATCAACGAAAAGTATTTTAACCGTGTAGAGACCGTGTTAAACTATGCGTTAAATGCAGATATGTATGTCATTATCAATATCCATTTTGACAGCGGCTGGTGGGCACGCTTTGGTTCCAAAACGGAGCAGGAACGCAAGGATGCCATGACAAAATATAAAACGATGTGGACTCAGATTGCCAATCGTTTTCAGGAATACTCCGACCGTCTGATCTTTGAGTCCGCCAACGAAGAATTGGGGACCCGTTTAAACAGCACCGATGATTACAAAGGCTCCGGTTATTACGCAAAGGATGACCTGGATTCCCTTTATAAGCTGACAAACGAGATCAACCAGACCTTCGTGGATATCGTTCGTTCTACCGGTGGCAACAATGCCAGGCGTTTCCTTCTGATCGCCGGATACGATACCGATATCTCAAAAACCTGCGATCTGAGATATAAAATGCCAACAGATACGATCGATTCCCATCTGATGGTTTCCATTCATTATTATTCCCCTGCTACCTACTGTATTGTAGATAATCCGAAAAACTCCTGGGGATATGATGCAAGCTGGGGAACCGATGAGGACATCAAAGCACTTCAGAGCGAACTGTCACAAATGCGTATATCCTTCGTAAACAAGGGCTACCCCGTCATTATCGGAGAATATGGTGTAACAGATACAAAGATCAGCGAAAATAATTTTGTCCGCAAAGAGGGACGCGATCTGTTCTTCCGTAGTGTCTGCGAATTTGCGTTAGAAAACAATATGTGCCCGATCCTCTGGGACTGCAGTCAGGTTTTTGACCGCAGAAGCCTCACCATGACAAACGAGGCAGAAAAAGCATTATATATAGAAATGAATGAAAAGGCACATCATTCCGAGCTGGTAAAGCCTTCCGTTTCCGATGCTGGTTACCATTGGACCGGTACCGTTGCAAACAGTAACTGGAATGCTTCCAGTGCATCTGCGAGTGACTCGAACTCCACATTTATTATCACCAAAAACGGGGGCTGCTTTACCATCTCCGGCATTGACTGGTCCGTCTTCAAAAATCCGGTTTTAAAGCTGACCTGCAAAGAGAGCTCCGGATCTGCCCTGTTCCGTCTGGCAAACCAGGTCGATACCAGCAACCAGTACTGGCATCATCTTTATGACAACGGCACCGGTGTCATATCCGAAAAAAACATTTCCTCCGGAAGTACCATTTCCATTAATATTCCGCTGGATGATATGACATCAACCCAGAACCTGTATTTTGCACTGGCAAACAGCTCTGATTTCAATGGAACCATTTCGGTCGAAGTCGTGGAAAACTAATCCTCCCCCTCCGAAAAAGGCGGTAACGTATTCACTTTTCACAAGAATCGATTCTTTTCGCGGTGAAATTTACAGCAATGTGACAATTTTATAAAAAGGGCTTGAAGGTGACGTTACGTCACCTTCTATACTATACCCAGAAACAAAAAATAACGCTTACTTCTATTGGGACTTACACAAATGTAACAAATCACAAAACTGAAAAACAACGAAAGGAGATTTCCTATGAAAGGTATTATCTTAGCCGGCGGTTCCGGCACAAGACTTTATCCGTTAACCATGGTTACGTCCAAACAGCTTCTGCCGATTTACGACAAGCCAATGATCTATTATCCTCTTGCCGTACTGATGAATGCAGGAATCCGTGAAATTCTGATCATCTCTACTCCACAGGACACACCTCGTTTTAAGGAGCTTTTAGGAGATGGACATCAGTTTGGCATCGAGCTGACCTATGAGGTACAGCCAAGCCCGGACGGACTGGCACAGGCTTTCATTATCGGAGAGGAATTCATCGGCAACGATACGGTTGCTATGGTTCTCGGAGACAATATCTTCTCCGGCCACGGACTGAAAAAACGTCTGAAGGCCGCTGTAGAAAACGCAGAATCAGGCAGGGGAGCAACTGTATTTGGCTACTATGTAGATGATCCGGAACGTTTCGGTATCGTGGAGTTTGATCAGGACGGCAAGGCCGTTTCCATCGAGGAGAAACCGGAGAAGCCAAAGAGCAATTACTGCGTCACAGGTCTTTATTTCTATGATAACCGCGTGGTACAGTATGCGAAGGATCTCAAGCCAAGTGCCAGAGGCGAGCTGGAGATCACCGACCTGAACCGTGTCTATCTGGAGAACGGAGACCTGAATGTAGAGCTTCTGGGACAGGGATTTACCTGGCTTGATACCGGTACACACGAGAGTCTCGTCGAGGCAACTAATTTCGTGAAGACGATCGAATCACACCAGCACCGCAAAATTGCATGTCTGGAGGAGATCGCATACCTGAATGACTGGATCACAAGGGAAGATGTTCTGAAGGCATATGAGCCTTTGAAGAAGAACCAGTACGGCCAGTACCTGATGGACGTTCTGGATGGAAAATATATGGATGTGCTTCACTAAGGAGCAACGAAAGGAGATTAAAATTATGACAATTATTGTAACCGGCGGTGCCGGATTTATTGGAAGCAACTTTGTATTTCACATGCTGGACAAGTACCCGGACTACCGCATTGTCTGCCTTGACTGTCTGACATATGCCGGAAACCTTTCTACACTGGCACCGGTCATGGACAATCCGAACTTCCGTTTCGTAAAGGAAGACATTACAGACCGTGAGGCAGTTTATAAATTATTTGAAGAGGAGCATCCGGACATCGTTGTAAACTTCGCTGCCGAGAGCCATGTAGACCGTTCTATTGAGACTCCGGAGGTATTCCTTCAGACAAATATCATGGGAACTGCCGTGCTCATGGATGCATGCCGTAAATACGGTATCACCCGTTACCATCAGGTATCTACCGACGAGGTATATGGTGATCTTCCACTGGACAGACCGGACCTGTTCTTCACCGAGGAGACTCCGATCCATACAAGCAGCCCATACAGCTCATCCAAAGCCGGTGCAGACCTTTTGGTACTGGCATATCACAGAACCTACGGACTGCCTGTTACCATCAGCCGCTGCTCTAACAACTACGGACCATATCACTTCCCGGAGAAGCTGATCCCTCTGATGATCGCAAATGCACTGAATGATAAGCCGCTTCCAGTCTATGGTACCGGCGAAAATGTCCGCGACTGGCTGTATGTGGAGGATCACTGCAAGGCCATCGACCTGATCATCCACAAGGGACGTGTTGGTGAGGTATACAACATCGGCGGTCACAACGAAATGACAAATATCGACATCGTAAAGATCATCTGTAAAGAGCTTGGTAAGCCGGAGAGCCTGATCACTTATGTATCTGACCGTAAGGGACATGATATGCGTTATGCGATCGATCCAACCAAGATCCACAATGAACTGGGATGGCTTCCGGAGACGAAATTTGCAGATGGTATCAAGAAGACCATCAAATGGTATCTCGACAATAAAGAGTGGTGGGAAACTATCATTTCCGGCGAATATCAGAACTATTATGAGAAAATGTATGGAAATCGCTAAGAGGGGTTAATTCTTATGAAAATATTAGTGACCGGCGTTGCCGGACAATTAGGCCATGATGTGATGAACGAGCTTGCCGGAAGAGGCCACGAAGGCATCGGCAGCGATCTTGCACCGGAATACAGCGGCATCGCAGACGGCTCCTATGTCACCACAGCAGACTATGTATCCATGGATATTACCGATCGTGCTTCTGTCGCAGAAACATTATTAAAGATCAATCCGGATGCTGTCATTCACTGTGCTGCCTGGACTGCCGTTGACGCCGCAGAGGACGAAGACAAAAAGGATACGGTTTATGCGGTCAATGCAACAGGTACAGAAAATATCGCCGCTGTCTGCAAAGATCTGGACTGCAAAATGATGTATATCAGCACCGACTACGTCTTTGACGGCCAGGGAACCACTCCATGGCAACCGGACTGCAAGGACTACAAGCCATTAAACGTATATGGTGCTTCCAAGCTGGATGGTGAGCTGGCAGTGTCCGAAATTCTGGACAAGTATTTTATCGTCCGTATCGCCTGGGTATTTGGGACCAACGGCAAAAACTTTATCCGCACCATGCTCAATGTTGCCAAAACACACGACAAGCTCACTGTTGTCAGTGACCAGATCGGTACTCCGACCTACACCTTTGATCTGGCAAGACTTCTGGTGGATATGATCGAAACAGACAAATACGGCTACTATCATGCAACCAACGAAGGCGGCTATATCAGCTGGTATGATTTCACAAAAGAAATCTTCCGTCAGGCTGTGGCACTGGGACGTACCGAATATGACGAAAACCACGTCACTGTTTGTCCTGTCACCACAGAGGAATACGGCGTATCAAAGGCTGCAAGACCTTTTAACAGCCGTCTGGATAAATCCAAGCTCACAGCAAACGGATTTACTCCTCTGCCAACCTGGCAGGATGCGGTTGCACGTTATCTGAAGGAGATTGAATTTTAATCAAGAGCAATCCATAACATCCGTTGGGTAACAATTTACTTTTTGATCACAAAATCACAAAGCGGATAAAATATTGGAAATATATTCACATATATCCGATATAAAACACAAACCGTGGATAAGCATTTGCATAACAAGCTTATCCACGGTTTATTTTTCATGTATTAGTAAAATACTTTTTACATATTTACTGTTACCTTTTGCTTAGAACCGAAAATCTCTCTTTCCTTCCTTCAGCTCCTCCAGATACTGGATGGCTCTTTCCCGTACCTTCTCGTTTGGCACCTTCTGAATCTCTCTG
>ERZ773138.2988-NODE-2988-length-11580-cov-4.632625_pt1 | contig 11580 bp, 12 predicted proteins | sample MGYA00511114_ERZ773138 | MGnify/ENA primary metagenome ERZ773138 (study PRJEB29015, sample SAMEA2737805) | human gut metagenome | biome: human gut; feature: human-associated habitat; material: faeces | place: China | collected 2012 ...
ATTTGTGCTTTTGCGTCTTATTCCCTGACCAGGGTACCGACGCTTTCGCCCTTGATACCTCTTACACACTTTGATTCACACTGTTTTTCCTGCGGACATACCCTGCCGCAAACAGCAGGAAGTGCATTTGTTTCCTTAATCTTCTTATAAGCGTTTTCAAATTCACCTTTTGCAACAAATGCGATAAATTCAGGGATTTTAACACTTACAGGACAGCCTTGCATACAAGGCTTATGTTTACAGTTAAGACATCTCTGTGCCTCGTCTATTGCCATTTCCTCTGTATAACCTGTTGTAACTTCAAGGAAATTCTTATTTCTTACATTAGGACATTGCTCCGGCATCGGATTTTTGTCCATTCTCATATTTGGCATATTAAAAATCCTCCCTTAATCAGTCTTGATGATTGGTTCTGCCTATTCTGCAGTGACCTTCTTTACATGATTTTTCTTCATAATCCTTAAACATTCTGCCACGTTTCATAGCAGTATCCCAGTCAATCTTGTGACCGTCAAAGTCAGGACCGTCCACGCAGGCGAACTTCATCTCGCCGCCCACGGACAGGCGGCAGCCACCGCACATGCCGGTGCCGTCGATCATGATGGGGCTCATGGAAACGGTGGTGGGGATGCCGTAAGGCTCGGTCGTCTTGGAGACGAACTTCATCATGATGGCGGGGCCGATGGCGAAGATCTCGTCGTACTGGTTGCCCTCCTCGATGAGCTGCTTGAGCGCATCGGTGACAAGGCCCTTCTCGCCGTAGGAGCCGTCGTCGGTGACGAGCTTCATCACGTCGGAGGCGGACTTGAACTTATCCTCCAAAATCACAACGTCCTTGTTCTTGAAGCCGACGACCGCGTGGACCTCCGCGCCGCAGTCGTGGAACTTCTTGAGCACGGGATAGGCGATGGCGCAGCCCACGCCGCCGCCGACCACGCAGACCTTCTTCTTGCCCTCGGTCTCGGTCGGACGGCCGAGCGGGCCGACAAAGTCCTGAATGAACTCGCCCTGCCGCTTGTGGCTGAGCTTCTCGGTGGTCGCGCCGACGGTCTGCACGATGATGGTGACGGTGCCCTTCTCGCGATCGTAGTCATGGATCGTGATGGGGATGCGTTCGCCGTTTTCATCGACGCGCAGGATGATGAACTGGCCGGGCTCGGCCTTCTTTGCCACCATCGGCGCCTCGATCTCATACAGGATGACGGTCGGCTTGAGCGCTTCTTTTCTGACGATGCGATACATAGCGTAACCTCTTTTCTCCAAATTAGCGTTATGGATATGAAATGGTGGGTTGATTATATCATGAAGGATTCCTTGCGTCAATCGTATAGTTCAATATTTTCGATGCAAGTTATCCTGCATTTTTATGATAGAATGGTGACACGACGGTTTTCCGTCTGCACGACGCCCTCCTCCTTGAGCTTTTTCAGCTCGCGCATCATGGCGCTGCGGTCGGCGCTGATGTACTCTGCCAGCGCGCTGAGGGAAAACGGCAGCGTGATGGTGTCCGACTTCTCCCGCCGCGCAAGCTGCTCGAAGTAGCACAGCAGCTTTTCGCGGATGGAGCGGCGCGAGAGCACCTCCACCCGCTCGCTCAGACGCAGCGTCTTGGTCGAGAGCAGGCGGAACAGGTTCTGCACCAGAATGCTGTGGTGCAGGCAGGCGTTTTCGCAGCGCTTGGTGATCTGATCATAGTCGAGATAGAGCACGCGGCAGTCCCGCCGGCACTCCAAAAAGATCGAGTCGCCGCCCGTGCCGGAGAACGCCAGCACCTCGCCGAACACACCGCCCTCCTCCAGCGTTTCGAGGATGGTGCGGTTGCCGTCGGCATCCAGCCGGACGAGGTCCGCGCTGCCGGAGAGCAGCACGCCCACGGCGTTCTGTTCCCCGTCGAACTCGCTGATGAGCGCGCCGGCCTCATAGCCCGCCTCGCGCGCGCCGAAGCATTGGAACATCCGCGCGCACTCCTCGTTCGTGATGCCCTCAAAGAGCTGTGAGCGCACCGTCTGCATCGTATCTCTCCCCGCCTTCCCGCCGTGCCGTTTGTACGGCCTCTTTAACTTTTTTATTGTAACCTGTCGCGCGCAAAAAGTAAATCACTATTTTTCTATGCCTGCTATAAAAGGAAAAGCGCCCTTACTCGGGCGCTTTTTCCGGATGCTTTTCGTAATATTTCCGCGCGTAGTCGTAAAAGACCTGCGCGATGGGCGAGAGGATGCTGTTTTTGTGCTTGACGATGTAGAGCCTGCGCCGGAGCTCCTCTTCCTCGAAGGGGAAGGCGAGCACTTTTTCAAACTGCACATAATCGCGCGCGGCGGAGAGGGAGATCAATCCGATGCCAAGCCCCTCGCCCACCATCTGCTTCACGCTCTCGCTCGAGCGGACCTCGATGGCCGTGCGCAGCTGCGCGATGTCAACGCCCATGCGCTCTAAAATTTCCCTGCCGGCCTGATAGGTGCCGCTGGATTTCTCGCGGCTGATGAAGGTCTCGCTCAGCAGAAGCTCCTTCGGGAGATGCCTGCCGGCATAGGCGCGGAATTTTTCCGTGTTCGGGGTGATGACCGCCATGCAGTCGCCGGCAAACTCCTGCGAGATGCACTTGTGGTTCTCCACCCGTGTGCCGCTGAAGCCGATCTCCACGGCGCGCGTCGCAACCATCTCGATGACCTTGGGGCTGTCCTCCATCTGGATGTTAAAGGCAATGTCGGGATATTTCTCGTGGAAATTCTGCAAAAGGTGCGGCAGATAATACTGGCTCGGCACTGTGGAGGCCGCGAGCGTGATGGTGCCGCGCATCTCCTGCGAAAAGCTCTTGAGCGCCGCGGCGGCGTTCTCGCGCACCTGCAGGATCTCCTTGGCGTAGCGGTAGAGGAGCTTGCCCGCGTCGGAGGGGTAGGTCTCCTTCGTCGTGCGCACGACGAGCTTGATGCCGAGCTTACGCTCGAGCGCGGAGATGTGGGAGGAGATGGTCGGCTGCGTCAGGTGCAGCAGCTCGGCCGCGCGGGAAAAGCTGCAGTTTTCGACCACATAGACGAATGCCTCCAGCTCCTTGATGTCCATATCAATGTCCATTCCCCCGGCCTCCCTTCGCGCCTCTGTCAACAAAATCACAGCTTACAGTATATCCGCTTCCCGCCCGTTTGTCCAGTTCTTTTTCCCGCAAATTTGCCCTTGCGCGCACGCGCCGATGTGGTATACTGAGAAAAAGAGATCAACCGCTCAGGGAGGCCGCCATGGACAAGACCTTTGTCCCCATCCGCACGGACGTCGTGCTGCAGAATGAGACCGCGCAGCTCTATCGCAGCTATCAGGATTTTCTGCAATTTGAACATCTCTACAGCTCTGCCGTGCGCGAGATCCAGACGCGGCTGGAGGTGCTGAACGAGGAGTTCAGCGTCCGCTACGACCACAACCCCATCCACCACGTCGAAAGCCGCCTGAAGTCCACCGGCAGCATCATCGAGAAGCTGCGGCGCAAGGGGTTGGAGATCTCGATGGAGTCCGCCAAGAAAAACATCAACGACATTGCCGGCATCCGCGTGGTGTGCTGCTATATCGACGACGTTTACCGCGTGGAGGAGATGCTCCTGCGCCAGAGCGACATGGAGCTCGTCAAGCGGCAGGATTACATCGAAACGCCGAACTACAACGGCTATCGCTCGCTCCACCTCGACCTGCGCGTGCCCATCTATCTCTCCGACCGCACGGAGTCCGTGCTCGTGGAGGTACAGCTCCGCACGGTGGCGATGGATTTCTGGGCCAGCCTTGAGCACGATATCCGCTACAAAAAGGACAAGGCCGCCCTCCCCGCCGGCATCAACGAGCAGATGTTCGCCTGTGCCGACGAGATTGCCGACATTGACCGCAAGATGCAGGATATGTACCACCGCATCCAGGCCGCGGAGTGAGCGGCACGGCTTTCGCAGAGGATAAAAGGAACGGCTTCGCGCTGCGAAGCCGTTCCTTTTACGTTTCTTCCTTTTCCATCCACACAAGCTCTTTTTGGCCTGTGGGATTCACTTTGCGTCTTTTTCTTTCTCCAGCGCCTTTTCCAGCGCGATGGAGAGCTGGTCGGGGCAGGAGGTCGGCTTGAAGCCGCAGCGGATGCCGCGCATCCGCTCGATGGCGTCCGTGGCCTTCATGCCGCGCACAAGGCTCGAAATGCCCTGCAGGTTGCCGTTGCAGCCGCCGAGCACGCGCACATCCTTGATGACGCCGTCCTCCAGATCAACTTCCATCTGCTTCGAGCAGGTGCCCTTGGGATAATAGGTATAGGTCGTCATGGGGTCTCCTTACTTGGTCTTGATGATGGCCGCGAACAGCGACGCGGGCTTGTCCGTGCGGTTGGCAATGCCGTGGCTCTCGCCGTCATAGCAGATGGCGAAGTCGCCTGGGTGCATTTTGCGCTCGGTGCCGTTGTCGTTGAGCGTAACCTCGCCCTCATGGAAGAAGAACACCTCGTACTCGCCGGTGTGGGTGTGTGTGCCCAGCGAGCAGCCCGGCTCGAGATTGATCTCAGCGAACATCTTCGCGTTCTCCGGCATGTTCTCCAGCACATAGTCGCGCTTGTCGAGCGTACCGTCGCCGCCGCGGGCGTTGGGCGTCAGGGTCTGCTTTCGGTCCTCTGCACGAATGATCATAAATCATCTCTCCTTTGCCATTTGGCTTTTGTCGGGACAAGCATACCACAAAGCGCGGCGCGGTGCAAGTCCCCCCCGCGCGGCACGGCAAAAAATCCCGCGCCGCCTTGACGCGGACGCCGCGCCGGTGCTATCATGGAAGCACCTTATATTACAGGAGGCTGTTTCCAATGAAAACTGTCATTGCCACCACTGCGGCGCCCGGCGCCATCGGTCCCTATTCGCAGGCCATTGAGGCCAACGGCTTCGTGTTCGTCTCCGGCCAGATCCCGCTCGATCCCGCGACCGGCGCGTTCGTCCCCGGCAGCGTGGAGGAGCAGGCCGAGCAGTCGCTCCGAAACCTCAAGGCCGTTCTCGCCGGCGCGGGCTGCACGCTCGGCGACGTGGTCAAGACCACCGTTTTTCTCACCGACATGGGCGCGTTCGCCGCGGTGAACGCCGTGTACGCGAAGCACTTCACAACCGATTGCCCCGCACGCAGCGCGGTGCAGGTCGGCGCGCTGCCCAAGGGCGCGCTGGTCGAGATCGAAGCCATCGCCGTCAAGAAATAACATGGCGCAGCCGACACGCTGCGGCTGGGCCGGGCCGGAGCCGCTCTACCTCGATTACCACGACCACGAGTGGGGCCGCCCCACGCACGACGATCGCGCGCTCTTTGAGCTGCTGTCCCTCGAGGGGATGCAGGCGGGACTTTCGTGGATCACCATTCTCAAAAAGCGCGAGGCTTTCCGCGCGGCCTTCGCGGACTTCGAGCCTGCTGCGGTCGCCCGCTTCGATGAAGCAAAGGTCGCGGAGCTGATGCAGAACGCCGGCATCGTCCGCAACCGCCGCAAGATCGTCTCCGTCATCGAAAACGCCAAGCATTTTTTAGAGGTACAGCGGGAGTTCGGCAGCTTCGACCGCTTTCTCTGGGCCTACGTCGACGGCAAGCCCATCGTCAACAGCCCCGAGACGGACGCCGACGTGCCCGCCTCCACCCCGCTCTCCGACCGCATCAGCCGCGACCTGAAAAAGCGCGGCTTTACCTTCGTCGGCACCACCATCGTCTACTCCCTGCTCCAGTCGGCGGGGCTGGTGGACGACCATCTGAAGGGCTGCGGCTGGCACGCCAGCTGCCGTCCGCCGGAATAGCGCGAAACAGAGGAGAGCTCCGCGAGCTTTCCTCTGTCCGTTTTGAAAGACACGCTGCGGCGGTTGATTTTCTCCTCCGCGCGGCATACTAATCAAAAATACTTTCAGGAGGTTTCCCATGTGTACCGCAGCAACTTACCAGACCAGAGACTTTTACATGGGCCGCACGCTCGACTATGAGTTTTCCTACGGCGAGGAGATCGTCATCACTCCGCGCCGCTTCCCCATCGCCCTGCGCCACGGCGGCGTGATGGACACGCATTACGCCATCATCGGCACGGCGCACGTCGCCGACGGCTTCCCGCTTTACTACGACGCGGTGAACGAAAAGGGGCTCGGCATGGCGGGGCTCAACTTTGTCGGCAGCGCGCAATACGCAGAGGTCGTCCCCGATCGGGAGAATATCGCGCAGTTTGAGTTCATTCCCCGGCTGCTGGGCCGCTGCGCGACGCTCGCGGAGGCCCGTGAGGCCCTGCGCACGCTGAATCTCACCGGCACGCCGTTCAGCGAACGCCTTCCCGCCTCGCAGCTTCATTGGCTCCTTGCCGATAAAAGCGGTGCGGTCGTGATCGAGTCCGTCGCGGACGGTCTGAAGGTCTACGACGATCCCGCAGGCGTGCTGACGAACAACCCGCCGTTTCCGCAGCAGATGTTCGCGCTCAACAACTTCATGCACCTCTCGCCGAAGCAGCCGGAAAATCTCTTTTCCGATGCGCTCCCGCTCACGCTCTACAGCCGCGGCATGGGCGCGCTGGGACTGCCCGGCGACCTCTCCTCCGCCTCGCGCTTTGTGCGCGCGGCGTTCACGCGGCTCCATTCCGTCTCCGGCGAGGGCGAAGCCGACAGCGTCGGGCAGTTCTTCCACATCCTCGGCGCGGTCGAGCAGCAGAACGGCTGCTGCGAGGTCCGCCCCGGCGAATACGAGCGGACCATCTACACCTCCTGCTGGAACGCCGACCGCGGCATCTATTACTACACGACCTACACCAACCGCCGCATTTCGGCGGTGGAGCTGCGTCGTGAGGACCTCGACGCCGCCGCGCTCATCCGCTACCCGATGCGCACGCGGGAGGACATTTTTTATCAGAACGCCCCCGGCACAGAGTCTTAGCGCCCCCGCCCGCAGCCCCTCCTTCCCCCGGTGATTTTGTCACATTTTTGACAATGTGGGACGATTCTGACAAGGGCACCGGACAAATCTGATAAATTGCGTGTAAAACTGCTAAGTTCGGCAAATTTTCTTGCCATCGTTCCGTATAAGTTGTAATATTTTTGCGATCTGATGGGATCGGGAACGTTCCCGATGACCCCCCGGATAAATTTTGAATTGGAGGAAAATTTGCATGAAAAAGCTCATTGCTCTGCTCCTCTGCCTGGTGATGGCGCTCAGCCTGGTCGCCTGCGGCAGCAAGCAGGACGACACCCAGCCCCCCGCTGACGATCAGCAGGGCGCCGAAGAGACCAGCCTCGTCGACGCCGCCAAGGCCGAGGGCAAGCTCGTGGTCTACGGCTCCTGCGAGGAGGAGTACCTCGCCGCCGCCTGTGAGAACTTCGAGAAGATGTACGGCATCAAGGTCGAGTATCAGCGCCTGTCCACCGGCGAGGTCCAGGCCAAGATCGAAGAGGAGAACGGCAATCCGTCTGCCGACGTCTGGTTCGGCGGCACGACCGATCCCTACAACGTCTGCGCGGCCGAGGGTCTGCTCGAGGCCTATCAGGCGGAGAACGCCTCTCACATCGCCAAGCCCCAGTACAAGAACGCTGACGGCTACTGGTACGGCATCTACACCGGCATCCTTGGCTTCATGGTCAACACCGACGAGCTCGAGCGCATGGGTCTTGAGGCTCCTCAGGATTGGCCCGACCTGCTCAAGCCCGAGTACAAGGGCCTGATCTGGCTGTCCAACTACAACACCGCCGGCACCGCCAAGCTGGTCATCAACACCATGATCCAGAAGTACGGCCACGATGAGGGCATCCAGTACCTCGTCGACCTCGATAAGAACATCGAGGTCTACACCAAGTCCGGCTCCGGCCCGAGCAAGAACGTCGGCACCGGCGAGTGCGTCATCGGCATCGGCTTCCTGCATGACGGCATCACCCAGATCATCGACAACGGCTACGATAACATCGAGCTGATCATCCCGTCCTCCGGCACCTCCTGTGAGATCGGCGCTACCGCCATCTTCAAGGGTGCCGCGCACCCCAACGCCGCGAAGCTGTGGATCGAGTACGCGCTCTCTCCCGACTGCGTGAACCTCGCCGCTCAGAACGGCTCCTATCAGTTCCTGGTCATTGACAACGCCACCCAGCCCGAGGCTGCCGCGGAGTTCGGTCTGGACCCCGAGAACGTCATGGACTATGACTTCGACGACGCCACCAAGAACATCAAGACCTACGTTGAGGAGGTCATGAATGCTCTGGCCGCCTCCGGCGCGAACACCGGCGACGAGAACCGCTTCCAGGTGAAGTAATTCTCCCTACATCGTCTATCGCATCGACCCAACGATCCCGACGGGGCGGCGGCATGAGCCGCTGCCCCGCCTGCGTTTTCCTCCAAACCACCAAGAAAGGAGCTCCCTATGGCACGTTCTCAAAGCGCGGCGCTGGACCGGAAAAAGCTGATGGCCGATCCCATCATGGTCACCACCATCGTCGTGCTCATCACCTTTCTGACTCTGTTCATTCTCTATCCGCTGGCGATCCTGCTGGTGGACAGCTTCGTGGGCGACGGCAGCTTCGGCTTCGGCATCTTCGAGCGCATCTTCGCCATGCCCACCTTTACCAAGGCCATCACCAACACGCTCAAGGTCGGCTTCCTCGTCGGCATCCTCTCGGCGCTGCTCGGCCTGCTCTTTGCCTATGTTGAGGTCTACGTCCGCGTCGGTAAATTTGTCGGCGGCCTTTTCAAGGTCGTTTCGATGCTGCCGGTCGTCTCCCCGCCGTTCGTGCTGTCGCTTTCCATGATCATGCTCTTCGGCAAGTCGGGCATCATCACCCGCTTCCTGCTCGGCATCTACGACAACAGCGTCTACGGCTTCTGGGGCATCGCCGTCGTGCAGACGCTCACCTTCTTCCCCGTGTGCTACATGATGCTCAAGGGTCTTTTGAAGAACATCGACCCCTCGCTTGAGGAGGCCGCGCGCGACATGGGCGCGAGCCGCTGGAAGGTCTTCACCAGCGTCACGCTGCCGCTGATGCTCCCCGGTCTCGGCAACGCCTTTCTCGTCACCTTCATCGAGTCCATCGCCGACTTCGCCAACCCCATGCTCATCGGCGGCTCGTACGATACCCTCGCCACCACCATTTATCTGCAGATCACCGGCTCCTACGATAAGCCGGGCGCGGCGGCGATGGCGGTCGTGCTGCTGTGCATCACGCTGGCGATGTTTGCGGTGCAGAAGTATTACCTCGAGCGCAAGACCGCCGCGACCCTGACCGGCAAGGCCTCCCGCGGCCGTATGCTCATCGAGGATAAGAGCGTCAAGATCCCGCTGACCATTCTCTGCGGTCTTGCCGCCACCTTCGTCATCCTCATGTACCTGTGCGTGCCCATCGGCGCGTTCTTCCCCACCTGGGGCTACAAATTCTTCCCGCTCACCGGCAAATGGTTCAAGCTCATCTTTACGCGCTACCACGGTCTGCAGGCGTTCTGGGATTCCTTCCGCCTGAGCCTCATCTCCGCCCCCATCACGGCGCTGCTGAGCATGATCATCTCCTACCTCGTCGTCAAGCGGAGCTTCAAGTCCAAGGGCTTCATCGAGGCGGTGTCCATGCTCGCCATGGCCGTGCCCGGCACGGTGCTCGGCGTCGGCTACATCCGCGGCTTCTCCGCGGGCGTGTTCCGCACCGGCTTCCTGCAGGGGCTTTACGGCACGGGATTGATCCTCATCATCGTCTTTGTCGTGCGTTCGCTGCCGACCGGCACGCGCAGCGGCATCTCCGCCCTGCGTCAGATCGACAAGTCCATCGAGGAATCCGCCTACGACATGGGCGCGGACAGCTTCAAGGTCTTTATGACCGTCACGCTGCCGCTCATCAAGGACTCCTTCCTCTCCGGCCTTGTGACCGCGTTCGTGCGCTCCATCACCGCAATTTCCGCCATCATCCTGCTCGTGACGCCGCAGTTCCTGCTCATCACGGTGCAGATCAACGAGTTTGCCGAAAAGGGCTCCTACAGCCTCGCCTGCGCGTTCGCGACGATCCTCATCGTCATCACCTACGGCGCGGTGCTGCTGATGAATCTCTTTATGAACCATTTCGGCACCAGCAAAAAAATGAAGGAGGACTAAGCCATGGATAAGATCAAGAAGGGCGTTCGCCTCGACCATATCTCCAAAATCTATCAGGACCCCAAGACCGGCAAGGACTTCTATGCCGTTAAGGACACCTCACTGACCATCGAGCCGGGTTCCTTCGTCACGCTGCTCGGCCCCTCCGGCTGCGGCAAGACCACCACGCTGCGCATGATCGCGGGCTTTGAAAGCCCCGATGAGGGCGAGATCTACCTTGGTGACGAGCCGATCAACGCCCTCACGCCCAACAAGCGCGACACCGCGATGGTGTTCCAGTCCTACGCCCTGCTGCCGCACTACAACGTGTTCGACAATGTGGCCTACGGCCTGAAGCTGCGCAAGGTGCCGAAGGACGAGATCCGCGAGCGCGTCATGCACATCCTCGACCTCGTCGAGCTGACGGGCATGGAGGGCCGCATGACCAACCAGCTCTCCGGCGGTCAGCAGCAGCGCGTGGCGCTCGCGCGCATTTTGTGTTCTGAGCCGGAGGCGATTTTGCTCGACGAGCCGTTCTCCGCGCTGGACAGCTACTTAAAGTGGAATCTTGAGATCGAGCTTGCCGACCTGCTCGCGACGTTCAACGGCCCCATCCTCTGGGTCAGCCACGACCGCGATGAGTGTTACCGCAACTGCCGCAGCGTCTGCGTGATGGAAGACGGCCGGACCGGCGAGGTCACGCCGATGGACGAGATGATCCGCCATCCGGGCAGCGTCAGCGCGGCGCGCCTCGCGGGCTGCAAGAACTTCTTCGCCGCCGAGGCGAGAGACGGCAAAGTCTACCTGCCCGAGTGGAACGTGGCGCTGCCGCTTGCTGGCATGGAAAATACCTTTACGACGATTGGCATTCCAGACAATGCCGTCACCATGAGCGAGAACGGCGCCATGAGTTGCACCGTCTGCCGCATGATCCTCGGCGTGGAGGAGAACATTCTCCTGCTGCGTCCGGAGGGCAGCGCCGAAGGCGCGCCGATGCTGCGTATCACTGTTGGACATGAAAGTGATCTGCAAGCGGGGGCAGCCGTCCGCGTTGCACTGGACTACAGCAAACTGTTACTCCTGTGAATTGAAAAAGTGAGAGCAGGGTAATACCCAGCTCTCTTTTTCCGTCAAAATATAAATACAATTCGTAATATTTTGCCGAAATATAACGAAACACGGCGGTTTTGGGCGTATGCCCAAAACCGCCGTGCCATATTTTCCTTACAGGCGCCCGTAGATGCGGGTCGTCTCGTGGATGGACTTTGCGAGCTTTTTGCTCGCCTCGCCGCTCAGTATGCGCCACTGCCAGTTGCCGCTGCTCGTGCCGGGGGTGTTCATGCGGCAGCCCTTGCCAAGGCCCAGATAGTCCTGCATCTGTGCGACAAACAACCTGCTCTGGCAGCTCATGCCGCCGCGGATGATGCCGGCGTTGAAGCCCTCCTCGTCATTGAGACCGAGGTACTTCTTCGCGAACGCGATGTCCGCCTTATCCGCCTCCGTGCGCCAGAGGGCGAGGGGCGCGTTGTCGTGCGTGC
>ERZ773138.2989-NODE-2989-length-11580-cov-3.735705_pt1 | contig 11580 bp, 12 predicted proteins | sample MGYA00511114_ERZ773138 | MGnify/ENA primary metagenome ERZ773138 (study PRJEB29015, sample SAMEA2737805) | human gut metagenome | biome: human gut; feature: human-associated habitat; material: faeces | place: China | collected 2012 ...
GAAAGGGGATAGCACAATAAAAATGATCGAAAGAAAAATCTAAGGAGGTACATTTCATGAAAAAGTTTATGGCGCTGGTTTTGATGGCAATCATGATTGCGACGACCGTAGCGGTTGCTGCCGCAGATGAAAGCTCTTTCCCGTTTTCCTTTGTGGCTTATTGCAATGATACAAATAGGATAACGAGAGATGAAAAAGATGGACACATTGGTCACAAGAATGCAAATGACCATAGACTGTATGTGCGTCATTGGGTAACCGGCGGTAGCGATTCCTATACGAATCTTTTAAGAGCTTATAACGTCAAGAAAGAAGCATACTACGGAAGTAAGTGGGCTACCGTGGGCATGAATGTTCCGATTCAGAGCAATTCTATTGTTGCTGGCAACTATACCGTTGGTGGACGCGGCAATACCAATCATTATGACTATGATGGAGTTGTAAGCGTAACATTGCATGGAAACTGTTATCCAAATCTCTAAATGAAGAGATCAAAATTAAAAGTGAATAAATGAATATTTAGTATGTGCGGGAATAAAGATTCCTTCACATACTAAATATTTTTGAAAGGAGAACGAAAAGTGAAAAAAAGGATATATATTGCTATTTTTTTTGTGATATTACAAATAATTCCATTTTACGCAATCGGTGATGAAATCGAATCCATAAGAAGCGATGTGCAAAGTGGATCGTATGATATGGAGAAAATCAACCATGCACCTATCTATATACCAGACGTTTCTGAAATAAATGTGATTCGTGCAGAAAAATATGAAGCAAATCCAGAAATTGTTCAAAAATACGAAAATGCAGGGATGATAGCCATAGAGAAAATGAAGATGGCTACATTATTGTATATGGGGGATGAATATGATCAGAAATATGGAGTAGAAAGCAGTCTGTTTTCAGAATATCATATAAACAATGCATGGAGATTGGATGACGAAGAATTGGCTGATATTCATGCAAAAAATCAGCCGATTTCGGCTGGAGAAGTAGTGAATAAAGTAAAGAATATGATTCGAGAATTGTATGATGAATCTATTGACATAGAAATAAAAAGGGTTGAGGTGACAAGTAGTTTTCAAATAGGAAAAATGGTATCGAATGAGATGACAAGCAAGGGAGACTATGAAATGGGTGATCTAACTGGCGTTGGAGGATATGGGTTTGATGCTTATCCAACCCTGGATGGAGTTCCGATTATAGCTTCTGCAGGTTCTGGATATCTTGAAAAGGGAGCTGAAAAAATCTATAGTGTTCTGTATTTTTCTAACCCTAAGATATCGGCCTTTTATTGCAGCGATGATTACATGAATATTTCATTGACAAATGTATTTAAGAAAAAAGAAGTTGTTTTTGAAAATGTTCCATTATGCGGATTCGATAAGGTATATGAAATTGTGGAAAAATATGTGGATGAAGGGAAAATAAAAAGGGTATATAGTATCAGCTTGGGATACATTGTCTATTTGGACAAAAAAGAAGAGTATTCGGACAAAAAAGAAAAGAACGGTAAACAAAGGGATTATGCAGATTATTTGTTAATACCAACATGGATTATCGGGTGTTCGTATTCAGAAAATGGTTCAAATGACGATCAAACAGATATGAATTCTTATGATGGCAGCGAACAACAGGATTTGAACTATCAAAAAATCTTTATAGACGCACAAACCGGAAAGCTTCATGACCCGAAGGAAGTCGGCTCAGAGAGATATTATGCAGACCTACATTGAAAATGAGCAGAAAGAATTCGTGCCACCAGAGCCACAATTCGTGCCAGTTGAAAAATAAAACAGAAAAATCTGCTACAATAAAGCCAGAATTAAAGTGAGCGAAAAAGGAAGATGCACTCCGAAAAAAGATACGGAAATTCTAGAGCGAGAAGGTGATGCCAATGGCTTGAAAGCGAGAGGTATACAAAAATAATCCTTGTAAACTTAGCCGGGGGGCTGCCATCGCCATGGGCGATGTAGTTCACAAGGATCATAAGTAGTATACCACAAGAAAGGGGATAGCACAATAAAAATGATCGAAAGAAAAATCTAAGGAGGTACATTTTATGAAGAAATTTATGGCAGTGTTTTTTGTAGCCATGCTGCTCGTTATGAGTTTGGGGAATATTGTCACTGCAATGGCTGATTTGGGAACGGCGCGTCCGTTTAGTATTTATGTTCAGTGTATGAATTCGGATTCTTATACGGACGAAGAAGATGCCTTCAGGAAAACCGTAAATAATAACATGATTTATGTGCGTCACTGGGTGACAGGAGGCTCCGATAGTTATACAAACCATTTTAGAGGCAGGAAGTCCTTGGAAGGTGATGTATATACGCGCGTCAATTGTGGTGCTAAATGGTGTACAGTGAATATGAATGTACCGATTCAGAGTAATAGCATTAAGAACGATTCCTATTACTACTCTATTTCTGGACGCGGTAATACCAATCATTATGATTACGACGGAGTAAGCAATGTAACTCTCCATGGAAATATGTATTTCTAATTCATAATCATATAAAGTGCTGGGATGAGAATATTCTCATTCCAGCGATTTATAAAAAAGGAGCTAGATAGAAATGAGAAAAAGAATGAGAAGTGCTTTTGTTCTTGTCGTATTGATGCTTGTTCCATTTGTTTGTAATGCAGAAGGCTATCAAAGCATAGAAACAATTCGAGAACAAACTCCAAACAAAATTGTGTTTGATTGTAAAGATAAATATGGGAGAAATATATATATCAATTCTGATGTCATAATTCCAAAAATTGAATCTGTACCAATAGTGGCTGTTGAAAAGCCAAAATATGAAAACTGCGAAATTTACAATATATGCAGTAAATATGGGTCTGAAGCAGAAGAAGATGGAGCAAAACATTTTGTATATAATGATAACGAATTTTCCTACGATATACACATATTTATAGAAGGAAATACAGATATATCAATGATATGCGATCCAAGTGATTCAAAAGAAGCTTTTTATAATAATGAAGAAATCCCAGTAGGGAAAACACTCTGTTCTAGTGAAGCAGAGGACAAAGCAACAATAAAAAAAGAAATGGAAAAAATAGCAAGTAACCTTCAAACTTTTTTCCCGGATTTTGATCTCGAACTGGGTTTTTCTTGGGTACAAATAGTAGAAAATAGCCGACCAGGATATATATATACGTTAAGACAAAAAGTAGAGGGAATACCCATTTTGATGGGTGCTGGAGATCCTGTGGTAGGAATATCCGAGAAAACGATAGGGTTTAAGAAACCTGAAAGCTGGAAAAGATCAAAAACTTTCAGATGGGGAGATTTTTTTTCATGTTGGAATTATAAGGATTATAATGATGGCGGATATAATGTTCGATTAGCTCCTTTAATGAAAGCCGAAAAGAAATATGATGATGTTCCTCTTGCAGATATAAATAAAGTTTTTGAGACTATACAAGATAAGATTGAAGAAGGAAATATTCGGAACATATACGCGATAAGATTTGGATATTGTTGTTATATCGGAGAAAATGATGAAGATGTGCTTTTCCCAATTTGGCAAATAGAGTGTGATTATTATTATAATCCAAAGGAAAAGACAAAAGACTACAAAGAAGATTTAGAAGCAGCCCCAATAGCACGGTTAATGTATAGAACAATGATAGTGAACGCGCAGACAGCAGAGTTTATGGATCCCGTTGAATTGAAAGAGAATTTACTTATTTGCCCTAATATTATCACATGGGAAGATGCAAAATGAGTAATGCGTTTTAATTGAGTATCCTAGAAAAAATATCAAGCGGAACACATCATACAAATAACCTCATAATTGTTACAAAAAGCTCCACTGACTTGAAAGTAGTGGAGCTTTTTGAATAATTTATGCCTAAAATGGGGCATTTCGTGCCAGAATCGGAACATTCGCTGTTATTTCGCTATAATAAGAGGGAACAACGACGAACGATATGACACAGAAAAGAAAGGTGGAAAATCATGAAAAAATTAATTACAGGTTTGGTATTCTCCCTTCTGATTTTTATGGCGTGTGTTAGCCCGATTCTTGCAGACGGAGCGAGCATAGCTCTTGATCTGACGGAAATGCAGCGCTACGAAATGGCTGATTCGCTTTGCTGGATTGACGATTCCTTATATGTGCTGGGGAACAAAGGCGTTTATTCATGGAAAAGCGGAAGCGAGAAGATGAATACAGTCATTGACTTGGCTGTCGCTTCCAATTATGACTATGTTCAGGACTGCCCGGAGGATGAGAGCGAAGCAACCGTATGGAATCAGATGTTGCAGCTGATTTTTACGGATGGCGAAACACTCTACGGGCTTCATCCGTACAGCGGCATGATTAAGAAAATCGAAGGAAACACACAGACGGATGTGGCAGAGATTCAGCGGGAATACCTCTATTCCGAAGATATGGAAGCCTATCGCGAGATCCGCCAGGCGGTTTATGCGGATAAGAAATTGTACCTGCTGCTTGGAACAGATACCTACGAAGAATATGACAAAACGGAACTCTGTGCTTTTGATCTGGACACAAGCGAAATGGAACTCGTGGATATTGAGGGCGTAAATTCCATCATGTTGGGAGCAGAAGGGCTGCTCATTCAAACGAACGACGCGCTTTCCGGCGCTGCTCAATATGATGTGGAGAGCGGAACGCTTGGCGAAGAAGTCCTGACAGTCGGTGAGGATGAACGGATCGCAGGTGTAGCATGGGATGCGGTTGACCAGCGATATGTGCGTTTTGTTCAGGGACAAGTGGTCACTTGTGATGCAGACGGCAATGAAATTGTAAAGGCGTATATCCCTGTCTTTGACGCAACAGAAAATGTGCCGGCGGCTTGCTCGACGGCTGGGCTGTATGCGCTTACAAATGGAAGGTATATCTTCATCCGTGATATTACGGGAGATGAAGCTGCCAGCCAGACGATTCTTACCGTCGCAGGATATTTGAATCCAGATATGTTGATTCAGTTCTCGCTGGATAATCCTGATATCGCGGTTCTGCAAAGCTCTCAGTCAGCGCAAAATGCCGCCTTGTCCGGCGATTATACCGTTGATATGTTTACGTTGACTGCCCCCGGCGATTTTGCAGCGATGAAAGAAAAGGGATACTTGGCATCCATGCAGGACGGGCAGCTTCGTGATTGGTCTAAGACGCTTTATCAGGAAATTCAAAATGTGATTTATAGCGGCGAAGAACTGCTGGCAGTGCCGATTGCAATCAACGTCAATTCGTGGACGATGGATGAAACCATGTGGAACGAGCTGGAACTTGGCGAATATCCGACGAACTACGATGAACTGTTTGAAAAAATTGCAGTCTGGCTGGACGACTATGCCAGCGAGTACCCCGATTATAGCTTGTCTGATATCCAACAGAACGGCATGGAAACGCTGGTAGCTGCTGTAATGAAGGACTACATTATCCAAAATGCGGATCAGGGTGGGCAATTTACGTTCAAAACCGATGCTTTTAGAAATGTGCTGATGAGCATTGCGGCTCACGCGGAACTTCTTTCTGAGGAGCATGACCAGTGGGGGATGCCGATTCTCTCGTCGTATAGTCAAGGGTTCGGCGTAAGCTACAACGATTCCCATCGGGTGGTTATGATGCTTCCGCCTGCATTGAACGCGGATGGGGAGCAGGATATGAACACCGAGATCGAGGTGCTGGCGATTCATAATGCATCGAAAAATAAGGATATTACCGAGAAATTTATTGCTTGGTATGTTGCCCATCTGAGCAATACGGTGAGTTATGAATTGTCGCCGGAAAAGAACGAGCCGATTGAAAATCCGAATTATCCGATTCGAGTTCAGGAAGTCACCGATGAACTCCAAGATTTGAAAAAGAAATTGGAAGAAACGGATGATCCCGATAAGCAGGCAGACCTTGAGGAACAAATCTTCCGAAAGGAAAATCAGCTCGAAGGTCTTGCGGACATGCAATGGTCGATTTCTCAGGAAAGCATTGACTGTTATCGCAGCGTTGCTAAGAATATGAAGATTGCGTATGAATCTCCGTTCTTTGGTTCCGGCGACGGCGGAGGAATGCAGGCTGTGAATGAGGTTATTGCCAAGTTCTGTGAAGATGGGTTGGTTGAATCGGAAGTGGATGGTTTGATTTCGGAGCTGGATCGTGTGACATTCATGGTCGGCATGGAAGGACGATAAGCCATTCTAATCGGAATAAGCTGTGTAAGGGATGAGCAAACGGTGCAAAAATCAGGGATATTCATTTTGATGTTGTGTATGGGCGTAAGCTGCATATCACAGGGAAAGGCTGAATTTCGTTCAACAGGAGTTAAAGAAGCCTGTTACATGGAAATGAATGCTTATTGTACGGAAAATAAGAGGTTCAAAGACGGCAAGAATTGGAGCAAAAAGGATTGCGGCTATGACAATCACGCCATCTATGTCCGTCATTATGTACCACACTCAGTGACACCTTACACAAATTGCTTTAAGGTCAGAAAGGTAGATAGCGAAGGAAATACGCTTGCTGTTTACGGAGAAAAATGGTGTACACCGGGATTAAATATTCCAATTCAGAGTGATGAAATCGCGATGGGAGAATATTATTCGGTGGCGGCGCGTGGGAATACCTGCCATTATTTGTATGATGACGTGGAGCGCGTCGAGCTGCGTATCAATATGTATGTGAACATGAATGAAACGCCGAAAGACAAAAAGAAAACAACGGAGGATGATAAAGACCATGAAATATTCAACTGAAACAGCAAAGCAAAGTCCGCTAATGGATACAACCAAATGGGGAAAATGGCTGAAAAGTGTAATCGGCGAACACGAGTTTCCGGCTTCGGCGAGAGCGGAAGTTTTGCGCAAGGTGGAGCAAATGAGCCTGTCTGGCAACGACAAAAATGCCTCGAAGCACATTTAATCGGTACAGAAGCGAATGAGCAGGGAGAGGCTTGAATAAAAACAAGCCCTCCTTTTGCTTATAAAGAATGGGTTGAAAGCGGGAAATATCATGAAAAAGGGCTTTGTGCTTGGGCTGATGTTTTTCGGTATGCTGGGCATTTGCAGTCAAGCATCAGCGGAAAATATTTTTGCGGGAAAAGTTGCTGTAAGCAACACGAGCGTCATTTCCGCACCTTACGGAGGACGTGTAGACAATATTTATGTCCAAGTCGGAGATTATGTGGGCGAAGATTCACTGATAGCGACATTGGGAACGGACGAGGTTTACGCGCTGGTGGATGGAACAGTCAGCGGAATATTTGCCAGCGAGGGCGATGATGCCGAAAGCGTTGCCGAAAGGTATGGAGCGGTTTTGTTTATAGAGCCGACAAATCGGTTCACATTGGATTGCAGCAATGAAAAGGGCTACAGTTACAGCGAAAATCGCTACATTCATATTGGAGAAACCGTGTATTTGTCCTGCACAACAGACGGCAGCCATAGCGGAGTTGGCGTGGTAACGGGCGTGGATGAAAAGGACGAGAAGAAATTCTCCGTTGAAGTCATCGAAGGATTGTTCTATATGAACGAAAGTGTTGGGGTATTCAGAAATCAGCAATATACATCCATGTCGAGAATTGGACGCGGGACAGTGGGGCGTACTGCGGCTGTTGCAGTAAAATCAAAAGGAAGCGTTCTCAAGATGCATGTAAAAAACGGAGATCATGTTGAACGGGGACAGCTGCTTTTTGAAACGGTGACAGGCTCTTTGAAGGATTTGCAGCCGACCGGTTCGGAGGTTATGAGCGATGTTGAAGGAATTGTGGCTTCGGTTGATGCAAAGAAAGGGGCAAAGGTCGAAAAAGGGGATGCCTTGATTACGGTGTACCCCAAAGATGAAATACAGATTGAGATTTTGATATCTGAAGCCGATTTACCTACAATTCGTGTTGGAGAAACGGTCAGCATTGAGTTTAACTGGAGTATGGAACAAGAAGAGCGGCAAGAAGGTGTTATTACTTCAATCTCCTATATCAACCAGACCGATGAAAATACGACGGGGACAACATACAAAGCATACATCAATTTTGAGCCGGATGAAAATATCCGGCTGGGAATGACCGCGATTGTGTACGCTCAGTAGATATGGAGGAAATGATATGTTTGGAAAAATTAGATGGAGAGAAACTGAACAAAAGCAAAAAGCGCAGATTCAGGCGTGGATTCGGGAAGCAAATGAACAAAGGAGCATTAGAAAACAACAGGATAAAATGGAATGGATGACCAGAGATCTGCTGAAAGCAATCTTTGAAGAATGAAACTCGGCAAGGGAGAGAAAGCGATGAGTGAAGAAGAAGTGCTGGAAGCACTGGAAACAATAAAGTCAACTTTAATGGGAACAGCTCATCGTTTTTTCTCCTGTTATGCAGACTGCGAGGATGCTATTCAAGAGTGCTTTTACAAAGCATGGAGAGGACGAGAATCCATCCAGAATCCAGAATACTTCAAAACGTGGGCGACACGCATCCTTGTTAACGAGTGCAAAACGATGTTGAGGAAAAAAGTGCCTATTCCCATGGAAGCAGATTATAGTTCAGTCTACTATGAAAGCGAATATGAGAATATTATTGAATTTGATCCGCTTCACAAGGCAATGGAAAGGATAAGAGAGGACGACAGGCAGCTTATTCAGATGCACTTCATTCAAGAGTATTCGTACCGTGAAATCTCAAGAATCAAGAAAAGAAGCGTAGGTGCGGTAATCAAGCGGGTAAATCGCTCACTTGAAGTCGTAAAAAGAGCTATGTAACTCAAGGAGAAAAAGCTGCGTTTGTCCAAGAGCTTCGCAAAGAAAGATATACCATTTTGCAGATTGGCGTTGCCGGTGGAAAAGTATTTTGCAAAGAAACATAGATGGCAACTTTCATTTATACTTCAACCATTTTGCCATAACATGATATTAAGCACTATGCCCTCAGAGGGACTACGAATGGAGCAAGAAAGCGGTTATCAGAAATTTCCGATAAAAGCGGCAAGCAGTGTTTGTGTATAGACAAACATGCTTGTTGAGGGAAAAAAGTTCCCCCAATCCCCCTTTGAGCCATCCCTGCGGGATGGACAGCGCATCCTTCGGACGCTTGAGTTACGAACGCTCGGTGTCGGAATGGGTGCGCTCTTTTTTGTCCTGCGGGAGTAATGCGTTGAGGTTAGCCTGCACGGTCAAAAGCTCCTGCTTGGTCTTTTTTGCGGCGGCATACTCTCCGATTAGCTCCTGCCGCTGGGATTTGAGCTGACCGAGCGCATCGTAAAGCGCCTTGAGTTTGGGAACGGTCTGATACCCCGCTTCATCAAACGTGAGAAGCGCCTGCTTGTATCGACGGACTTCGGATTCATGCTCGGCGAAGAAAGCGCGCGACCAGCCGGAAGCCTTGTACTTCTTATAGCTAGAAACAGTTGACAGATAAACCCGAACCTGCTCGATGAGCCGCAACGTGGACGCGATTTGCGCTTCTGCTTTTTTCAATTCTGCGGTTAAAGCGTCTGCTTTCGTGCAGGCTTCCTCGGTAGCGCGCGGTAGATCGTCAATGGAAAGATGATTCTCCGTCAGAAACAGAATGGACTTGGCATACTGCTTGCTGTTGAAGTTTTTCGCCCAATAGGCGTAACCCTTTCCCTTGGCTTCCATCCGCTGTGCGTCGATAGCTTTGGAGATTAGCTCGTCTTGCTGAATGGGCTTTGTTTTCGGGCGGCGCTTCTGTAAACCGGCAAGCACGGCAGAGAGCGCATCATAGCTGTATGCGTCGCCCAATGTGTCCATGCGGATAAACCGCTTCTGCCCTGCTTTTCGGAAGGAAAGCTGCTTGCCGCGTTTGATTTCATAGCCCATCGTTTTCAAGCCATCGAGCAACGCGTCCATGTTTGTGGGCTTCTGTTCCAGCACTTGATCTATGTCGGTGCGCAGAACGTCGCGATGGTTGGGAACGGCTTTCTCTCCTAGCCACTTATTGTAGGTCTTGCCGGTGTGCTGCGGATGCTTGACGACAGACAGCTTGTGTTCCAGACAAATCATATCCGAAAGACGGGCAACGGCACGAGCCGAGAACGAGAAGTCTTTGAATTTGTGGTGCGCGTCTAGCGAAACGGCGTTCCATTCTATGTGATTATGTATGTGCTTTACGTCGCAATGGGTGGCAATGATAAACGCATGATTGCCTTTCAAAAAACGGCTGGCAAATTCGTAGCCGATGGCGTTGGCTTCCTCCGGCGTAACCTCGCCCGGCTTGAAGGACTGGCGCACCTGATAGGCGATAACCTCATGCTTTTGCGTTCGCCCGGTGTAGGTCTGATATTGGCGGCGCGATAGAGCAAACTCCGCGTCGGCGGTATGCGGATCGCAGGCATAAGCGGTGACGAGTTCGCCATTCCTTGTTTTGTTTGGGTTGGTTGCATAGTCTAGCCGAGCCGAGAGGGATTGCAAGGCGGTTTTGCCTTTGCTGATGTGCATGGGAATAATTCGAGTGACAGCGATAAGCAGGACTCCTTTCTGAAGTAAAATGGGCGCCGATGGCATTTCTGCTGCTGATGTGGTATACTCAAACCGGTTTATCGTTAAATACACCGAGCTAAAGTACAAGGAGCAAACGATGGGCGCAAGCAACAAAGTTTGTCCAAACTGCGGGCGGAAGATGAAACAGCAGTTCATCGGCTTGCAGCACTGCAGCTGCGGGATGAGCTAGAAAAAAGATATCGGATTCTTTGAGCGAACCCAGGATATGGTCTTTGCGCTGGAGCGACGGCAGATCGGGAAAAAGGTCAAACAGCGTCCTGTTATCCGAAAGGGCTGAAACAGAAACTCAACAAAAAAAGAAGGGCGAGCCATCGCAGAGGACGACCCGCCTTTCAGCATTATTCAAATTGCAGCGTACTCAGCTGTTGAAGCACTCCGCGAATGCCCGCCCAGATTTCCTCCTGCTGCTCGTGCAAACCGTCGACTTGCTGTACGGCAACCGTATCCCCCTGATTGATGTGCTTGGCCATCTGGTTGATGTTCGCGCTCGTGCGGCGCATCAGCGAAACAATCTGCTTGAGTTCGGGAATATCGAGCCGAACAATCAAGCCGGTAATCGCCATCTTGCGCAGGTACGCGCTCAGGTTCGAGGTGCCGAGCTTTTCCATGTTTGCGTTGATCTTCGCCAGCTCATCTTCCGTTACCCAGAAAGTAATCATTTTATCGCGGCTGCGTTTTGCCATCAGCGCTCAATCCCTTTCCGGCTCTGCGGAAGATCTCTGGATGGGGAAGCGGCACTTTTCAGCGCGCCCAGAACGGAGGATTTCTGCTTTTCCAGTTCGCGGCGCGTCAGGCTGATGAATCCATCCAAAACGGTGGGATGGCTTTCGCACTGGAACAGGAAACGATGCTCGCCGCCCGTTGCCGGATCGCCCGGAATGGAGAAGTGTTCCGCCCATGCCTTGTTGTCGCGAGAGAAACGCCCATCCCAGCCGCGCAGTTGAAGCGTGTTGGCTAATACATAAAGCATACGCTCCTGACCAAACTGTTCAACGACGGGTTTATAGCAATCCTTTTTGAGTCGGAAACCATCAAAGTTCTCAGAGATAGCCTTGTCGATTGCATTTTTGCAATTCTTGTTTTCATGCAG
>ERZ773138.2992-NODE-2992-length-11564-cov-13.643236_pt1 | contig 11564 bp, 8 predicted proteins | sample MGYA00511114_ERZ773138 | MGnify/ENA primary metagenome ERZ773138 (study PRJEB29015, sample SAMEA2737805) | human gut metagenome | biome: human gut; feature: human-associated habitat; material: faeces | place: China | collected 2012 ...
GAGACCGACAGGAGTTTACTGATGTAAATGACAGAGGTCGAATTCCGAAAGCAACGCAGCAGTTTGCAATTATGACACACCGACTTTAAGTTTTACCAGACAGTAATGGATAGTTTCTCTAATTAAATACTTACCTTTGCCTTAAAATAGAACTATTGATGGACTCTGAACATATATTTTCACTACAGGCGACAGGAGGAGCCTATATATGGCGCTAATGCAATTTGTGTTAGGCTGTGCTTCGTGTGCTTTTGCCTTATGTGCTTTTATTCTATGGATGCGCCGATGCGATGGCGACCGGTCTCGGCGCACTCTCAGCATTGTGTGGCTGTTCTTGGCGTTGCTGTTCTCCGGTCGAGCTTTGGTAGACGGGCAGTCGATGCCGCCAGATGTACTTCCACCGGTGAATTTGGTGGGTGGGCTGTTCATGTTGACGTTACTTTATTTCTACCCGATAGAGGTGATTCGTCCGGGATGGCTCAATGCGCAGCGCACGTTCTACCTGTTACTACCTACCCTCATTATGGGTGTCATCTTTCATTTGTCAAAAACGAAGCTCCGTCAGTTGCAGTCGTTCGGAGATATGCTTGCCCACATCGGTGAGCCGAATGTTTATGGACGTCTTATCCTCCTCTTCGGAATCATTCTTCCTTCCGCCCTGCTGCTCCACGTCATCCCCTATAACTGGATGAAGAGCCGTGTCCGTTTGCGCTGGATAAAGCATTATACGTGTACCATTCTGTTAATCTCCGCTCTCTATACCGTATTCATGCTGACCCGCAGCACTTCCGTCAGCATGGTGCATCTGTTGGTTTGTCTCACTTTGGCTCTGATAGTAACCTACGAGGAACTATTCACCCGCTTCTGCCTTCCTGCGGATTGCTCCGTCGCACCAACCGTAGAACCGGTTATGCCCAGCCCGCCATTGGTGGTAGAAGACAACCCTCTTGTCATCCAGCTAAACCATCTGTTTGAGGAGGAGAAGATGTGGCAAAACCCGGACCTCACCGTTGCCGGGCTGGCTCAGATATTGGGCACCAACCGCAGTTATCTCGCCCAAGCCATACAGGAAGCTGGCTACGTCAACTTTGCCGACCTAATGAACCGCCACCGCGTGCAGGCTTTCTGCCGCATGGCGGAAGAGGGCAAGGTGGAGAGCGTACAGGATGCTTTCTTCCACGTGGGCTTCCGCTCGAAAGAAACTGCGTTGAGATGCTTCAAGAAATACACAGGCTCTTTGCCCAGCGAATACCTGATGATGGTAGCCGCAGAACATTCCAAAACGTCTCAATTGCAGAATTGACACTCGATTTTGCGGTTTTAACACGTTGCCGATACCTTTTTTGTATACTTTCACGCATTATTTATCCATACTAACTAATGTAAAGAATTATGCGAATGAAGTACTTGAAAAATTCGGTGGCACTCCTGCTGCTATTAAGCGGACTATTCTGCTTGACCGGATGCAAAGAGAACACGAAAGACAAAGAAGAGACGCAGTACAGTATCACCACACAGAAGTTGGTCGATTTGGTAGAGAAAGACAGCCGCATCAAGATGCTCCTGACGGAAGCCATCGAAAAAGGCAAAGAAATCAATCCGGACAAATCCACCAACCCTGCACAGTCGTTGGAAGAGTATTATGACTTTATCGACCGTTCGCAGACAGCCATGCCATGGGATGTCATCTTCTGTCCCGGACAGCCCAGCATCTTTGGGCGGATGTATCAGGCGCTGTGTTATTGTTATTTCATCAACTGCATGCCGCTGGAGTCGTTGGAAAACGAAACGCTTTTCACAAATTCGGTGCAATATGTGGAACCTTACCGCAGTTGGCTGATAGAATACTGCAAGTCGTGGGGAAGCTTCTTGTCGTCACCGGAATCCTGGAACAAGAAGTACGAGGAACTGATGATGCAACAAGAAGAGTTAGGTATGACAAAGGGATGGTATGAAGACCCGTCCAACTGGCATTCGTTCAACGACTTCTTTAGCCGCCACTTGGCCTCTCCCGACCAACGGCCTATCGCCTCACCAGACAACAAGTCCATCGTGGCATCTCCTGCCGATTGCATTCCGCAAGGTGTTTGGGAAATCGACGATGAGTCTTATATCATCACAGATGAGAAGATTGCGGTAAAATCTCGCGTATTCAATTCGGTACGCAACCTAATCGGTCCGGACAGCCCTTATCAAGATGCTTTTGCCGGAGGAACATTCTTTCACGCCTTCCTAAATGCCAACGACTACCACCGTTACCATTTTCCATTGGCAGGCATTATCCGCGAACTGCGTGTCATTCCGGGCGACGATGCCTTAGGGGGAAAGATTACTTGGGAACCCGACTTGAAGCAATATGTAGTGGATTGCTCCGTTCCGGGCTGGCAAAGCATAGAGACACGCGGGCTGGCTATTATCGAGACTGACGCACATGGATTGGTGGCAGTGATGCCAATCGGCATGTCGCAAGTCGCCTCTGTCAATATCACGGAAGGATTGCAGGTAGGACAGCGGGTAGAAAAAGGGGATGAATTGGGCTACTTCTTGTTTGGTGGTTCGGATTTCGTGTTAGTATTCCAAAAAGATGCAGGCTTCCGCCTCTCCTCTCCGAAAGATGAAAGCGGCGCATGGCAACATATCTTGATGGGCGAAAAGTTAGGCGAACTGAAATAAATTAAAGAATAGAACGGAAATTGCAAAATTGACACCCGATTTTGCGGTTTTAACACGTTGCCACTACCTTTTTTGTATACTTTCACGTATTAATACTAATATACAAAAATATGCGAATAAAGTATCTGAAAAGTTCGGTGGCATCGCTGTTGATCCTAAGCGGACTATTTTGCTTGACTGGATGCCAAGACGATGAAAATCCGAAAGAAGAGGTAGGAATCGAAGAGTATGTACCGCAAGGCACAAGTGACGTCGTTGGCAGTGTGTTGATACATATTATAGACGAGGACGACAAGGATAGTCTTGCCTTACCGCTGAGCGTTCTGCGCATGGTGGACATAGAGACTGCGCAGAACGAGTACGTGAAATTCAACTGCGAGCAACACAATGACGGCAAATGGTATGCCGTTGCCCAAATGCAAAAAGCACTCGATAAACCATTTGAGGTCATTCCGATAAAGATCACGCCTAAAGAGTTTCCCGAGAAGGCGCGCACCGTGCTGGTGGTACTCCGACAGGGCAGCGCTGCGACCAAAGCGGGCGACGCCATCACCTCTGTCTATAGCGAAGTGTTGGGCAAGGGCACCCGCTGCTACGGCCCGGTAGGCAACACGCTGGGCAGCGTGCTGCTTTACGACCAAATCAGCAAATTAGGCGAGAAGTATCTGACGGCCAACACCACGCAGAAACAATTCTCGATGCTTGAATTCTCGGGCGACAGCTACGAAAAGACGATGGAGAACTGGTCGGTCAACGTGGGAGCATCGTTTAAGAAGACACGTAAGAAAGGATTGAACGTATATGAGAAATACTCATTGAAGAGCATTAAGAATAATCAAGGGGAAGCAGCGTACAAAAAAGAACTAACCTCGATACTGAATACTAAGCCCACCTATGTATGGACTGGCTCGTTCGACCTTGGCGTGAGCGGAAGCCTCTCCACAAGCGAGTCTTACGAATACTATCTGAATCTGTATCGCGTGAAGATGTCGGAGGTACGCATGAACATGTCTGCCTTCGAGCAGGAGAAGAAAGACCCCACCCTGCTGGCACTGCTTTCGCCCACCTTCGCCAAGGCATTGAATGTGGACAACATCAATACGACCGCATTCTTCGACAACTGGGGCACAGATGTCATCACGCAAGGTTCGTTCGGTGGCTACAACATCTACATTTACGGCCGCCAGGAGAACGTCTATGAATACAGTGTGGGCTTCGACGCACAAGGAAAACTGAGACGCGGCAAGCCTTCCAGCTCTGGCAAAACATGGCAGGACATTTACATTAATGCCCATAGCGACTATGCGGAGAAGCACTTCGACGTGGCCTACCAGAACGAGAACTACGAGAAAGCCAGCAAGGCCGTATCCCTGCAAACCTCGACTGGTGGCGACCTTGCCATCGACGACCCGCAGAAGTGGCTCGACGGCTTCAACACCGATGGTTCTGACAGTAAGTGGGCTCTCATCGGCTACAACGTGAGCAGCGATGAGAAAAACGACACCCTTTGCCGTCTGTATCCCATAGAAGAACTGGTTGGCCAGATTGCGTTTACTTACGACCAAGTGGTGACAGATAAAACTGAAGCCGACATGGAGGCCGTTAGCCGCCTGCTGAACAACTACAGCGAGTTGCTCAACGCCAAAGACGACTATCTGGATTCTAGACAAGTGATACAGCAGGCCAAATCGAGACTGGTGTTGGCGGACATCCTGATCAAGAGCGGCACGAACGATCATAAGAAGGGCGAACCCGTCCCCTTTGTGGCTCAAGACCCGAACGATCAGGACAATTACCTGACTTACTATCCCATCATGGCGAACCCCAACGCTCCGTGCGAAAACGGATATGCGTTTGAGGTGACCTGCCATCATTATATTGATGCCGACGACTATGACGACAAATACATCTACTACGCACTGGCACCGATCGACAACTGCTTAGGCATCGTGGATGCCGTGTTCTGCCAAGAGGGAACAGCCAAGGGTTTCAACGGCGGAAAGTACTACATCCCCCGAGGCGTGCATGCAAACAAGAATGTGTCAGGAGCGCTCGACAACAACTACCTTTTTGTGAAGTACTACGACGAGGGCGCGGACCACGACCCAGCGAAGAAGATTACAGCCATTGGTTTCGCCAACATCGACAACAAAGATGCGATTATCTCATCAACCGGCGGAAGCGAACTGCGCATGAACGCCACACAAACGGAAGAGAACAGCTTCAACCAGTTCTGGGATAAGAAGAATTGGAATTGGTATGCCGGCGACCATTCAAGCAAGAGTTGGGTCTTCTACGAGGGCGGATTAGTAAAGCATAATCGTTTCTATGTAGTTTACACTACGCAAGATCTCCCCATCAAGCATTTCCGCGAAAGTTCCGTATGGCAACCGAAGAAGTGGGGAGAGTAAACCGGTTCATTCCGTTAGGAGGCAGTTCTTGTTAGATGCATCAGAATTAACAACAAACAATTACAAATAACCTAATTAAATCATTCGTATGAAAACAGTATTCATTACAGGAGGTTCTACCGGCATCGGTGCCGCTTCAGTCAAGAAATTCATCCAACAGGGATGGAACGTGGGATTTATGGACATCAATGAGAAGGCGGCACACGAACGGATGGAAGAGATAAATCGTCCGGATCAATTGATTTTCGTTCCGGGCAATACCAGGAATCGTGAAGATATCCGCAATGCCGTCGAGGAAACCGTGAAACGGTTCGGTCAATTAGACAGTGTGGTGGCAAATGCGGGCATCCACCGTTGCAACACCTTGTTGGACATCTCGGACGAAGAGCTTGACCTCATGATCCAAACCAACATCTATGGCACGGTGAACACGCTCCGCGAGGCGGTGCCGCACATCATCCGTGCCGGAGGAGGAACGGTGGTTATCAACGCTTCTGACCAATGGTTCGTCGGCAAGGCGCATAGCTTTGGCTACGGACTGACCAAAGGCGCATTGGGACAAATCACCCGAAGCCTTTCTATCGACCTCGGTCCTAAGCACATCCGTGTCAACGCTGTCTGTGCAGGAACCATCCACACGCCTTTGGTGGACAACCTGTTCGAGAAGTTTGCCCAAGAGAACCATTGCAGTATCGACGATTATTGGCGCACAGAGAACGCCCTATATGCAAGAGGTTCTGCAGGACGTCCTGAGGAAGTGGCAGAAGTAGTGTATTTCTTGGCTTCAGATGCATCAAGTTTCTGCACAGGAGGGCACTATTTGGTAGACGGAGGTCTGGTGGCGCATTGATTTCACCTAAGTCACAAGTTGATCATGACATACCCTTAAAACGGTGTTTAAACAGTGTTATAATGCCGTTTTAAGGGTATTAAAATAACAGCCCGTATTCATTTCTTGATTATATATTTCTGAACATTTGGAAAGAAATGTCGCATATGCTTGCAGACCTTTTCTTGATAGGAATGCTTCAGATAACGATAGCCTGTATCATGAAAAAGTATCAAGATCAGCATGATTTACGTCTTGGACATGGTGGAATCACGGTGATACTTACGCTTTGTGGTAGATGGAAGAGTATATTTTGTCATCATTGTATCAAGATTCCATAGACAAACGCCCCAATATCTACCATACACACTGATTCATTCATTTTTTATAACTTCAGACAAATTTCCATTGGCAGCTCTCCATACTTGTAGCAATACTGTAAAAAGCACTATCGATGTAATGCCCCCGAATATTACACCTAATAGCCACAATGGAATATCCACATGGTAGGCATACCCTTGAAGCCAACGTTGCATGACATAATATGCCAAGGGCAATGCTATAAGATTAGCGACAAAAACAAGTTTCATATATTCGTTTAAAAACATATTAACTATATCTTCGGTCTGTGCTCCTGTTATTTTACGAATGGCGATTTCTTTACGGCGGCGCAAGGTGGCAGTCGTAGTTACTGCATAAATGCCGAAGATTGATATAAACAAGCTTACCATTGCCAATATGGAAAACAGTTTAAGACCGACTCGTTCTGAATAATTAAGTCGCTCATATAGCTCTTTAAGCGTTGTTAAACGGCAATCCGTTAATCTGGGATCTATGTCCTGTAATATTGAATTTATCTGATGAATGACCTCTTGTTCTTGACCTGGCGCCACTCGGACATACCAAATATCCTCCATGCCTGGCCGCAAAATGCTTGGATAAATAGGATTTCTAAAAGATAGCGAGTGGAAATTTTTCACCACGCCGACTATCTCATATTCCTCCATCGATGCCATTCCGTCACTGCTGATTAAAAAAGGAGACATACGAATGATTGTTCCTATTGGATTATCAAGCCGCATTATGCGAACCGCCTCTTCATTAATAACTATCTTGTTTTTTTCATTTTCCATCCACCATCTACCTTTCGATAATTCTAAACCAAACGTTTCCGCGAAATTTACTCCTACAGGGATCCATTGAAACACAGGTTTATATGAAACGTCTTTTTGAGGCCATTCAACCTCACTTGTCATCAAATTCACTTGTGGATTCTGTCTTGGCTCAAACGACGTAGTAGTAATATTTACAATTTTGGGCATTGATTCAAGCTTTTGCATCAATGCCGATTTGTCATTCTCAAGTTTTGCGTTAGTACTGTACAACTGTATGACCCCATTAAGATTAAACCCTAAATCTTTTCGGGAAACATAATGTATTTGTATCATTATCACTGAGACAGAAACAATAAACACTATACATACGGCTAATTGCAAGGACAAGGCTATTCGCTGCAAAGAGGTCTGTTTACTTGTCTTTTTTATCGACAAATCACTCTTTACCACACGAATCAAATTCCAATAAGGAACAATACTCATGAAAATAAGGCATAATATAACAGACAAACTGCTAAAAATAAAAAATCGCAGCAATAGCGGTGTGTTTACCGGTATATTCAACAAGTTTGCTAATGAAGGCATAAATAGAAAAATCAAGTATCCTCCTAACAATAGAGCAATGGATGCAAATGCTGTTTGTTCAAACATCATTTGCAAAATAAGCCGATTGTTTGTTGCTCCATATATTATGCGTTGACGAAATTCATGTGTACGCTCCCGGAAAAGCCCTATAAACAAATTAAGGAAATTGAACAAAGCACTAAACATCAATAAAGCTCCGGCTGTCACCATTAATCGAATAAAATTAAGAGTAAAAAGCAAATTGGAACTTAAACCATGGCGAACTTTACTTATCGGCAATATCTTCAATTCTATATCCAGGTTTACTTTTTTTTGCGAAGTGAAATCTCTAAGTTGCATGGCCAATCGGTCTATATCTATATGCGAATGAACCTTCACATAAAGATTGTTGTTAAAATAATTCCACTGTTCCGATTCGGGCATTATCATTGAAGCATCTTGCAAAGCCGGATAATTAAGAAGTGCATCAAATGGCAAATTAGTGTTTAACTCAGTATTCTTGACTACTGCAATAACCGTACAAGGACCAAAAATACGGGAAAGTTGATTTTCCAATTTTTGACCTATAGCTTTTTCCGCACTTCCGAACAACCGAATAGCGACAGATTCAGTCAAAGCCATATTTCCCGGGACCTGCAATGCTTGGTCCACATCACCAATAATACTCCTTTGTGGAAAAACTCGAAGGAATGCAGTGTCAGCACAGATAGTATTCAATTGAATATAATTTGTCTTTTCAATATCGTTATAATCCAACTGTTCACTAATGAAATCAGAGGAAAATTCTATTTCAGGAAATTGCTTAACCAATTCTTTTCCCAAAATTCCCGGTACCCGTTCGTTTACTTTGCCTGACTGTTTTTCTTGTAAAACAACACGATATATTAATTCCGCATTAGGGTAAAAACTATCATATGTCGTCTCGTAATATATCCAATAAAGTGCTGGAACAAAACATGACAAAGCGAATGCAAGCCCAAAAAGAGCAATATAAGCCTGCGTTTTAAACCTCAAAAGATTATGAATAGCTATTTTGAAATCTTGCTTGATATGATATATCTGATTACTCATGACTATTGGAATTATGGTTTAACATTGCATAAATTTGTTCAAATACGAACAATAATAATCACTATGATTACCGAAAACAAAATTATTGAAAATCTCTGGAAAAGACGAATAAAAAGGGACAAATGTCTTCGTAATGCCTGTCAATAAGGCGTTTGCGAAGACAAATGAGGACAGGCGAAAAATCGAGGTAACGTAAAGGAAAGCGGATTTATGAAGAAGAACGGTCTCCAAATCATTACCCGCCGAATGGTGATTTTTAACACACCGTGTTGTATTTGGCAGCTTGTGGCACAGGTTGGCATATCAAGGTCTAACTCGTTGAGTAATAACTTTGCAAACAAAAAACGAGTATGGCAAGAAGCACATTCAAGGTTCTGTTCTACGTGAACGGCAGCAAGGAGAAAAACGGTATTGTCCCCATCATGGGACGAGTGACAATCAACGGGACTGTGGCGCAGTTCAGTTGTAAGCAGAACATCCCGAAAACGCTTTGGGACGTGAAAGGAAACAAGGCGAAAGGCAAGAGCCGCGAGGCACGAGACATCAACCTTGCCCTTGACAACATCAAGGCGCAAATCATCAAACATTACCAGCGCATTTCAGACCGCGAGGCATTTGTTACGGCTGAGATGGTGCGCAACGCCTATCAGGGAATCGGCAGCGAGTATGAGACGCTGCTAAAAGCATTCGACCGTGAGAACGAAGTGTTCAAGAAACGGGTAGGCAAAGACAGGGTAATGGCTACCTATCGGGCACGTGTACGGGCAAGAAACCATGTAGCCGCCTTTATCAAGTCGTTTTACAGACGCAGCGATATGTCCATGTTGGAACTTACTCCCGATTTCATCAAGGAGTTCGCCGCATACCTCTCGACTGAAGCCGGATTGCGGAACGGTTCGATATGGGCAAACTGTATGTGGCTGAAAGGCGTGGTCATGAAAGCGCATTATAACGGGTTGATACCGCGCAATCCTTTCATCCAGTTTCATATCAGCCCCAATGTGAAAGAACGGGAATATCTGACGGAGGATGAACTGAAAGCGGTCATGACACATGAGTTTGCAGACAGCAAGCTCGCATACATCCGTGACATTTTCATCTTTGCCAGTTTCACCGCCTTGTCATTCGTGGACATTCAGGAACTGACGAATGACAACATCGTGGAGGTGAACGGCGAGAAGTGGATATTGTCCAAACGCCACAAGACAAAAGTCGCCTTCCAAGTGAAGCTGCTGGATATACCCTTGCAGATAGTCGAACGCTACCGACCGATGCAGAAAGACAATCGTATATTCCCCGGCTTGAACTATTGGTCTATCTGCAAACCGTTGAAACGGATGATAAGGGAATGTGGCATAACCAAGTCAATATCATTTCATTGCAGTCGTCATGGCTTCGCAACATTAGCTTTGAGCAAGGGGATGCCCATTGAAAGCGTAAGCCGTGTGTTGGGACATACGAATATAGTCACGACCCAACTCTACGCAAAGATAACCACGCAGAAGCTCGACAACGACCTGACCATGTTCGGCGACAAACTGAGTAAGACGTTTAACGGAATAACGATGTCATGAGTATGAGAAGAAACAGCATAACAGTGAATGAATCCGGCAATATCATCATGCCGGAGAATGTCTCAAACATTTGGATGAGCGAGCCGGAATTGGTGGAACTGTTCGGAGTAATTGCTCCGACACTTCGTTCTGCCATCAGAAACATCTATAACAGTGGAGCATTAAAAGAATACGAGGTACAGAAGTATGTTCGGCAGGAGAACGGGTATCATGCCGATGTGTTCAGCTTTCCGATGATAGTCGCACTTGCTTTCCGCATTGACAGCTTCGGTGCGGAACAGGTGCGCAATGCCATATTTAAAAGGCTGTACTTGCGAAAAGAGAAAACAAATATCTTCTTTTCGCTGGGTATAAATGGTTGGGATATGTCTAATTATCAGGCATAAGTTCTAATGATATGACGACATGAAGTAGTGAGACCTATGCGTATTCCCATTGCCAACAATGTATTTATACGAGTATGTGAATAGGTGTATTGCCATTCATACGTACGATTACGACAAACCCGAAGAAAAATCCATTAGAATGGCATTTCTTCGGGCTTTTGTTGTATGTCATAAAGCCAAATCCAAGAAAATCTTACGTGAGGTATGCGTGAGTTGTTAATCCGTTCTGCGCTAATTGCCGAGTTTTGCACTGATTAAACAAAAAAATGAAGTGCTAATGAAACAAGGCAACTTTGAAAATGAGGAGTTTATCCGTGTGGGTACTACCCTCTACAAGTTAGTGAACCAGCCCCGTCTGAACGGAGGCTATGTGAAGAAGCGCATCGTGTGGAACAACGAAACACTGCGGCAGGACTACGGCAAGGACTATCTCGCCACCGTGCCGAAGTACGACGGCTTCTGCACCGTCCCCGACCATGTGGACTACCGTCCCGTGGTGGACAAGTTCCTGAACCTCTACGAGCCGATAGGACACCGTCCGCAACAAGGCGAGTTTCCCTGTATCCGGTCATTGGTGCGCCATATCTTCGGTGAACAGTATGAATTGGGCATGGACTATCTTCAATTGCTCTACCTGCAACCCGTGCAGAAACTGCCTATCCTGCTGTTGGTATCAGAAGAACGCAACACGGGCAAGAGTACATTCCTGAACTTCCTGAAAGCTGTGTTTCAAAACAATGTCACTTTCAATACCAACGAGGACTTCCGCAGCCAGTTCAATTCCGACTGGGCAGGAAAACTGCTCATCGTGGTGGACGAGGTATTGCTCAACCGCAGGGAGGACAGCGAGCGGTTGAAGAACCTCAGCACCACACTTTCCTACAAGGTGGAAGCCAAAGGCAAAGACCGTGACGAGATAG
>ERZ773138.2999-NODE-2999-length-11527-cov-6.876656_pt1 | contig 11527 bp, 8 predicted proteins | sample MGYA00511114_ERZ773138 | MGnify/ENA primary metagenome ERZ773138 (study PRJEB29015, sample SAMEA2737805) | human gut metagenome | biome: human gut; feature: human-associated habitat; material: faeces | place: China | collected 2012 ...
CGGAGGTTCTGGACAAGGCGGAGGTCTTTGAGACTCTGCCCGACGACATCAACGCTGCTATGGACTCCCAGTGGAGTGAGATGAAGAGCTACGAGGAGGGCGGCAGCGGCTGGATGGTCGTTGTGCTGCTGATGCTCGCGCTCCTCATTTCCGCATTCAACATCTGGCGCAAGCTCCGCAAGAAATCGCGCGACAATTACTGACCCTCTGCAGTGCATCGCTTCATGATGCACTGTATTTTTATTTTCACTGCGCTGGCACGCTGCTTTGCATTTTTGCTCTGACTGTGCTATACTCCATTTGAGCATTTGCAATTATTGATTTGATTGGTAAGGAGGGCGCATCTATGCCCGAAAAGCAAACCACCTATACAGAGAAATTCACCGTCTACCGCACGGACGGCGACCACCTCGGCAATGTCAAGCTGGGAGCACTGCTGCGCTATGCCCAGCAGGTCGCTACCGCCCACGCCGAAGCCGTAGGGCTGGACGATGCCCTGTACCGCAAGACCCACACCGCCTATGTGCTGGCCAAGCTGGCCCTGCACATTGAGCGCCTGCCCCGCGTTGATGAGGAGCTGACCCTGCTCACCCAGCCGGAAAACTGCAAGCGGGCTGTCAACAAGCGCATCACCCATTTTTATGATGCCTCCGGCGCAGAGGCTGCCGTCATGGACAGCCGCTGGGTGCTCATTGATACAGAAAAGCGCATCATCCTGCGCAAGCACCCCGAACAGTTCAATGACCAATGGGCCGCCGATGTCCCGTTTGAGCTGCCGATCAAGCTGCCCCGCATCGCCCCTGAGGACTGCGAGGTGCTGGGGGAGCAGCAGGCTGTCTACTCCCGCTGCGATATGAACGGGCATCTGAACAACACCCGCTATGCCGACATCGTCTGCGATGCCGTGCCATGGGAGGTGTGGGATACCGCGCAAATCCGCGATTTTACGATTAGCTACCACCGTGAGGTCCCCCGCGGGGAGTGCTTCACCCTGCGCCGCGCCAGACCGGCAGAGGACACCTTCTATTTTGATGGCGAGCGGGAAGGAAAATCTGCCTTTGAGGCACAGCTGATTTTCAAACACTTATAATTTCTACACAAACCCCTGTTACACTGTTTACATCAACAATGTAAAGGGGTTATTATTATGACAAAGCAAAAATTCGGTCTGACCGGCACGGCGCTCAAAACCATTGCGCTGGTGCTCATGGTGATGGACCACATCCACTACTTTTTTGAATTTACGGGTGTTGTGCCGGAATGGTTCAGTATGCTGGCGCGGCTGTCTGCGCCGCTGTTTCTGTTCTGCACTGTGGAGGGCTTCGCCCACACCCATGACCGCAGGCGCTACTTCCTGCGTATCTGGGCCATCGGTACTGCGATGGGTACGGTGGAATTTTTCATGATCTATGCAGGGGCCTTCCGCCGCGGGGACGGCTTCTACCCGCTGAATGCCATTTTTCAGGATCTGATGCTGCTCTGCATAATCTGGCAGGGCATTGACTGGCTGCGCCAGCGCCGGTTTGTACGGGGCGCACTGGCTGTTGCCATGCCGATTCTCTGGCCGTTTTGCATCGCAGCGCTGCTGATGCTTTTTCCCAAAATTCAGGACGCACCGATCGGCTCCTCCGTGTTGGCGTGGGTCATCACCGCGCCGCTGCCTTTGTGGACATCCATCACCGATGGCGGCTGGTCTTTTCTGGCCGGGGGCATCGTGCTGTATGCACTGTACAATCATAAGCGTCTGCGGCTGTCCGTCTGGGCGGCCATGACCTTCCTGTGCGATTTTGTGCTGGTCTATCTGCAGGTTCACAGTCTGCCGGATTTCGCCTTTTCCCAGATGTTCACAGTCAACTATGAGTGGCTCGGCGTTTTTGCCGTTATCGGCATGGCGCTGTACAACGGCCAGCGTGGCAGCGGCCACAAGCAGCTGTTCTACTGGTTCTACCCGGCACATGTCTACCTGCTTTACGGTGCATCCTGTCTTGTTTACAGCTTACTGCAATAAAAGGGGCTATTATGGCAAACATTCTGGCAATCGATGATGACCGTGACCTTTGTACGCTGCTAAAAACAGCGCTTGAGCGTGACGGCCACACCGTAGAAACGCGCACCTCCGGCACACAGCTGACCGATACTCTCTGCCGGTGGGCGGACTGCATCCTGCTGGATGTAATGATGCCCGGGGAGGATGGCTTTGCCGTCTGCCGCCGCATCCGCGCCGAGACTGACGCGCCGATCTTATTTTTGACCGCGCGTACCGATGAACCGTCGGTGCTGATGGGCCTTGGCCTTGGCGCGGACGATTACCTGACCAAGCCGTTCCGCATAGCGGAGCTGCGTGCGCGGGTCGCAGCACACCTGCGGCGGCAGAACCGCACACCGACCCATAAGATTACCCGCGGCGGGGTGGCGCTGGACCTTTCCGCCAAGGAAGCCAGCGTTGGCGGCACGCCTTTGCACCTGACAAAATCCGAGTACGCTATCTGTGAGCTGCTGGCCCTCCATGCAGGGCAGACCTTTTCCAAAGAACAAATCTATGAAGACGTGTTCGGTTATGACGGTACAGCGGATGACACGGCCATCACCCAGCACATCAAGAACATCCGCGCCAAACTGCGCGCGGCCGGGGCAGGGGAGGTGCTGCAAACGATATGGGGAGTGGGCTACCAATGGCAAAGCGAAAACTGACATCTCTGCGCAGTGTTTTGCTGCGGTATCTCCTTTTGTGCGGCGGCGGGTGCGCGCTGATTCTGGTACTCTGGTGGGGCGTTTTAATGCAGCTGATAGACGTCGGTTTTCTGCTGCCTGCCGTGGCGTCCGCCCAGGCCTGCGCCGATGCCCGGGAGACTGTAGCCTCAATGACGGCAGACACATTCGATTCCCTGCAGATCAGCGACCTGTGCCGCTGGGCTGTAGTACAGAATGACACGGTGCTGCAGACCAACATGAATGACCGCCATCTGAAAATTGCCCTCAACGCCTTTCACGGTGGCAGCGGCAATCTGGTGCTGATGCAGTACCAGTACGATGTTAAAATGGCGGACGGAAGCTTTTGCCTTTTACAGTACGACTATGCCTTGCCCTACGCTGACCCGGCCCTGCGGGACACGCTGCCGGATTTCCAGACCTGCTATATTGTGCTGCTGGCGGCGCTCATCCTCGTTTGGCTGGGCTGGCAGACCCACTGCACCGTGCGCGCCTTTGCCGCAGAGACTGCCCGGCTGAACGCGGCCGTAGATGCTATTGCCGCCCGGCAGCTGGAGCAAATTGACACGGAAGGCGTGCGCATCCGGGAATTTGCCGCCACCTTACAGGCCTTACAGACGATGGGCCGCGAACTGACGGACAGCCTGCAAAGCCAATGGCGGATGGAGCAGCAGCGCGCCGAGCAGATCGCCGCGCTGACGCATGACTTGAAAACGCCGCTGACCGTCATACAAGGCAACGCAGACCTGCTGGCCGAGGATGCTCTGTCCGCCGACCAGCAGACACAGGTCGAAGCCATCCTGCGCGGCACAGAGCGCGCACGCCACTATTTGGCCGCTCTGCGCACAGCCGGCGCAGCACCTGCCGTACAAGCACCGCTGGCCAGCCACGCCCTCACGGAACGGCTGGCGCAGACAGCCCGCGCCCTCTGCACGCCTGCCGGAATCCAATTTATACTACAGGAGGAATGGCAGGGGACGATCCGTGCTGCAGAAAACGACCTGCTGCGTGCTGCGGAAAACCTTTTGGACAACGCCGCCGCCCACACCCCGCGCGGCGGAACCGTCACCCTGACCGTTGCAAGGGAAAACAACAGCTTTATTTTGCGTGTGACCGATACCGGCCCTGGCTTTACCGCCGCAGCACTGGCCCGGGCGGGGGAGATGTTCTACACAGATGCCGCGCGCAGCGACAGTACCCATCAGGGCTTGGGACTGTATTCTGCACGCAGGACCGCTGCAGCCCATGGCGGTACCCTGCGGGTATCCAACACACCCGGCGGCTGCGCCGAGCTTTGCCTGCCCATTTGTGAATAAATTGAGAAATTACAAAAAAATGACAAAACGCTCTTGACATTCGGTGACAAAACAGTTACAATTTAGTTGCAAGCTAAATGAACCCCAAGTCAAATAGCTTTAACCACATTTTTCATGTGTTCTTCTCCTCCTTTCTTGTAAATCCCCGCCCATCCCTCAGGGCGGGGATTTCTTTTTTTGTATCTGCATTTTACATTCTTACATTCTTAAGACAGCATTTCACTTTACAAGGTTTTTCAATCGTGATAAAATAAAAGTCGTATGTCCTTATCCGCCTGTATATGCAGGCTGTATTATTATAAACTGTATGCATATCGTTTTTTGAGAAAGCAAGAGAGGGAAAAGCAATACCATGGCACAATCTCGTTCCGGCAAAAAATCCACAAAGAGCTCCGGCACCAAAAAGCGCTCCGGCTCTGCCAAAGGTACCTCCCGCAGCAATGCGGGGCGCACTGCGTCCGCACGCAGCAGTGCCGGGCATGAGCGTCAGCCGTCCCGCCGCGCCCAGCGCCGTGCGCAGACCCCGAACCTTACCCGCAGTGTTCTGCTGGTAGGCCTTGGCCTGCTGTGCGTAGCGCTTGTGCTGGTGCCCGGCCAGAATTTCTGGAGCACGCTGCGCAGCTGGTATTTTGGCATCTTCGGCATCACGACCTATCTGGTCGGGCCGTTTCTGCTGTACCTTGCCTATCTGCTGGCCTCCGGCTACCGCGTAGCGCTCTTTGCAGGGAAGGTCTCCCTGATGGGGGTTCTCTGCGCCAGTGTGCCGGTCATCTTCTCCAAGCTGAATGTGGAAAGCCTCAAGGTAGGGGAGATCATCAAGATGCTCTTCACCCGCGGCGGCACCTATTTCTGGGAGGGCGGCGTTCTGGGTGCCCCCATCGGCGCCACCCTGCTGGCGCTGTTCGGCCGTCCGGCTTCCAATATTATTATGCTGCTCGTCCTTTTGCTGGGTGTGATGTTCTTTTTTGCCATCACCCCGGCCGATATTGTTCTCTTTCTGGACGCGCGGTATAAAGCCTTTCAAACCCGCCAGCAGGAGCGCGCCGCCGCTGAAACAGCCTACGACACCCGGCTTTTCAACGCTGCACCGGAGGAGGAGAGCGTTGAGAACCTGACCGGTGCGCTGCCCGATTCCGCCACCCGGCCGCACCATCCTGTCTATGATGTCATTGCCGACACCAGCCGCTTTCCGAAGCAGCAGGCTGCACCGTCCCGGCAGCCGTACACAGCCCCCGTCACACCGGTCACGCCCGAAGCCCCCTTTACTGCGCAGTCTGCCGCAGCACGCCCGGGCTTTGATGTAGACCTCGGCCCGTCCAGCACCGAAAGCGCCCGCCGCAAGGCGGAGGCCAATGACCCGCTTGAGCCGGTCAGCATCGGGCCGGGCGGCACCTTCGGCATGGACCCGCTGTCCGGCAAGACCAGCGGCCCGCTCCATTACGCCCAGCCGCCGCAGCCCGCGCCTGCCCCGCAGGAGGACTTTGAGCTGCAGCTGCAGCCCGCCGAGGAACCGGCAGCCCCCGCTGCTGCACCGGCTGCCCAACAGCCCATTGATGAGCTGGACGCACTGATCAACCGTGCCGTCAGCGGCCATGCCCCCTACTATACCCCGCAGGAGGTCAGCGCTGAGACGACCCTTGAACTGCCTGTACCTGCAGAGTTTGAGACCCCGCTGACCCCGGTGCCGCAGGAGCCGCGCTTTGACACACCGCTCATCCCTGTGGAGGAGGAGCCTGAGCAGACCCCCGTGCAGCTGCCGCAGCTCGACATGACCGGGCGGGTGCAGGGCGATACTGTCGTGCTCTCTCCGGCGGATCTTGCCGCCGGTATGGCTGCAAAGGATATGCCCCCGCTGGGTGCGCCCGCTGCCGCAGCCCCGGCAGCCCCCATCGCCGCACCGATTCCGACGCTGGGCGGCAGCTTCAGTGATACAGGCAGCGCAGTCAGCGCCGCCTGGGAATCCGGCCGCTCGGTGTCCGAGATGCTGGACGCTATGGCGGCAGAGCCTGCAGCGGCTCCCGCTGCCAACAGCACACCCGCAGCGCAGCCCATGACCCGCCCGGCTGCCGAGACGACCCAGAGCAGCTTTACCGTACCCCAGCAGGGGCAGGCGGCCCGCGTGCAGGTCAGCACTGCCGTCGGCAACTCGGCCGGTGCGCCGGTCCATACACCGCCCTGCGCGGCGAAGGCTGACCCGAACGCCATGCGCCTGCCTACCTCTGTGGAGCAGCCGCCTGAGCCCTACTGTTATCCGTCGCTGAATCTCTTCAACGCGACCCGCCCCGATGACGAAGCCGGTGCCGCCCGCGAGATGAAGAAAAACGCTGATATTCTGGTAAATACGCTGGACAGCTTCGGCGTCAAGACCACGATGCTCGACATCTGCCGCGGCCCCTCTGTCACACGGTATGAGCTGCAGCCTCAGGCGGGCATCAAGGTCAGCCGCATCACCAGCCTTTCCGATGATATTGCACTGAATCTTGCCACGGCGGGCGTGCGTATCGAGGCCCCCATCCCCGGCAAGCCCGCAGTCGGCATCGAGGTTCCCAATAAAATCCGCTCCACGGTCAACATCCGCGCGGTCTTTGAATCCCAGAATTATATCAATATGCGCAGCCCCCTCACGATGGCGCTTGGCAAGGATATTGCCGGCACGGCGCAGGTCGCTGACCTGTGCAAAATGCCGCATCTGCTGATTGCAGGCTCTACCGGCAGCGGTAAATCTGTCTGTGTCAACTCTATCATCATCAGCTTCCTGTTCCGCTCCGGCCCGGAGGATGTCAAGCTCATCCTCATCGACCCGAAGGTCGTTGAGCTGGCGGAGTACAACGGCATCCCGCATCTTTTGATGCCCGTTGTGACCGAGCCGCGCAAGGCAGCCGGTGCGCTGGGTGCAAGCGTAGCTGAAATGGAGCGCCGCTACAAGCTTTTTGCCGAGAACAATGTCCGTGAGATCAAGGCCTACAACAAGCTGGCCGCCCAGACGGGCATGGAGCATCTGCCCTATATCGCCATCGTCATTGACGAGTTGGCGGATCTGATGATGGTCGCCGGCAAGGAAGTCGAGGATTATATCTGCCGCATTGCGCAGAAGGCCCGTGCCGCCGGTATCCACCTGATCGTTGCGACCCAGCGCCCCAGTGTCGATGTCATCACCGGCCTTATCAAGGCCAACATCCCCAGCCGCATCGCGTTTGCCGTTTCCAGCCAGATCGACAGCCGTACCATTCTGGACTCCGGCGGTGCCGAAAAGCTGCTGGGCAACGGTGACATGCTCTTCCTGCCGGTCGGCGCCTCCAAGCCGGTCCGCGTGCAGGGCACCTTTGTCACTGATGAGGAGATCGGTGCTGTGCTGAGCTTTATCAAGTCCACCTCCACCGCACAGTACGATGAGGAAATGATAGCCGAGATGGAGCGCCGTGCCGTTGCCGAAAAAGGCAGCAAGCGAGGCGGGGACGATGACGGCGAGGCAGGCGGCGCACTGGATGCCATGTTTGAGCAGGCTGTTGAGTGCGTCATCGAGGCCGGACAGGCCAGCACCAGCCTTTTGCAGCGCCGCTGCAAGCTGGGCTACGCCCGCGCCGCCCGCATCATGGACCAGATGGAGCAGGAAAAGATCATCGGCCCCTATGAGGGTGCCAAGCCCCGCGCCGTGCTTGTGACCAAGGCCGAGTGGGAGGAGCGCAAGCTGAACGGCCAGTATGACGGGTAAGCGCTTTGCCCGCCTGGCCGCGGCGGTTGCCGTCTGCTTGTTGGTGCTTGCCGCGTTTGTCGTCCAGCTCTTGGGCGGCAGGGGCAGCGTTCCCGGCTGGCAGCAGCTGCGCGCTGTGCTCGGCGTACCGCTCCAAACCGAGGAAAGCGCTCCGCAGACTGCGGACGGCAGCACCGTCGTGTATGTGCTGGATGTCGGGCAGGGCGATGCCGTGCTGCTTTGTCATGACGGCGCGTACTGCCTGATCGACACCGGCCCCGTCGAGGCTGAGGACGCGCTGCTCTATGACCTGGACGTGCTGGGTGTGCCGTCGCTTGAGTATCTTGTGCTGACCCATCCCCACGCAGACCACACCGGCAACGCCCGCGCGGTGCTGCGCACCCTCCCGGTCAAGACCCTGCTGCTGCCGCTGTGGCAGCCCACGGCAGATGAGACCGCCGACTGGCCGCGCCATCTCGCAGAGCTGGCCGCCGACAGCGGAGCAGAAATTCTCACAGCAGAAGCCGGGGAGGAATTCCCGCTTGGCAGCGGTAAGCTGCAAATTTTGCAGGGCGGCAGCGAGGATGCCGACAGCGTCAACGATGCCTCGCTCTGCACGCTGTTCACGGCGGGCGATTTCCGCTTTCTCGATACCGGCGACGCAGAGGCAGACGCCGAGCAGCGCCTGGTCGATACCTACGGCCCGACCCTGCATGCCACTCTTTTCAAGGCGGGACATCACGGGTCCTACACCTCCAACAGCCTGACCTTTATGCAGGCAGTCCGGCCCGAGGCCGTGGCCGTCAGCTGCGGGCTGCACAACGATTACGGCCATCCGCACCGCGCTGCCCTGCAAAATTACGCAGAGGTCGGTGCCGAGGTATGGCGCACTGACCTGGAGGGCAGCCTCACCTTTATCTGGCAGAACGACACCCTCAACGTGGAAACTTCCGCGGACTCCGCCGATTTTGCGGCGTAAAAATAAGGAGTAGAAAATGACGATTACGGAACAGTTCAAAGCCAAACGATGCGTTTTCTCTATCGAATGCTTCCCGCCGAAACAGACCACCCAGATGGATAAGCTCAAGGACACCCTGCGCCAGATGCAGGCCATGGACCCCGGCTTCATCAGCGTCACCTTCGGTGCGGGCGGCTCTGCGGGCGGCGTCTCCACCGCGGAGGTAGCCGACTACATTCAGAACGAGCTGCATGTCCCCACGCTGGCGCACCTGATCTGCATGGGCAACGACGAGACCCGTGCAGCGGAGATTTTGGATCAGCTGGAATCTGTCGGCGTCCGGGATGTGCTGGCCCTGCGCGGGGACCGCAGCCCGTCCCGCCCGGAGAGCCCCGACTTCAAACACGCCAGCGACCTGACGTCCTTTATCAAATGGAAGAAGCCGGAATTTTCCGTTCACGGTGCCTGCTACCCGGAGGGCCACCCCGAGGCCGACAGCCTGCTGCATGACGTTGAGAACCTGCGCATCAAGCAGGCCGCCGGTGCCGAGCACCTGCTGACCCAGCTTTTCTTTGACAACATGCACTTTTACCGCTTTCTGAATCTGGCACGCCGCGCAGGCATCACGCTGCCGGTCTCTGCCGGTGTCATGCCCATCGTCAAGCGCAGCCAGATCGAGCGCACCGTTTCGCTTTCTTCGGCCAGCCTGCCGTCTGAGTTCACCCGTATGATCTCCCGCTATCAGGACGACCCGGCCGGCCTGTACGACGCCGGTATCGACTACGCCGTCAGGCAGCTGCGCGACCTCATTGAGGGCGGCGCAGACGGCATCCACCTGTACGCAATGAATGACGCCGCCGTGGCCGCGAAGGTCTACGACGGCATCAGGGATCTGCTGTAATGGAGTGCCGCAAGCCCGCCGCCATTGACCGCGCCACGGCGCTGCGCTACATGGGTGCGTCCGGCTGGACGCCCGATGCCGCCACCGCGGCCCTGCTGGACAAGGCCGAGCAGACCGTGCTGACCGCTGCTGCGCCGCGTGCGGTGTACCGCCGTCTGCCGCGTACCGCCCTGCCGCTGGAAAACTGCGGCAGCGACCTGACGCGCCATCTGCAGGGCTGCAACGAGGTCCTTCTGCTGGCAGCGACCCTCGGGGCCGAAGTGGACAAGCTTTTGCGCCGCATGGAACTGACTGACATTGCCCTGGCCGCCGCAGCGGACGCGCTGGCCTCAGTGCTTTTGGAACAGGTCTGTGACGAACTGGAGAACGAAATACGCGCTCAAATCGAGGCGCAGGGCGTCTTTATGACCGGGCGCTACGCGCCGGGCTACGGTGACTGCCCGCTGGAGCTGAACGACGCGCTCTGCCTTGCGGCGGACACGGTGCGCGGCTGCGGCCTGGCCGTGACACCCCAGCACCTTTTGACCCCCCGCAAGAGTACCACCGCCATTTTAGGCATTGCCGACCATCCCGTGACCGGCACCCGCGCAGGCTGTGCGACCTGCCATTTAAAGGAGACCTGCTCGTTCCGCAAGCGCGGCACGACCTGTTTCACACAAGACTGATAGGGGAGAAGCGTATGCAGATTCGTGAAGTTTTTGACCGCAAGCGGTTTGTTTTTCTGGACGGCGGCATGGGCACCCAGCTGCAGGCGCGCGGTCTGCAGCCCGGGCAGAAGCCCGAGCTCGCCGCGCTGGAAATGCCGGAGGTTTTAACGGCCATCCACACTGACTACGCCAACGCGGGCGCGGATATTCTGCTGGCAAATACCTTTGGTGCCAACGCCAAGAAGCTGACCGGCTGCGGCCACACAGTGGAGGAGGTCGTTTCCGCTTCCATCGCCTGTGCGCGCAAGGCCGCCGATACCACCGGCGCGTGTGTGGCGCTGGACATCGGCCCTCTGGGTGAGCTGCTCGTTCCCGCGGGCACGCTGGCGTTTGAGGATGCCTACAATGAGTTTGCACAGGTCATCCGCGCCGGTGCGGCGGCGGGGGCTGACCTCGTCTTTTTGGAGACGATGACCGATCTGTATGAGCTGAAGGCCGCTATCCTCGCCGCCAGGGAAAACTGCGATCTGCCTGTTTTCACCTCAATGAGCTTTGAGAGCCGCGGGCGCACCTTCACGGGCTGCACCGTCGAAAGCTACGCCGTCACGGCAGCGGGTCTCGGCGCGGACGCCGTGGGCATCAACTGCTCGCTCGGCCCCAAGGAGATTCTGCCCTTCGCGCAGCGCCTCTGCCGCAGCGTGCCCGCAGGTGTTCCGGTCTTTGTCAAGCCGAACGCCGGTCTGCCGAACCCCGACGGCAGCTACAATCTCGACCCGGATGAATTTGCCGCCGAGATGAAGGAGTACGCCGCCATCGGCGTTTCGATGGTCGGCGGCTGCTGCGGCACGACGCCCGCGTTTATTGCCAGGCTGCATGAGACCTTCAGCCCGCTGACCCCGGCTGACAAGATCCCCATCCGCCGCAGCTGTCTGTGCACGCCGGTCCGCTTTGTGGAGGTCAACGGCATCACTGTGGTGGGGGAGCGCATCAATCCCACCGGCAAAAAGCGGCTGCAGCAGGCCCTGCGGGACGGCGACAGCGCCTACCCCTGCACTCAGGCTGTGGCCCAGGCCGAGGCCGGTGCGCAGGTGCTCGACGTCAACGCGGGCCTGCCCGGCATCGACGAGGCCGCCACGCTGGAGCAGCTTGTCAAGGATTTGCAGGCCGTCACCGACCTGCCGCTGCAGCTCGACTCCTCGAATCCAGAGGCCCTGTCCCGTGCGCTGCGCATCTACAACGGCAAGCCTATCGTCAACTCGGTCAACGGTGAGCCGGAGACGTTGGAAAAGATTCTGCCGCTCTGCA
>ERZ773138.3002-NODE-3002-length-11502-cov-3.991002_pt1 | contig 11502 bp, 12 predicted proteins | sample MGYA00511114_ERZ773138 | MGnify/ENA primary metagenome ERZ773138 (study PRJEB29015, sample SAMEA2737805) | human gut metagenome | biome: human gut; feature: human-associated habitat; material: faeces | place: China | collected 2012 ...
TTTCCGTTTAGAACTGTTAAGTCTGAATTTAGTTTTTGGATAGTTTTGCCTTTTTTCGTAAGTTGGGCGTGAGTGTAATTATCTTTACCTTTACATTGAATACCGTAATATTCAATGCTACCATTCGGTGTCCCATAAATATCCACTCCGCACTGTTTCTGCCCGCTTCGCCCATTGCGCTTAATGATATCAGGACAATTCCAGATTTCACCCCACAATTTTTTGCAGAGTAGTTCAAAGTCTTGCCAATTCTCCGGTGGTCGTATTTGTGTGGGAGCTATCATGCTTGTTCTTTACTTTCAATTAGATCTTTCGGGTCGACTTGGAGAATCCTTGCGATTTCGAACAGCTGTTCGAGGCTGGGTTGGCGGCGGTTGCAGGCATAGGCGTTGACTATGCTGAAACTCTTGCCGAGTTTTTCGGCCAGCCAAGTCTGTTTGATGCCTTTCTCTTCAAGGACTTCTTTTATTCGATTCATGTGTGCAGACATCTTATTCGGTCGATATTTGCCATAAAGATATGAAAAAATCCGCTATATTAAAATGAAGCGTTCGAATATTGCGGAATTCGGCAGCGAAACCGAAGTTGCCATTCCAGATTCAGCCATTTCCTTTGATAGCGACCAGCCGATGCCGCCGGAAAGAATATCCGCAAGGTTGGCGTAGCAACTTGCATGACCTTGCGGATTTCTTTCGGCGGCAATACCTTTGCGGACAAAGGAAATGGCTTATTTGTTTTTCAGTCGGGAGGCATTTTCGTTCAGGCGTTCGGCTTCCCGTTCTTTGAGCCTTGCTTGTTCTTCCAACTGCACTTTTCGTTTGACGGTTCGTTCATATTCTTCGACATCTCTTTTCATCTCTCGGATTTTGGCGTTGTCGCGGTTCTGTTCGAATAGTTTTTCCAGTTCGGCAATGCGGTCGGATGTCGCTTTGCCTTTCATTTTGATATAGCGGTATTTCAGGTCATTGTCGATGCGGTCGTAGTTCGGTCTGGCAGCCCAATACAACATCGTACACAGCAGAACGATTGTCGATATCATGCCTATCATCGCCCAGAATACTCCTTTCGATTCGATAGCGAGCGATATTCTGTGGTACACGATTCTCGGCGGCAGTTCGGCTGGAATTTCGATTGCTTCGACAGCTGCTTGCAGATTGTCTATACCATCCTGTGTTTTTGCGTTGCTCTGTTCGATGCGTTCCAATCGTCTGGCAAGCTGGGCTATTATCGTCCGATGCCGCTCTTGTTCGGTGTGAACGATTTGTTCTATTCGTTGCGGCAAATTCGTATCGGTCGATTGATTATGCTTTGCCGATAGTTCGGTTTTGATTGTCTTTACCATCGTTTCCTTGAAGTCTTCATACATTTCGTAAGACATCATATTGCCTTCTTTCATTGTTGCTTGTTTTAGGGTTACAATTTCATTTTAGGGTTGTTCACTTTTCGGTCTCGCAGTTTGCGTTTCTGTTCTATCACTGCTATTGCCATCGCTTCAGCGACGGTGTTGAGTAGTGCCGTAATGCGGGCGATATGTTCTTCGGGACTTTCGCTGGGCTTGCGTTGCAGCTGGGCCGCAGACAATCCGACAGGCGAATCATTGGGCGGTAACGGCAATGTTCCGATATTATCACCGAAGTTTATCAAACCAGCATCCGCGTGGCCCTTATTGACGCTTCCGCCTGTATTGCCGAATAGATCGGTGTATGACGACCGATAATTGCCTATGGCCGCACGGAATTCCTTTGCAAGTATATTCTGATACTGGGCTTGTTGCTGTGTCTGCGTAAAGTGTCGGTTCAGCTTCGAGTAGCTGAATTGCCGGTCTATCTTCGAGCCTGAGAACTCGAATCCGTTTTTGCTGAACAGCACCCCTTGTTTTTGATTGGTCGAGCCGCAATACTTGTAGCGCATACTAACACCTCGCTCTTTCATCCGAAGCTCCAAGTCGTTCCAACTGCTGCAATTCGGTAAGCTCGTTTTAATTGCGTCGTATATTTCGTATTTAGTTTTGTCGGGTTCTCGCAGGCGTTCCCGGCGTACCGATTCTTTGCCAGGCGCAAGATGCAGCCCGTATTTCTCGGTCAATGCGCGACAGACTTTTGCATTGCGGATTTTAATGTTTCTGTCCGATATGGTTTGTCCGTTGTTCCCTACCCGATTATAGACCAGATGGCAGTGTGGATGCGGTTGGTCGAGATGACGTACCAGCAGGTATTGGGTATCGGTAATTCCCATGCGCTGCATATACTCCTTGGCAATATCCAGCATCAACGCATCTGTCATGCGCGGCGCATCTTTCGATGAAAACGAAAGGGAGATATGTCCGACGGCATTCTTGATACGTGGGTTCAGTAAGGTTTGGTCTTTGAAATCCTGTATCATATCCCGAACATTCGGTGGGGCTATTCCCTCGGCTGCCAATACTCGCGATTGCTTCTTTATCACATATCCAACCGTCCCGGCGAATGACGACCCAGCGATGATTTTACCTATCATCGCGAAGATTCCTTAACAAGCCCTCAATACTTGTCACAATAGCCGCATGACGGGACACTATACCCGTCAATCCTTTCGCATGGGCAAGGCGGGTTAGTTGGTTCAGGTTGCGGGCTACGCCTTTGAGCTGGGTCATGAAGTCGAGATGTTCGCGGCACAGACGTTCGCGTACATGACCGGCGGCAATCAATTGGCGGAGGACTTCGGCTGTTCCATGACCGGAGATGCGGACAAGCGCTTTCAGTTTGAAGTAATGTTCGGCATCGAGCCGTAATGACAGCAGGTATTTCTTGCGGCGGCCCTCGCTTATGGCAGGTCGTCCGCCTTTGTGAATCGGTATTTGTTTCATGGGTTGATTTCGTGTTAATAGACCAACGGGATGCTGCCACCGAGGTTCGGCGGCACGTTTTTGTATTACAAAAACACAAACTTGCCTTACTAATTGATAGAAAATCCGACCCGCCCCGAAGTGCCGGAGCAGGCCGGATGAAATGCTACTTCGGTCGTCGTTTGCCGACGACGTAATCGACGGCTTCGCGTTCTTTCTGTTCGGCCGTCCTGACAGGATTTTGCAGCAGCCACTGTTCCAACTCCTCGCGGTTGAAATAGATGTTCTTGCCGTGGGGTTTGAAATGGGGGATTCGCCCTTGGTGGGTAAGCTTGTACATGTAGGTCTTCGACAGCCCCGTAAATTCGCATGCTTCGGCGAAGTTCAAGACTGTCTTTTGCCCCCGAAGCAGTCGTTCGATGCGGTCGAGTCGTTGCTCGACGGTTGTGTTTTCGCTCATAATCATTCTGTTTTTAGCGTTTGATAAAAGGCGTTGCGCAACGCTTGTGATGTAATTACGAGTGCAAAGAAAGTTTAACGAAAAGCTGTTCGCATTAGTTGCCCATGTTTCGACATTTTCGGACAACGTTTCCAATGTTCGGTGGGCGTATGGAGACGAAAAAAACAGGATTCCGGTGGGGCGGAATCCTGTTACAGATGAATGTGTCGAAACTATTCTGCTGCTTCCAATGCCTCGATGCAGTCGATAATCATCCGCTCCTTGCGGCGGTCAATGATCTCGGCCATCTGTTTGGCGGCCGAGAGGTCTTTCGCTGTCAGCGGTTTGCCTAATTTCGAGGTAAAACAGCCGTTGTTTCCGGCGACCCGCTGCCATTTCGGGGTAATCAGCCGGGATGCGCTCAACGATTCGAGCAGCAGCGCCAGCAGCTTGTTGTGCGTCGTCTGTAACGGTTCCGCGAGCTGGCAGGCCAGCAGTCGGGCAATCTCTTCTTCGGTCGTGTCGCGCTTGAAAATGCCGATTCGGTTGATGTGTTTGGTCAGCACTGCGATTTGCCGGTCGGTCAGGCGCGGGCAGAAATCGGCGGGTATCGGGTCAAAGCCGGTGCGGCTGCGCTGGGCGGCCCGGCGTTTTTCGGCTTGGGCCAGCAGCTCCGCTTCGCGCTCCTTGCGCTGCACTTCCTCCGTCTGTCGATGACGGGTGTAGTCGGCGATTTCGGTAACGGTAGTTCGGACTTCGGCGATTCGGTTCAGTAGTTCGTCCGCAGGCGTATCCGCCGGATAACGGGCGGAAAGATACTCGAACGTCTTGTCGATGCGGCGCTGCTCCTTGGCCGAGATTGAGCCGTAGGCCAGCCAACGGTCGTACTCCTGCTTTTTGTCGGCGATGTATTGGCGAGCTTCGGCGGCGGACAGGTTGCGATGTTCGATTTCGCACTCCATGTAGTGCAGCGAAAAACGGTTGTCCTTGAACATTTCGGCGGCGAATGCCAGCCAGCTCACCACGCTGACTATGCTGTACAATACCCATGCGACTGCCTGCCATGCACCGCCGAGCCATCGGCTTTTGGCATCCAATTGGGTGCGAACGGCCTGCAACCGCTCGCGGATTTTGCGGTTGGTGCGCCGGTGCGACAGGCGTATGTATTCGATGCGGGTCATGGCTGTTTCTTGGCTGCGGCTTGCAGGTCGGCTTCGAGTTCGGCGAGGCTCGTCCGGCGCTCCTCTTCGCGCAAACGCCCCTTGTAGGCATCGAGCTGTTGGGCCGCGATGCTTTCGGCGACCTTGCGGCTGATTTGCCCCGCATGTTCGAGCAGTTTGCGCCCGTTGATGACCAGAATGTCGTTCAGCTTCTTGATCCAGTCTGCCATATACATGGGCACCTGCCGCCGCGCCTGACTTTCGGCGAATGCGAGGTATTGTTCGACAAGCAGACCGAGGTCTTTCATTTCGTCTTCGGTTAGGTAGTTCTTGGCGGTTGCGGCATCGGCTTTGGTAATGCGCCGCGGGTCGCTCTTGTCGCAGGAGGTCATGCCCATCATCGGCAGGCAGGCATCGGCACGATGAGCGACCAGCTCGGCGGCCGTCTGGCTGCTGATGGCCCACAGCAGTTTGTTCTGCACGATTTTGAAAAACTCGACCGTCTTTTCAGCTTTCGGGTCGTAGTCGATGCTCGTCGTGTAGATGTCCTTGACCTTTTGGTAGAACACCCGTTCCGAAAGGCGAATTTCGCGGATGCGCTCCTGCAATTCGTCGAAATAGTTCATCGACTTGCCCGACTTCATCCGTTCGTCGTTCAGTGCGAAGCCCTTGATGAGGTATTCGCGCAGCACCTGCGTCGCCCAGATGCGGAACTGCGTGCCTTGGTGCGATTTCACGCGGTAGCCGACCGAAATAATCACGTCGAGGTTGTAGTAGTTCGTGTCGTAGCCTTTGCCGTCGGCGGCAGTTGTTCGGAAATTCCGAATAACTGAATCGGCGACCAGCTCACCCTCGGAAAAGATGTTTTTCAAGTGTTCGTTGATGGTGGATTTGGCCTTTCCGAACAGCGCCGCCATCTGGTCTTGGGTCAGCCAGACGGTCTCTTCGCCCATGCGGACGTCTATTTTGATGCTCCCGTCGGTCGAGCGGTATATCAGCATTTCGTTCTCCATAGCATAAAGATAGTTATAATTCCGGAATCCGGTTCACCGCTTCGCGCTTCTTCGCATCCATAATCTGCGCATAGACCTGCGTCGTTTTCAGTTCGCGGTGGCCGAGGAGCTTCGACACGGTGTAGATTTCCGTACCGAGTGAGAGTTGCAGCACGGCGAACGTATGGCGGCCGCAGTGGAACGTGATATGCTTCGTAATGCCCGCTTTCAGGCACCATTCGCGCAGGGCGAGGTTGTGCCATGCGGAGTATTTCAGCCCGGCGAAGACCCGCTCGTCGGCCTTGCCGCGCTGACCCATGTAGCGCACGGCTTGGCCTGTGATGTCGAGGTATTCCAGCCCTTTGGTCTTTTTCTGCCGGAATACGATGCGCGTGCCGCCGTCGAACTCCTGCACCTCGGCCCACGTCAGTTTGTTGATGTCGCTCCAACGCATGCCGGTCAGGCACGAGAAGAGGAATGCATCTTTTAGTACAGGATACGGACACTCCGTCTTGGCGAGGCGTTGCAACTCGTCGAAAGTCAGGTATTCGCGATGCACGTCCTCGATATGCGCGGGTTTGACCGACATGGCGGGCGAGTGGGGGATGATGCCGTCCTCGACCGCTTGGTTCAGCGCGGCTTTGAGTTTGAGGAAATAGCTGCTCTGGCTGTTTGTCGAAAGAGCGGTATTGCTTTTGGTCTTGGCCTGCTTCGCCAGATAGGTCTTGAACCCCTCGACGAACTTTTTATCGACCATCTCGAACGTCGTATTCGTTCCGGCGTAGGCGACGAGGTGTTTCAATGCGCTGTCCCAGTTGCCCCAGTTCCCCGGCGACTCCTTGCGTTGCTCTATCAATCCTTTGATGTATTCGACGAGGTTGGTGCGGATTTTATATTTCACCGCAAAGCCGTATTGCTCGTTCTGCTCGGCGAGCAGCCGTTTGGCTTTGACCTTCTCGGCCATTTCGAGATTGACCTTGTTGTGGTCGCGCTCCAACTTGTTTTTTGGGTCGGTGTAGAGGTAGTATTCGAGGGTCTCGAATTTGCGTTGGGGCCTTGTCGTACCGTTTGCGGCAACCGAATATCCCATGTAATATTCGAGCACCAACGATGTTCGCCCGGTCTTCAGCTTGCGTTTGATTAGTTTGATTTCCATAGCCGCATACGTTAATTGTCATGCGACAAAAATAAGTATAAAATTTGCAACACGCAAATGTGCAAGTTGCAAATATGTTGCAAAAATCCCGAATGTAATGGAAAATCAAGGAACGAATAAAGATGGATATTTTCTATTTAATAAATTAATAATCAATGATATTTATTGTATGTTCTTCGCCCTTTATTCTCTTGGGTTACTTTCCGATGCAGAAATCTGGAAAATTTCACGTAAACAGGAATAGGCATTACAAACGCTCTTTACCTTGTATAGTTGTATATCATTCTCGATATATACTATTCAAGTGTGGGGTGTTGCTTATTTGTCCAGAGCCTCTGACGAAATAAGTGGACAACTCCACACTTTCTTTTTACCCATAACCCACCGCAGCGGAGTTGATACGGTACAATATGATTGTGCTATGAAGATTCAAAATCTTTGTGTCCACCAAACAAATGGTGTTACCGATTATTACTCTGCTGAATTGGTAGGGAATAAGCAACATCTATCTGTTAAATTTTTCATTAACGCAGGAGGGGGCGGTATTGTTGCCTATAATAGCAATGACGACTTAATTTATCAAGTGCAATCTATAAACGGTATACGCAACATCGATATTTCAACATGGAGAAATGGAGATGAAATAGAATTATGCCCCCAACAAGGAATCAAACGAGATAACTGATTATTTATTAAACGTTTTTACTATGAAAAAGCTATTCTTATTTGCTTTGTTTGCAGCCTTGTGTTGCAGTTGCACAGAGAGCGGTACGGACGAGAATCCAGACCCGAACGGAGGTTCCAATTCTGGGCAAACCACTCCGCCCGATCCTGACCCTGATCCCGACCCTGACCCCGATGCAAAAGATGTGATCCATGTTCCAGAGGGAGGTATGCTTGCTGGGATTCTGAATGAATTGGGGCTGACGGAACCCTCGTCATTGAAATTATCTGGAACGTTGGACATGTCTGACTTTGTGACATTACGAACTATTCTGAGTTTGAAAAACCTTGATATTTCGAGGGTGAATCTCACCGTACTTCCAACGAACGCTTTCTATAAATGTGCCAATATTAAGAGTCTCGTTCTTCCCAATACATTGACTGCAATCGACAAGAACGCATTCCTCCAAAGTAGCTTGTCCTCGATTACAATACCGAACAGCGTAAAAACAATCGGCGAAACGGCGTTTTATGGATGTCCGTTCAATTCAATCGAGATACCAGCAAGCGTGGAGACGATTGGAAAATCCGCATTTGGTAATTGTCAAAACTTATCGGTTCTTGTATTCGCAAAGAACTCTCGTTTGAAAACAATCGGCGAAACAGCGTTTACTGAATGTCCGTTCAATTCAATCGAGATACCTGCAAGTGTGGAGACGATTGAATGGGGCGCCTTCGCTGACTGTACCTCCCTGCAAACCGTAACGTTCGAGAAAGGGTCGCAACTTAAAACGATTGAAAGTTCCGTCTTCTCGGGTTGTACGTCTCTAACCTCGATCGAGATACCTGCAAGTGTAGAGATGATTGAAAATAGTGCCTTCAATGGCTGTACCTCCCTAACCACGATCGAAATTCCTGCAAGTGTGGAGGAGATTAGAGGTTACGCTTTCAAAGGCTGTACCTCCTTGAAAACCGTAACGTTCGAGAAAGGATCGAAACTCAAAACGATTAGCAATGGCGCCTTCGCGTTTTGTTGGGCATTGACAACTGTGGATATGTCTGCATGTACACAAGTAACAGTGATTGGAGAGTATGCCTTTTACGAAGATTCCAAACTCCAATTATTCAAGATCGGGACGAGGACACCGCCGAGTTGTGGAGATGATGTATTTAGTAGGTATATAAATTCCTCCTCCGTTCTGAAAGTTCCTGCTGGATGTGTCGATGCATATAAAAAAGCAAAAGGCTGGAAAGGATTTACAACGATTTCTGAATTGGACGAATAAAAACAACGATCCTCTCCTGCTATATAAAATACAGCAGGAGAGGTTAAATAGAAAGCGATTATGGAAAAATTAAGAAAAATTGAATTTTACACATCGGATAAATATGACCCCCAAGCAGGTTTTATGGATGGAGGCGATGAAGATGATAATAAGACGGCGATAGGCTTGTTTCATCGATTTGCAGATTCTTATCATATTGATAACGGTCGGTATTATCCTTTGACAGAAGCTATTATTGAAGATGAAGCGACAGGAGAGGTAAAACAGATCGAAAGTAAACGGGTTATTCGCTTTGTCAAAGAATGATATTTGCATGAAAGATTTGTTGCAAAGAATCAAAAAGAACTGGAAAAGCCTTATTTGCGCAATTCCAAGTTTGATCCTTTTGACAATCGAGCATCTTTGGTGTATAATTATTGGAGTTGTTTTAGGTATCGTAGCAATTATTTTCAATCTCTATTCTGGTGATATGGAATGGGAGGAATTTAATTGATATCCCCGAAGGACAGACTTTGACAGAACGGTTTATTTCATACCGTATACCCAAGTCTGTTTTTATATATTTTATTGCATATCTCATGAATTTTTCGTATATTTACATCATAATCAAAGATTTAATAACAACATAAATTTTAGCTGAAATGAAAAGAAAAACACCAAGCATTGATTGAAAAACAGGCACGGAGACGATCGACGATGTGCAAGTATCGTATATAGCCAAAGGCGTATCCTACGATAATAATTACGGCATCTGCCTGTTCGTGGGACGCAGAACAGACGATCCTACACCACGGGAGTTCACCTATATCTTTGAACTCGACATCGACCCCACGAAAGATATGACCGTCTGTTTCCAGAAACGGGGTCGTTATATGGTAGGATTCTCCTATCTGCTGAATCCAAAGGCCGTAGAAGAGGGTCATCTCGCCATTGTATTGCCCAACATCGTAGATTTACCCAAGTCCAGCTGCAAGCTCAATCTTTTCGAAGCCCATATCAAGAGCGACACGGCCGTATTCGGCTATACATCGGTAGAGGGTAAACAGAAAGAGTTCCGTTTCCCGCTGACGGGTTTCAACGAGAAGTATTTGGAACAGTTCATATAGCACCAAAAGGACAGACTTTGACAAGAGGTCTTAATATAGACCTTTTGACAATGTTTGTCCTTGCTGTTTCCACAGAAACAAAAGCGACACAACAATTCTTAAAAGGAGAGAGCAGGGGAAAATTTTCCTGCGCGTTTTTCTCCTTATCTTAGTGTTGCTTTTAACTTGTATCTATAAGATTTACAGATAATTTACCTATTTATTAATCTTGCAATTTGTTTAAACCAGTGTTTAAACCGCAACGAAAAGACAGAGACAAGGGGCGAACAGGCTATGCGTAAATCATTGATATATAGATATATCAATACGGGATGGTGCCATAGCTCAGTTGGTAGAGCAAAGGACTGAAAATCCTTGTGTCCCCGGTTCGATTCCTGGTGGCACCACTTAGAAGAAAAGCAAAAGACAGTAAAATCCTGATTTCCAAACGAAATCGGGATTTTTTGTTTTCCGGCGGGACGCAAAAAATGGCAAAATATTACGATTGCTGGTGTTCCAAAAGGTGGAGCAAAATAGGTGGAGCAAACATCTCCACCGAATAAGATTCTTTCTCTCTGAATTGCAGCATTTTGCGTATCAAGAAAGCGTGTATGGTTTCCTACTTTTGTACCACGAATAAAACTGTAGGAACATGAAACGAGACTTATTCAAAGTGCTTTTCTTTCTCAAGAAAGCCAAACTGCTGAAAAACGGAGAAGCCTCCGTGTGTATGCGCATCACGGTGAACGGTGCACGAGTGGAAACCAACATCCGCAAGAGTATCGACCCGGCTTTGTGGAATCAGGCGAAGGAGCGCGCCAAAGGCAAAAGCCGCAAGTCCTGCGACTTGAATGCCTATATTGAAGAGGCCAGAATCAAACTGCATGGTATCTTCAACGAATTGGAAAGCGAAGGCATTCCCATCCATGCACGTCTGTTGCAGGAAAAGTTCTTCGGACAAGACCAAGTGCCCGAGGTTGTCCGCACTCTCATTCAAACCATCCAAGAACATAACGACCAATGCCGTGAACTTGTCGGAAAGGACTATGCCCTGATTACCGTCCGACGTTATGAAAGCTGCAAGCGTTATCTTGCAGAACTTATTAAACAGAAATACGGCAAGGAGGATTTGCCATTGTCAGAAGTCAATGGCGAACTGGTGCGTGCTTTTGAGTTCTACCTCAAAACCCAAAAGGAGTGCCAGCAGAATACGGTTATCCGCTACATGAAGTGCTTGAAGAAGATAACCAATCTTGCGCTTGCTAACGAATGGATTACCAAAGACCCCTTTATCGGCATCAAGTTTCATGAGACAGAGGTTATCCGTGAGTTCTTGACAATGGATGAACTACTCACTATCTATCACAAGGAATTTCCGTTAGAGCGTATCACCATTGTCCGTGATGTCTTTATCTTTGCAGCGTTCACCGGATTAGCATTCATAGACGTACAACAACTGGCACCGGAACATATCGTGGAAGATTCTAATGGCAACCTATGGATTCGCAAGCCTCGCCAAAAGACGAAGAACATGTGCAACATTCCTTTGCTTGATATCCCATTGGAGATTCTCCGTAAATATGCGGAACATCCGGCTTGCCAAAAGAAAAACAGGCTGCTGCCAGTTCCCTGCAATCAGAAAATGAACAGCTATCTGAAAGAAATCGCAGACTTATGTCTGATAAACAAGACCTTGACCACACACGTAGCTCGTCACTCGTATGCGACCTCTGTATGTCTCGCCAACGGTGTGAGTATTGAGAATGTAGCGAAAATGCTCGGCCATTCTAATATAAAAATGACCCAGCACTATGCCCGTGTGTTGGATTCCTCCATCCTGCGCGATATGAATAATGTAAAGAACATGATGGCTAAAGTAATGGGATGAGTATGAAAA
>ERZ773138.3005-NODE-3005-length-11499-cov-3.022807_pt1 | contig 11499 bp, 9 predicted proteins | sample MGYA00511114_ERZ773138 | MGnify/ENA primary metagenome ERZ773138 (study PRJEB29015, sample SAMEA2737805) | human gut metagenome | biome: human gut; feature: human-associated habitat; material: faeces | place: China | collected 2012 ...
AATTTATTATGTCACTTCTCTTTATTATTCCAATAAAAATACCTTCATCATCAACTACAGGTACAAAATTTTGAGTTGTTGCTAATCTAATAATACTTTCAACATCTGCATTGATTGAAACACTCTTGTGCTTTATTCTTATACCTATATCACTTACTTTAACATTTTCTGTATTTTTAAAATTAAGATTTTCTGTATTCTTTAACTTCCATAATAAATCACCTTCTGTTAAGGTTCCAACATACTTTCCATGCTTGTCTATTAGTGGTATTGCTGTGTATCCATGATGTTCCATTCTTTCAATTACTTGTCTCATTGTTGCATCTATATATTCATAAATAACTTCGCTTTTAGGAGTTAAAAGAAATGCAATATTCATATCTCATTTACCTTCCTTAAATCATTTTTTTCTTATATTTTATCATATTTAAAATACAAATGTTATATAGACTTAAAACTTTAATAAATTCTTAATTTAATTTACACTAATTATAAATCTTATTTTTAAGTTTATTTTCATATCTTAGATAATCATATTCATCAATAACTGTAGCTACTTCTTTATATATTTCTTCCCCACATAAACTCTTTTTTACAATAAGCTCATCTAAAATTCGACTATTACATTTAGAACATGTTCCAAGTGAAATAAATCTCCATCCCATTATTCTAAAAGGATAATCTACTTCCATTTTTCTTTGGCATTTAGGACATATTTGATTTATTTTTTCATAATCTAATTCTATTCCCTCTAATGCTCTTACTTCCAAAGCTGGCATCTTATAAATATCTTCTACTATATAATTTTTTACAGCTCTCGAATTATATACATTTTTAAATACATGTGCTGTATAAATACAATCATTTAATGCATCATGTAATAACTCCTCATTAGCCCTTATCTTTAGTACCTTAAGTGCATTTTTTAAACTTAATGATTTTCTATATCCTAATATCTTAGTTACATATTCTTGGATATCTAAATAATTATCTATCCAACTTAAATCATCATATCCATAGTAATTTGCATTTCTTATTATTTCTGCAATATCATCTTTTGCCCAAGAGCAAATAATATCTCCTTCTTGAACCATATCCTTAAGCTTATTTAATCCTTTAATGAATCCTACACCATTTTCTAAATCCTTAATATTAATTTTAGTAATATCTAAAATCTTAGGATTAATTATAGGAATAACTGATGGTTTTATATATACCTTTAACTCCTCACATGGTTGCATATGAGAATCTAATTTTACAGCACCTATTTCTATTATTTCATTATCTAACTCTAAATTTTTTAAATTTGGATTATCAGTATAAACATTTGGTATACATTTATGTATTCCGCTTAAATTATTAAATTCTAAATCAATTATTATAAAAGCCACCCTTATCCCCCCAGATTCTTTACTCAATTTACTCTTCTATATCAATACCTGCTAATTTCATTAAATGCTTTGCATTTTGTGTTTTACTTTTTCCACTTCTAAGAATATAATCAAATTTTATTTTATTATCTTCATAATATTCTCTAAAGTTATAATTTACTAACCAGCTTTTTTCCCTTTCCAAATCACATAATTCTAAATCATGAGTTGATACTAAGCCAACTCCTTGAAGCTTAACAAGTTGCTCAATTAATATCCTAGCACCATCATGTCTATCCTTAGAGTTTGTTCCCTTAAATATTTCATCTAATAAGAAGAATACTTTTTCACCTCTTTTAGCGGCTTCTATTACAAGCTTTATTCTTAATATTTCTGCATAAAATGATGAAATATTTTCTTCTAAATTATCTTGTGTTCTCATACAAGTATATATATTGCTTATTCCACATTTGAATCCTTTTGAAAAAGTAGGTAATCCCAAATAAGTTAATATCATATTAAATCCTATTGTTCTTAAAAACGTACTTTTTCCTGACATATTAGATCCTGTAATTAAAGCAACCTTTTCGCTTCCCTTAAGGGTAAAATTATTAGACTTTGCCTTTTCTCCTAATAGTGGATGTGCTAATTCAATTGCTTCAATTTCATTAACACCAGAAATTGTTGGATAAGTCCATTCATCATGTTCAAATGCTATTGTTGAAAGACTTATAAGTGCTTCTATCTCTCCCATGTCATTAAGCCATTTTCTTACTTTATATCCATTTTTAACTTTCCACTCTTCTAAGTTTGATAAAATGAATATATCACTCATAAACAATACATTAACTATTAAATAGTAAGCATTAGATGTACTATCACCTAACCAGCTTATTATATTTTTTAATTTTTTCATTTCATTTTTACAATTAATATTAGAACTTACTAATCCCTTTTGAATGCTTAGTAATTTTTTAGATTTAAAATTTTCATCTTGTATAATTGAAAGCATATTGCTATATTTATAAATTTCCTTTTTATTATTTATAAATATAGATATTACATCACTTAACCTTTTAGTTAACAATTTAATAACTAAGTAATTAATAATTAAATCTAATATTAAATTTGAAATTGAAACTTTTCTTGTAATAGTTAAAAATATCATTATAAATGTAATTGCAATAAATAAATATGAAATATACTTTATTGTAAAATTGCTTTTTTCATCTTTATTATAAGCCATGATAGTTTACCTCCTGTTTAGTTAAATGGTAATTCTTCATCAATTCCGTCCGGAATCTTCAATATTTTCTTTTTTCTTATTTTCTATGCTTGCTTCAAAATAAATTTTTTCACAGAATTCTCTTTTGTTTGATAATTCTTTAATTGCTTCTTGTTCTTCTTGAATATCGTATCTTGTTGGTAATGAATTCATCATCATTTTATTAGCTAAATTTTTTCTTCCAAAGGAAGTCTTTGTTAAATTAATCCATTGAAACAAAGAACTTTTACCAAATATATCTAAATCATTTGAAAATTTATGCTTTTTATTTATAAATTCTTCACCAATATCTTTAAACTCTCTCCATGTGTTATCTAATCTTTTTATTCCCTTTTCATTGTATTCAAGTATTATTAAGAGCTTCTTTTTTTTATTTATCTTTTCATTATGAAAAAATGCTACAATAATAAATATTAGTAAAAAAACTAAAAAACTAGCTCCCATAGCTTCAATACTACTTTGCTTATAAAAATAATACATTATTCCAATACATAAAATAACAATTATAAATCTCAATATTGAAAAATATATTAAGACTTTTTCAAGCTTCTTTAATTTTTCATTAACAGCTTTTATATTATTTTTATAATAATTTAATGCCTTTTCCATTTACATTACCTCTTATAATAGTTTTACAATAACTAGTTTAGACTATTTTTCCTATTTAATCCATAACAATTTGTTAAATTAATAGTTATAACTTAATATATTTATGACTTATACTATTATTTCTAATTACTGCCTCTTCCCTTTTTTGACATGTAAATATTATATATTGCTCAAATCTTTCTTTAATTAAATATTTAATTGTTCTTTCTAATCGTTTATCATCATATTGAATAAAAGTATCATCTAAACATATAGGTATATCCTTATTTTTAAATATCATTTCAACAAATGCTAATCGTAAAGATAAATATAATTGATCATTAGCTCCATTACTAAGTACTTCAGCTGCCATTATACTTTTATCATCCTTTACCTTCATTTCATAATTATCAGATACCATAACCTCATTATATTTACCATCAGTAAACTCCTTAAAAGATGTAATCACATTACTATTTAAAATGGGTCCAAAACTAGAACGTATTTCATCATATACTTCTGTTAACACTTCACTTACAACATAACTTGCCTTTAATTGAGTTTCATATTTTTCAATATTACTTTCAACCTCTTTTATCTCTTCTTCAATTACTGGAATAGTTCTCTTTCCTATAAATCTATTTTTTATTTCATTTTCTATATCCTTTAATTTTTTTTCAACATCTACAAGTCTTATATTTTTTTCTTTAATTACTTCATCTATTTCATCTTCATTTTCATAAGAATAATTAAAATTTATATTTATTACATCACCTAATTCTTCTTTAATTTTATTTATATCTTTTCCCTTAGTTAAAGCTGAATATGCCTCCTCAACAGATGCAAGACTTTTTCTTACTTCATCCCTTTTTTTAATTTTTTCTTCTATTTCCTTTATTATTTCATCTATTTCACTTATATTTATATTTTTAAATCCAATTGATTCTAAACTTCTCTTTAGTTTTTCTTCTCTCATTAATAGCTGCTCTTTAGTTCTATTTAAACTACTTTTCAAATTGTTTAATTCAATTTCCAAATTATTTACTTCTTTAAAATCTTCCTTATATTTATAAATTTCTTTAATTAATTTATCTATACTGTCTACTGATGCAATTCTTAAATAATTATTTATTTCTTCCTTTATATTTTCTCGTTCATCCATTGCACTATCTAAATCTAAAATACTTCTTTGAGATAATTTTTCATTAATTTTTCTATTTATCTTTTCTTCAAGTTCTAAATAATTTTTATAAATGCTTAATTTATTTACTAATTCTGAATAATTATTAACTTGTAATTTACTACAATATTCATTTAACTTAATTTCAATTTTTTCAATGTTACCTTTTAATAAAAAGCTTGTTTTCTCCTTATTGCTGCCTTTTTTATTTATATAAAAATTAAATCCTATAAATATTAAAATTCCTAAACTAATAGTATATAATAAAACCTTAAAATTACTATTATCAATAAGAATTCCTAAAGTTATACTTATAAAAAAAATTACAACTAAGGATATTAAAAATATATTATTTTGTGGTTTATCACTTTCTTCTTCCATAATACTTTTTAATTTCTTTAATTCTTCTTCATATATTAATAATAACGATTCTAAATCTTCTTTAAAATTCTTAATTTCTATTGCTGATCCAATTAAATTTTCTGCTTCTTTTTTCTTAAGATTAAGAAATTCAATTTCATTTTTTATAGATTCATTTATTTGATATTTTTCCGTTAGCATTTCATTTTTTATTTTTAATCCTTCTAGTTTACTTAATATATCTTTTGGAAGATTATTTATATAATAATACTCTCTTAAAGGAACCTTTAACTCAATTAACCTTTCTTCCTTAACACAAATTCTTTCTTCTTCATCATTTATAATATTTAATAAATTTAAATACATTGAATAATCTTCTTTAACATTTTCAATAAAAATATTATTTATTACTTCATCATTAAAAGTTAAATCTTTATTTATTGAAAATTGTTCATTTCTTAATTTTTCTTTTTTCTTGAAATACTCAGTAATTTCTTGATATTCTTTTTTTATTTTTATCTTTTTTAAATACTTTTTATATATTTCTAAATTGCTTATTTCTTTATTTATATTTAATTTTTCTTCATTTAACTTAATTAAATTTTCTTCATTTTCTATATTGTTATTTGAAAGTTTGTAAGCTTCATATCTTTCACTTAGTAAATCTCCATATTTATTTTTTAATACATCTAATAATCCACTTTTTCTTATATTTGATATAGATTTTTTGTATTTATCAAGCTTAGAAAAAGCTACTTCAACAGATACTTGTCCTTCTTCACTTCCAATAGAATTTGATAATTTATCTAATATTTCCTCTTCCTTATCCTTTTTTACACTTACACCTAGTTGCCCAATAAATACTGTATTTATGAATGTAGATCTATTTATATTAAAAAAATACTTTCCAGGTTCTTCTTTATTAATATATTGTACTTCCTCTCCTGTAATTGAATCTATAATAATAGAAGTATCCTCTTTTTTTGTTCTCCCAAATGTCCTTCTTATAATATATTCTTTATCTTCATGTATTACATTTAACTCTCCACTAATATTATCTCCATCATTTGGAGTATACTTAATCCTTTCATTTAATTTATAGTCCTTTCCCTTATAACTTGAAAAACCATAAAGCCATATTTTAATAAAAGATTGAATAGTACTTTTACCGGCTTCATTTTCACCATATACTATATTTAATCCCTTACTAAAATTTATTTTCTTATTTTTAATTCCCCCAAAAGAGTTTATATTTACACTTTTAATAATCATTTAAACTCACCTCTTCTTCTGAGAGACATTGCATTCCTAACTTCAAAGCATTTTGCAATATATTTTTTTCTTCTTCATCATTAGATTTCTGTATCATTTTTATAATTTTCGTTACAAACCTTCCTCTTATGGAAAAATCCATACTAAACTCATTAATATTCATTCCAATAATGGTTTTATCAATAAATTTAATATAATAAAAGTTATCTTTTACTTTTTCCATTAATATATTTTCTTTTAATGTAAAATGCTCCTTTACTTTTCCCGTTAATATTATCTTATAAAAATTTCTCTTAAGTTCTTCTTCATTTCCTAATGATAATATTTTTGAAATTAATTCATCATAAGTATTAATATCATCTATTTGAACTTCCCTTGTTATATATTTTCTTTTACAAATTGACTTAAAGTTAAGAGATACACCACCTTTATAAATATCTCCTATTATTATTCCCCGTTCACCTTCCTCATCAAATCCTCTTCCTTGTGGACATCCACTATAAGCATAATTAGTATTTCCACTCTTAAGAATTCCTGAAAATTTATGTCTATGTCCTAATGCAACATATTCAATTCCTGTTTTTTCAATATCTCTTAAATATATTGGATTATATTCATTTTTTGAATTTCCGCTTTCAATTTCTCCATGAATCACCATTATATTTATTTTAGATTTATCTATATTAATTTCATTGATTAAGCCTTCATGTTCATAATTGTTATTAAATCCAGCTCCCCAAACTACTAAATTTAATTCCTCAATTTCCTTACTTTGCATTTTGCCTTTAAAAATATAAACATTATCAGGCCAGTTTATCATCTTATAAAAAGATTTTTCATTATATGGATCATGATTTCCTGGTGATATAAATACTCTAACATTTTCTATCCTTTTTAATTGGTTTGATATAAAAAATAAAGTATTCTTATTAACTGTTAAATTGTCAAAGACATCCCCTGCAATAAGTAATACCTGTACTTTTTCATTTATTGTTAAATCTATTATATTTTTAAATACCTGTAAAAGTTCCTCTTTGCTATTTTGTGATATCTCCTTTGTAAGTTCTTTAAATGGTGTATCAAAATGCAAATCAGCACAATGTAAAATTTTAATTTGCTTCATAACTTTACCTTCTTTCACGAACTTCTGTTCATATTTTACCATAATTTATATTTTTTATAAAGAATGCTATAAATAAATTAAAATATTAAACAAAAGAAAAGAGCTACATTATTGTAGAATTTCTACCTTAATGTAACTCTTTCTTTTTTTGAATGATAGTTAATTTTCTGGTGGTATTTCACCCATAACAGTACTCACCCTCTCGAAGTATTGTTTCCTTCTATTACCAGTTTGTACCCATTAGTGGTTTCTTTACTTTAATCCACTTTCGTATTGTTCTACCATTCTTTTAACCATTTCACCACCAACGGAACCACATTGTCTTGAAGTTAAATCACCATTATAATCAGTAAATGGTACACCCATTTCTGAGGCAACTTCATTTTTAAATGCGCTTAATCCTTGTTTTGCTTCTGGAACTAATGCTTTTGACATAATGTATTCCTCCTTTGGCTTCCGGTACTTTGTAGACTTAAGTTAAATTTTTCTTTTAAGTTATCTCCTGTCTACACTATTATAGTAACCATTATGAAATTTTATATTACAAGTAATTTATTACTATAATTTATTTTATTGGATTTATTTAAACTATTTTCCTTGTTATTTATTTTTTATTTTTTTTAATACAAAATCCCTAGTAATAGCTACTAACATTCCTATTTGAAAAGATAATGAAACTGATATAAATTGAATGTAATTTATTCTGCTTTCCTTATATACTATAAATGTTTCTATTAACCATACTAAACTTGCTATTAAGGATGATTTTTTCCCTCCTATTAATGAACAAATTAATATACTTAAAAATATTAAAATTTGTATTTGAATAAAACTCATGATTTCACCTCATATTAAAATTTTATTTTAAGTCTTATCCAACTTACAAAATTTTAATCAATTTCATTATTACATAAAAGCCTAAACTTACAATTTTCGCACTTATATTTTTTTAATGTTTTTTCAAATACCAATTTTTCCTTTGGCTTATTTAAATTTATATCTTCTAAATAATAATTTATAATTTTCAAATCATTCTCTACTTTAGATTTTATATATTCAATATCTTCATTTTTAAATAATATTTCTTCAAAATATCCATCTAATAAATATTCAACTCTACCTTTAATTTTAGAATGATGAACACTATATTTTTGCATTACATACCATGCATAAACTAATAATTGTTCTTTATCATCCATAGAATCTTTTCCTGTTTTCCAATCTACAATTACATAATATCCATCAAGGTCTTTATACAATAAATCTAATTTTGAGTAAATTTTTAAATTATTATATTCAAAACTACTAAATACCTCTTCATCATTTTCTAGTATTACAACCTCATCTTTTAAAATATCTTCAAAGGTAATTGATACATAAAAGTTATTGCTACATTGAATCAATTTTTCTTTTAATTCTTCTCCAACACTTTTAGAAATTTTATTCCCATAATAATATTCTTGAAGCATTACTCCTCTAGGATATTCATTCCACTCATTTGTAATATATTTATTAATACTTTCTTTAATTATTGTTCTTAATTGATTTAATGTAACTTCATTAAATCTAGAAGCATTCATAATTTTACTTTTATCAACTTTGCATAAATTAATTATTCCTCTAATTTGTTTATGAACAGCTTCTCCAAAACACATCCATAAATTTGTTAACTTTTTTAATCTCCAAGCAATTTTTTGCTCTTCACTACTAGTAAATATCCAGCCATTATGACTTCCATAATAAGTATAATAATACTCTCTCTCACATGAATTTAATGTTTTCATTTTAGAAATTGACCATGACTTTTCTGGATATTTACGTCGTTCATATCCACTATTCACTTTTCTATCCCACCTTTAATATTTATTTATACACTTATAATTAGTATAAATCATCTTATTATTTAATTCAGAATAAATTTTCATAATTTACAAAAAATATTATTAAAATTAATCTTGGAGGTTTATTATGAAAAATATCACTTTAAAGGTAATTAGCTTTATTTCATTATTTTTATTGTTTACTTCATTAATTTCTTCAAAACCTTTATGTTTTACATCAAATAAAAATGAATCAATAATTACTATAGATTCAACTTCTAGTGTTGGTCTTCCTATGAGATTAAGAGATATTCCTACATTAAATATATCTGGAAGCGCTCAATTTACTAAAGACCAATTATTAAATTTAAAAAATTCTATTAATAAGGATAATATTTGTATAGTTGATTTAAGACAAGAATCTCATGGAATGATAAATGACTTAGCAATAAGTTTTTTAAATCCATATAAGGATTTAAATAATGGATTTACTACAGAACAAACTATTAAGGCTGAAAATTCATTATTAAATAAAATTAAAATTGGAAATACTATTCAACTTTATAAACACACTGGAATATTTATCAAAGATATTACTGTTGATTTTATATCTAATGAATCTCAATTAGTAACTGAGGCTGATATGCAATATAAACGATTTGCAGTAAAAGATAATAGTGCACCAACTCCTGATATTGTTGATGAATTTGTAGAATTTATAAAAAATAAACCTGATGATATTCATCTTCACTTTCATTGTGCTGCTGGTAAAGGAAGAACTACTTCATTTATGGTTATGTACCAAGCTATGAAAAATAATAGTAACTTAACATTAGAGCAATTATTATCTTACCAATATAATATTGGAGGAGTAAATCTTCATGATAATAACATTCAATATAATTTTCTTGAAGATTTTTGTAATTATGTTCAAAAAAATAAAGATTCTAATTATTCTATTTCCTACTCTCAATGGATTAAAGAATCTTAAAAAATAAAGAATTGTGAACTTAATAGTTAGTTCATAATTCTTTATTTTTACTTATCCTTTTCACGAGCTACATTAATAACCCTTTGAATATGCATTGTTAAATAAACTTTTTCTTCATCATTTACGTAGTAATTATTATTTTTTAATATATAATCTCCTATTTTAACAGCACATTCATATGATTCTTGATATGTTTTTGCTATCATTTTTGCAAAATTGGAATCGGTACTATTATCTTGATTATTATTTACAATACGCTTTGCAAAATACTTTAAATGCGTTAGTAGCCTATCATAATTTAAATCATTTTCATCTAAATCCAAAGAAAAATGACACTTAATTATATTTAATACATCTTTAATAATTTTAGTTGATGTTATTGATTTAGTTGTTGTTTCCTTATACCCTGCGTTTACAAAATGCAATGCAATAAATCCAGCTTCATCTTCTGGAAGTTCTATATTAACCTTTTTATTTATATAATCAACAGCCCATAGCGAAACATTATATTCCGCTTTATGAATTCTTCTTATTTCACTTAACAATTCATTTTTTATAATAATTCCATTTTTATATCTTTTTATAGCAAAAGCGATATGATCAGCTAATGAAATATAAATTTGTTTATCTAATTCAACATTTAATTCCACTATTGCATAAGTTATAATTTCATCAGTTATTTCAAATATACCTTCTGGAATTTGATTAATTAATTTTTTTATCTTGTTTCCTAAATTTTCGTCATCTACTATAAATGTTTTTTCTATTGGAATATTATATGAATTTACATAATCATCTCTATTAGCCTTAGTTACAAAAATAAATCTGTCACTTAAATTAACAACTTTTCTTTCAAATGATTGTTCATATTTTCTTCTTACTGGACTTATATTTTCTCTTGTTGAATCTTTAAGCCATGGATCGCTCCAATAAGTTACCCATGGTAAATCTTTAAACTCTTCTTTAATTTTCATTGCACAAATATGACTTGATGGCGGTTCATGCATTGAAAACATAACATCAAATTTTTCTTTCTTCATTAATTCTATTCCATACTTTGATGCTGCTTTAGCCCAATTAAAATACATATCTGGTACTGCAATTATAGATTTTCCTTTTTTAAGCATACTTTTTATAAAACTTTTATTATTTTGTGAAGAATTTACTTCAGCTTTATTGCTAGGCTTCTTTGGCATAATTTTTTCAAAGATTTTACCTCCTGAAATTATATGCATCTTCACTTTTTCGTTTAACATGCTAAGTATATACTCATCATAATAAATTGAATTCTTTGGGAAGTTCACCGTTAATAAGTGAACTTCATTTTCATCTATTTTAGCTAAATTATTTAAATATTGTAGTGTTTCTATAGATGCAGAATTATTTATTAATGGTGAATAACATGCTATAAATAATATTTTCATATTTTCCTCCTATGCAGCTTTTTTAGACACCTTATTTTTTATCATATCTATCGCTTCATTAAATTCTTCAATTTTTAATATCTTAC